>TARA_B100000686_G_C16806918_1_pt1 | contig 63797 bp, 55 predicted proteins | sample TARA_B100000686 | Tara Oceans TARA_B100000686 (sample SAMEA2622733) | marine metagenome | biome: marine biome (ENVO:00000447); feature: marine epipelagic mixed layer (ENVO:xxxxxxxxx); material: "saline water (ENVO:00002010), including plankton (ENVO:xxxxxxxx)" | depth 150 m
ATATGAAAAACCCCCATAACTTTGTACAAGTTTTGGGGGGCACTTCAATCTGCGGCTTTTTTTATGGTTTTTGGTTTTGTCCGTTAATGTTGTAGATATAAATTGGTGTGCGCCATAAATCCTTTGCTTCATGCTTTGTGGAATATTTTATGTTATTTACTGCAAAAGCAACACTAATCAGCACGAAGTGACCATCTTGCTTTGAGAGTGTCTCATAAAGTTCTTGAATCCCCTTCATACATAAGTAGGCCACAATAATTGAGCCATTCTCATATTGAACCTTGTGAATATTTGTTCTTTTAAAGGTAACGTGAGTATTGTTTTGAGCTTTTTGACGCGCAAGAGCCAGTAGCCATGGTGCTAGGCCGCCTTCAAGACCAACCACGGGATTGTTGAACTTTCGTGATAAGGCAAAGCAAAGGCCGCCCCAGCCTGCACCTGCATCATAAAGAATTGTATCTTTTGAATTTATCTGCTTTTCGACCATGCTCATGACGCCAGCACGCATACCTTTATTACTCGATGTTGCACTAATACCATACCGAAAAGCTGCAATAGCTAAGTCAATAACTATAAACACAAAAAGAAAGAGCCCTACTATAAAAAGAGCATCTGAGATAGCTTTACTAGGCACAAGATCCATGAATATGACTCGATATTTGTTAAGGCTGTATTTAAAAGCGTAACACAATTTTAAATTGTAATGCTGTTGGTTATATAAGGGTTATCTTTTGTTGGAATGACTACTTTAGGCTGTAAACCTGCATTATTATGACTGGAGTTTAGGGATTTCTTGGTTATGTTGAGGTTGGTTGTGCGTAGACGCTATTTCTTGATTATTGCACTTATGATTTCAATTGGTGGTTGTGGTAGCACCCCTGAAGAAACAAATTTTTTTCAATCCATCGTTGATGCAGCTGCAAGTCAGCAGTCAGTAGCCCATGAGCAAGGTGCATCTTCTAAAACAATAATAAATGGTGAAATCTAGTTTTATGAATTTAACGCTTCGTCAGTTTAAATATATGTTTATGCTCAGTACGTTTAGCATTTTATCAGCTCTTGCAACGTCTGTTGAAGCTGCTGAAAATGATTTTCTTGCCAACGGCCAACACATGTATGAAAGTGAATGTAGCTCTTGTCATGGCGATTTTGGTCGTGATGAAACTGGCTTATTTCAAGATATTGATCAGTGGTCAGCATCAATGACTGTTCAAGAGCTAAATAATCTTGTTGAAAAAAAAATGGCTCATACTTCAATGATTGACTGTGGTACACAATGCACGGCGCAAGTAACTGCTTATATTGCAGCAGGCTTTAGGACAGATGTGCAAACACCAGATGGTATTCCAGGCGCGGTGAAAATATTTAAGGTCGAAAATCAAATTGAAGACTTAGACGTGTACAGAACAAATTTATCACAAGAAGACGTTGTGGATAGCGCTGTCGAAAGTACATCTTAAGCATGCAGCGTATTTCTCGAAATTTTTAAAGGCTTAGTCGTGAGACTAGGCCTTTTTTGGTGTAAAATGAAAAAGATTGGTCAAAACGAAACTAAGATAAATACGCCTTCATCTGATGTGGAGGGTAACGGTGTACTTGGGCAAAATATAAATGCTGTCAAGCAATCAATACCTAAAGTGAGCCAACATAATCTTCTGAATTGGTCGTCTTCTTTAGATTTACATCTAAAGTTTGACCCTTCAGTTTTTGCGCCAAGGTCTAAGCTACAGCAATTTTTTAAAAAGAATACCTTGTTGAGCAAAGTACAACAAAGCACAGTGGAGCATATTTCTCGTGAGCTTGTGACTATCAAGTTTATTAAAGCTCTTGCATGTTTAAATTTACTTGATTCAGAGGCAAACGCTAAAGCAATTGATGATTTCAATTTGTCGTTAAAATCGCAAGTCTATACGGCATTATCAAGCTCGTGTTCGTCTAAATATCAAGACTCTAAATTGATTAAGCAATTAAATCATGTCGCCGAGCAGGCAAGTTCATCAGTTTCTTTTGGGTCCACTCGAGAAGCAAAGTCTTTCATTGATGCTGTCATCCAACAATACTACTCAAATGATAAAACCTTGCCTGAAGCTTTAAAGCCAAATGCGTCGCGTTTTTTGCTTGAAACATTAATTGATACTCAAATGGAGAAACAGCTTGGCGGTAAGTTTAATGGATTAAAAAAGCTCGAAGTAGTTGTTGAGGGTACAGGCGTAAAAGTACCACCGTTTGTTGGTTTAAATGCCTTTGAGATACAGCATTTAATTAAAACTCGTCGATTGCCCATTGCTTTAGTACGTCTTATGAATAAGTTTGGTTCTGATCCTGATGTACGCTTGATGATTCGTAGCTCTTCAAGTGCAGAAGATCAAGATGGACAGGCCAATGCGGGTTGTTTTGAAACGAAATCGAACATCAAGATTTCAACTCTTGATCTGATCAAAGCAATTAAAGATGTAAATGACTCTTTTAGTTCTGAAACTGCTGAGCTTCAGTCGGCGCTTTATAAAGCTAATACTGAAACAGAGGGATTGCAAAATACATCCCATGGCATTGTTGCTCAACAAATGATAGGTGAAATTCCTGGTCAAATTGAGACTATACCAGTTTCAGGGGTTGCTTTATCCCCCGATCCTCTGTCACATGCTGAAAATACTTTCAATATTAACGCATCTCATGGTCATGGTGAAGGTATTGTACAAGGTGCCATTACAACTGATGAAACCCTTGGTATTATTGATCCTTCAAGTGATGTTGTTCATGCACGAACTATTGCCAAGAAAAAAATTGAACGATTTGCACCAAGTACTGAGGAGTTAAAATTTACAGGGAATGCATTAGACGCCCAACGTCAGCAGGCGCTTTCCTCTGAATCCATTACAGTTTATGCTGGTTTATTGAAAGCACTACAACCACAGCATAAAAATGGTGTTGATATTGAGTTTGTTGTTCAAAATAAAGAGAATAGCCCTGAGCACTTTGCTGTTCAGCAGCGATCTCAAGATAAACCAATTGTTGATGTGAAACCTTCATATTTATCTGATCAATATGTGAATCAACAGAAATGTGTCTCTGTACAACTTAAATCTTATTCGACTTTTGCTGTTGAAAATTTAAATGCAAACCAAGTGATTATTAACCCATCTTTAGATAACGCTTTTAATCAAGATTTTCTTCATTTACCTGTTGATAGCGCCAGCAATCAATCACAAAAAAATATCAAAGCTGTATTTGTGGCAAGCCCAGCAAATGCGAATGCGCATGCTGCACTTATGTTGCGCCGACAAGGTATTGCGATTGTGGAATTTGAAAATGAAGATCAACTCAATGCACTGAAAAGCAACAGCACATTTGTACTGGATCAAGAGCGTAAGTTAGTCATTCCTGAACAACATGTAGCGTCTGAAAATATTGTGCAAGGGCGATTGTCATATCCTGCACCAGCAGCATATACAATTTCTGACACTAAGACAGAATTACATGAGCAAGATCTTAAAGAATTAGAATTGCTTAAACCACTCATAACTCAATGCACGTCTTCTCAAGTGACAACAACTCAATTATTAGGTGAGTTACATCAAGTTTTAACGTCAGCAGACGCAACTGATTCACCTAAAGCCCATCGTCTGATTGCACAATTACTTCATCAACAATATAACATTATTCTTCAGGCTGAACTCTCTGGCCATGATGATTTTAAAATAGTTGCTCATGAAGTTGCTGTCGATCTCATTAAACTGTCTCGAAGTGTGAGGTTAGGGCAATCACAACTTCATCATTTGCTTTACATGAATTGGATTAAAGCTGGTCTTTATCAGGATGGTTCAAGTGTTCCAAATGCTTCAGGCTTAGTCTCTGTTAAAACAGCTGCTCAGGATGTGCTTCAACATGAGCAGTTTATTGGCTGGATGAAAGCAGTTCGAATGAATCATGATATTCATATTGGTGCTGGCAAGCAAAGTAGAGACCCTGTTGCTTTACATCCTTATACACAGTCTGCAATTGTTGCACTTCACCGTTTGGCAAGCGCTTTGCCTGCAGAACAAAAAATAGATTGGCTAGAGGCTATTTCAAAGTTCATTGAGATCCTAAAGTGCCAGAGGCTGCAATTTTGAGTCTTGCCTCGCAAAGTGTTATAGCTCATAACTCAGGTATTTTTACAGCATTTATTTCAGACCTCCAATTATCACTTGGTAAAAGCCGACTCAAAATCAATTCTATTTCAGAAGTCACGGAATTATTAGCAGTGCTTGATCCATTAGAAAAGTTTTCCAGTCGACTTTCAGCTCTGGAAGGGAAGTGGGGTTCACATACTGGTTTTGAGGAGAGACTTAAAACTTTAGTCGATCTTGATGTGATTTTAGAGCCATTATTGAAGTTTATCAGTGGTCAGAAAAAGCCTCATATGACCTCGATTATTTTAAAACAAGCCAGTGAGGTGTTTGAAAAAATTGATTTAGCTTTAAAGGAAATAGTCGTAAGTCCAGCATATGATGAGTCTATTCGAAAGCAAGATTTTAAAGACCTTTTAAAAGTATTTTATAAGGCCAGTAAGCCAGTTATTGAAGGTACTTTCTCTCAAGCATTTAGTGATATGCAGCAGTTAGGTCGCTATCTTGATGGGTATGCCATATTAACATTGTCTTCAGCGAATAACCCTTTGGTACCGAGCCCAGATTTTAATGTATCAACTGCCATGATTAATGCATCTGTGATGAACTCAAGTGTCACTGCGCCGAAAAATTATGGTGATTTGCATACCATATTGCATCAAAGTACGCGAAATGCATTTGGAGCGCTTGCTGTTAAGTCTGGTATTGACCGATTATTACCTCCACATTTGCAAGAACTGCAAAAGTGGATTAAATCAGGCCCTCTTGGCGTTGAAACAGTTATTCTGCAAAACGTTGAGGTCATAAACCCAGAACATCACAAGATCTATTTTAATATTCCTTTGCGGGAACATGGTTTACGTTTAGCGTTGGATGTGCATAAATCCAAAGTGAAAGTGTTTTTAGCACTTGATGGTAATAATGAAAATAATCGATTTGGAATAACCACTAATTTACTTTCTGAAGTAAAGCATGATCCTTTATTAAATAAGACTCGAATTGGACGTGATCAGTGGATTAATGCAGAAACGGCTTCACCTTTTTCCCTTTCATGGGATGGCGACTTAGATGACTTGCCTCTCTTTAAAGCCAAGTTTGAAAAGCTCGTTACCTATGTTGCATCCACAAGCTATGAGTATGCAAATAACACCTTCCGAGATGCTCCTGATGATATTAAAAGAGAAAACCGACTTCTAAGGCTTAAACCGCAATATGATAAAATTCGAGAACTCCCTTATGAATTGCAGTTAGATGCTTTAACCCAATTTGTGAAAGGATACCTTCAATATAATCCAAGCTCAGAATTAAAGTATGATCAAATTCCATTGCATCGATATGTGGCAATAGAAGATGTCAAAGCCATTATTCAAGAATCTGGCTTTTTAGATCAAAAGCTTGGTTTGTTTGAATTTGATCGCTATCTTCAAGTTGAAGCTTTGTTTAATGAGCCAGGGCGCCTTTCTAAAAATGACATACTTAATTTTATTAATAATACGGATAAATTTAATGATTTGATGTCAGACTTTACTGATTTTAGTAGTGGTAAAAAGATGTCAATATTAGAGAAGAGGGCAAAAGTTTTAGGCGAGTTAATGCCTGAGCTCTTATCTGTCAGTGATATTCGCGTTCAGCAGCTCATGTCTGTCATTAGAGAGCTCCTACGCTTTAAAGGCCATGCAGATGCAGGTCTACTGCACTCCATGATGAATCTGAATAATACTCATTTTACCAATGTTCGAGAGTTGGTGGAAAACACGCCGTCTGCATCAATGGATGAACTTTATATGGACTTAGGTGCTATAGCGAACCCTGAACGGTTACAAGACAGTGCTGAGCTGGTATCGCTATTAAAAAAATATGTGGATATTAATGCATTGCAATGGCGTCAGCCAGATTTGAGCGGTCAACTTTTAGCAGGTAGTGCTCCTCTGAGTAATATGCTTTCATTAAGTGCTTTTTATGAAAAGATGATCGATCTCAATGTAAAACACATTATTGATTTACGTGCAGATGAGCATTATCTTAAAAATCCAAATGATGAATATTATCCTAAAGCAACTCAGTCCGTGCGGTTTTATGATTATATGAAAGTTGCTTTAGATCGATCGTATCAAGGTGGGTTTAAATTAGGTCTTGATGATCCATTGCCAATAAAGCTTCAGTCTGACTATGTGGATACTATGAAGCACTCATTGTCATTGACTGCCTATCGAAAGTGGGCTGACTTTTCTGTCATTACTGTTGAAGATTTAAAAGCTTTAGGTCAAATCATCATTAATGCCGCACAAAAGGGCGAAAATGTCTTTGTTCACTGTGCTGGTGGTATAGGTCGTACTGGTACTTTAACGACTTATGTTCAAGCAAAATCAATTATTGATGGCAATCAAGATATTGAATGGGACGATCTTGCTAAATATGAGTTAGTCCATCAGCAAATTTTGCAAAACCGACAGGATAGAGCTGCTGGTTCTGTTGAGACTGTGGACCAGTTTCATTTGATTATGCAGGCATTAGGTGTCGAAAGGCGTTTTAACCCAGATAAACGACTTGGTTTATATGCTTCTGATTAATCACTTTCTATAACTCATATTTCTGAATCTGATGGGTAGAAAATTATAGTTTTTCAATGATGTAATAAGGTTATAGTTGTCTGACTATAACCTTATTACATACAGTTACATCTTGTGCCTAAATTGCATGTTTTATAGGCTGCTTCTTATCATTCTCTATTCAATCATTTACTCAATGTAACATTAGCTGTTTTAGGTCATGATAAATTGCAACATGAACCATTTATGTTATTGAAGTATCCAGAGAGACCACCATGATTCCCGACATTTGTCATGAAGACTTGTCCGATATTTATTCTGATGTGAGTAATCTTCAAGCAGTTGATATGTCCTTACCACTTATATCAGAAGACACGGCTAAAGCTGTTTATGTACTTCGTTATGCGAGGATAAAATTACTTCATGCTGGCCATTTTCACGAATCCATACCTGTGATGAGTTTTGTCGAAGTTTTAAGCGGTGCAGGCGTTCCATTTGGTGTTGCTCAATTATTAAAAGCAGCTATAGCGCCAATGCTTGAAGATTTGCATACCATCGATGCAGTGTTTCTTGAAAATATGGAGTTAAAACTAATTGGTGAAGAATTACTTGCCAATATGGCAGTAATTTAATGACGATATTGTGTCGTCATTATTAAATCATGAGGAGAGATGATATGGGTTGGGCGCCAACTGAAATTAATACAAACCCAGCAGAAACGGATAAATATAACTTTAACGATATCGCTGGTGGTGACACATCAGGTGTTTCTGTTGAAGAGTTTTCAACATTCGCCAAAGACAGCTACAACCTTGATGACGGTGTAGCACAATCTATTTTCGATAAAACGGATACAAATGGCGATAAGTCCTTAAGCAAAGATGAGTTTAAAGCAGCTTTTGATAAGCTGACATCAATGAGTAGCATTGGCAGTGAAGTTGGTTTTACAGATGTAGATGCTAGCGCTGAACGCCTTATTACAGAAGATACTAATGCTCACTTAGCACCTGATGACGTATCCAATATGATTGATGCTGGCTATATGTACATGAACGCAGATGGTAAGCTTGTGACGACTGATCGTGGCAATTCTCTGATTGAGCATGTTGATAATAACGGCGGCTTTGGTAATCAACCTCTTGCTGATCATATTGCTGAGTTTGAAAACACTGCAGACGGTTACGTTGGTACTGAAGAAGGTATTCAAATGGTCACAGAGCTTGATGCTGATGAAATTGTTGATAATCATACAGCACAGCTAGCCTAAGCTATTGTTTAGCACTGGAATATAAAAAAGGCGTTATATGAGGTATAACGCCTTTTTTATTGCGCTGGTCTGCTGCACTTGAATAGATTATGCGGCTCTTGGATCAGTCGCTTTGTTATGTACACCAACGTTGCTAAAGTGCTTTTCAAGTGCAGCAGACCAGTCGTCATTATTTTTACAAATAATTTCTGCTAAACCTGCAGCAGTGTGAAATGCACCCATCTTTAAGCCTGAGTTAGTATCAGATGGCTTTTCCCCGACTGAGCCTTTTGGTTGGCTTGTCACACGAGACATAATAAATTTACCTGAAAGTGCAGGGCTAAATTCTGGGCGGCTATGAAGTTTTTCACCTTGTGTTTTTAATAGGTTTTGGATATTTGTATTTGCTGCCACATCTTGTCTGTTGACTGTTTGTGCGCCTGGAAACTCTTGTTGGAATGCACCAAGGAGTTCATTTGTCGCCGATTCAAGCCAGTTTTTTAAGCCTTCTGGTAGTGATTGCACTGCTCGTGCTTGTTGTAAGTGGGAGATACTATCATGAGTTTCATTCATTGGAGCCTCCTGGCCGTTAAGCTTTGCTGTAGGTTGGACTGTTAGGGCCTTTGTATTATCAAGTGCACTTGGCGTTGTTGCTGTGAGAGATGCTGCTTGGCTTGTTGATAGTTGGTTTTGCTGGCCGTTAATGATCATATCCACTTCCTTTATGACGAGCTTATCTAAAATATATTGGTTCGCAGCGCTATAAGTGTGTAGGAGGTTATAACGCTGCGATGCATGCATGCATGCATGATAATGCGAATCATTCGCATCTGTAAAGTGTGTTTTAGAATTATTTTATATCTGTCTAAAAAAGATAAAGGGGAAGAAGGGAACTTCACATATGCCGAAAGGCTTATAGATGGTTCTATAAAAATAGAAGACTTTTTTGAAACAAAGACTGGCAAAATAATTGTTTCTTTTTGATAATGGCCATGTTCATTTTCTATTCAAAATTTAATAAGACTTAACAACAATTTGGAATGTAAGATGCCTTTATTTGGATCAATAGGAACGGAATATCATGTTCCAGTGAAGCGGTCTGACGGATCGACTAAAATCGTTATCATGAAAGAGAAAGAGTATCAGGCCTATAAGCGTGAAAAGGCTGCTGCTAAAGCTCGCATACAAGATGTTGACCCAGTAAGAGATACAGCATCCCGACGACGTGCAACAGCTACAGAGAGAGATGCCCGAGAGCCTGCTCGTGGAGCACGAACAAGTGAAATTCGCGATGATTACGACGATAGGCCAGCTCCACGTACGGAGCGCTCAAAGCGTAAGAGCTCTCAGACTGAAAGCCGTACTTCTAAAGAGCCTTCACGCTCAAGCAAAACCCAGCCTACGCGTTCAACTGCTCCTGTTGCCCCAACAAGAACTAAAGAAGAGACTATTCCAGGTCGTGCACCTGCACCTTCTGTCTATAAGAGTGATGCGCCACAGCCTACAGCTGCTCAAAATGCTCGATTAGCATCAAGCCGCAATACTGTGCATGTTTCAACTTCAGAAGTATCATCTACCCAGACACGAAAAGTCTATGCAGTGCCTAAAGAAACGGCTATTAGTTATGCAGATTACGGCAGTCAAAATATTTCAAGTTATTCCCGTCGTCCTGAAGAGCTTTATGCGCCAGCTGAAACACCGAGTGCTCCAGCGGCAACTCGGGACTCGAAACCAGCTGTGAAATATCTGACGCCAGCAGAAGTGAGACGCATGCAAGAGCGAAACGGTGCAAATAAAACAGCGAGAACAAACTCTGTAAGCTACAGTGCAACAAGTTCTTCTTCTGCACCAATACCTCAAAGGCGTGTAGATACTTCTAATGATGAGTATCTTGCTCGCCTGTTGCAAGAGGAAATGAGTTTATCCGCTGAGCCTGAGCCAATTGAAGGCTATGACCCTCGTGCGTTTGGTGAAGATGTACCTCGTACTTCATCCTCTCGAGCTGCTGAAAAAGCAAGAGCGCCAGATAATGATCAAAGTGCCTGGGATCGTGATATTGCTCAACAGCTGCAAAATAAGCTCAATGGCGTCCAAGACGCTGTAATCGTTGTCGAAGAAAGCGATGATGAAAATGACGATAACTACCCTAAATATATTGCTGCTCAATATGAGCGAAATAATAATGGTGCATCGTCCAGTAGGTCGCGTACTTACAGCTTCAATATTGCTGGTGATGATGAGTTCCCTAGTTACAACTCTAGAGCATTTGAAGCTGCTTCAAGTCGAAATAGCAGAGCAGCCAGCAGTAAAGTTGTTGAAAAAGTAAAAGCAGCACCACGACAAAATATTACGCTTGTTAACTCAAATAAAAATAGCGTATCAGCTGATAGAGCTAGATCCACAATAATGGATGCCATGCTCCGTGCTGGAGTGCCAGCTGATAGCGTCGAGGAAAGCAGAAAAAAGGACTTCGAAAAATATGAAAGTGCTATGGGCGAGGCTTCAGATCACTTCCTTGATGTGTATAAGCAAGTGATTGGGAATACCCAGTACAGACAGTTAGTTAATTATGACCGTAACTATCCAAGCTTAAGTACCTCTGAAGCTAAAAAGATGGTGACCAAGTTTATTGATGATGAACTTGCCTATTACCGAGATCGTCGTGACTTTGTTTCGGAGATTCGAAAAGGTTTGGATCGAACTTGTGATACATCTGAATTTGCTAAAGAAGTTGTTTCTACTTTTGACAAAACACCACCTGAAATGATGGTTGATATTTTCTCTTATGCCCAAGCAAAGTGTAATGAGGGAGATAGACGTTATAACATTATGGATGGTCTTTTTGGCGCGCTTAAAAAAATCGGTACCATTGATTATGAACATCGAAGTGATGGTAGTGAGTACGAAATTCATTGCGCTCGTGGCCAGGTTGAAGCTTTTGTTGAAGCGCTGCAAGGTTATATGGCTTTAAAAGAAGTGAGCGATAAAGAGCTAACACAAGAGCTTTTATCCCGTTTTAAAGACTTTGTATCTGAAAAAAACTCGTCAATTAAAAGAGACTTGCAGTCTGGTGATAATGTTCGAGTGAGTAATCAATACAGAAATCAATTTATTGATAAGATGAACAAAGATATTGTTCGTGCGAAAGACTCTATTGTCCCAAGATCACAGCTTGATCGTATTATGAATGGTAATGCGGTTTGGCCGGTTGATTTTGATCTTGACTATATGGTTGATTAATCAAAAAGAAAAGCACCTTATTAGGGTGCTTTTCTTTTTTTCTGTTATTGATATACGTCAGTCATTCCATTTTAAAGTATACAAATCTGTGCGTCTGTCTTTTGTATTTGTGACTGCACCTGCTTTACGCATATGCTCTAGCTTTGAAAGATCAAGGTCACAGATCAGTGTCATCTCTGTATTGGCAATAGTTTCGGCCATGATGGCATCATGGGGAAACGCAAAATCCGAAGGTGAGAATATGGCTGATTGGCCATATTGAAGCTCAGCATTTTCTACTTTTGGAAGGTTGCCAACACTGCCCGAGATCGCAACATAGCATTCGTTCTCAATGGCTCTGGCTTGTGCGCAATGACGTACGCGAAGGTAACCATTCTTCGTATCAGTCCAATATGGCACAAATAAGATATCCATACCATCTTGCGCAAGGAGTCGGCTCAATTCTGGGAATTCCACGTCATAGCAAATCAGAATACCAATCTTACAAACGTCAGTCTCAAATACTTTTAGAGAATTACCACCTTGCATTACCCATGTTTTAGCTTCGTTTGGAGTGATATGAATTTTTGATTGATATTCAATTGCACCGCTTCTATGGCAAAGGTAAGAAATATTATAAAGCTTGCCATCTTCAACAAAAGGCAAACTGCCCGTAATAATATTGGTGTTATAACGAACAGCTAAGCTCGACATTTGTTCAATAATGTCGTCTGTGTAAGTGGCTAATTGATGGATCGCTTCAACAAGGTTTCTTTGATCACAATGTGCTAATAATGGCGCATTAAAAAATTCAGGGAAGAGTACAAAATCAGATTTATAATCAGATAATGCATCAACAAAAAACTCAACATCACGCATTAAATCTTCTAAATCTTTTGTCGTTCTCATTTTCCACTGAACAATGCCAACGCGAACATTTTTATTCCTTTGCAGGAAGATGTCTTGTGATTCTTCTTCGTAGTAAATATTGTTCCACTGTAAAAGTGTTGCAAATCCGCCAGAGGCTTTGTCTTCTGGTAAATAATTACGAAGTAAACGTTTTACTTTGAAATCATTGGAAAGCTGGAATGTAAGAATAGGGTCGTATAATTCTTTTTTAGACACTTTTTCAATGTACTGGTGTGGCGACATTTCCTCAGAATGCTTGTTGTAGCCAGGAATACGTCCACCTGCAACAATAGCGCGTAAATTAAGGTTGCGGCACATTTCTTTACGAGCTTCATATAAACGACGCCCAAGGCGCATATCTCTATAATCAGGGTCTACAAAGACATCCACACCATAAAGCACATCACCCTTAGGGTTGTGCGTTGTTAAGTGAGCATTGCCTGTAATTTGGTCGTAGGTGTGTTTGTCACCATATTGATCATAATCGACAATAACAGAGAAGGCTGCTGCAACAACAACATCGTTATCAACAATACAAACTTGGCCCTCTGGAAAGATGCGTAGCATTGTTTGAAATTGAGAGTAGTCCCATGCGCCACCCCAAGTTGAATAAACGCGATCCATAATGGCAGCAATATTTTTGTAATCAGATAATTCGACTTGTCGTAGGCTTAAATGATGATCATGGCTTAATGATTGGTCGACATCATTTTCATTGTTTGGCATGTCTTTTTCCTTTTTTTCAAAATGACATTTTGTTGACGAGCCCATTGCTAATCTGATTTCAACAGATCGGGGCGACGAGATAAAAAAATTGAGCAGGTCATTCAGTCGTCCGAATGACTTGCTAAAGTTCTTAGAGTATAGAGTTTTTTGAGTGAGAGTTTAGTCAAAAAATTAATTTTAATTGGCGTATATATCCCTTATAGACAATACTTTACGAGCGTTATTTCTAAGAAAGAGGACTATAATAATGGCTAAAATCGATATTGGTATCAATGAAGAAGCACGTGTTGAAGTGGCAGAGAGTTTAAAAAAACTACTTGCAGATTCTTACACGCTTTATTTGCAAACTCATAACTTTCATTGGAACGTATCAGGCCCAAGATTCCGTGAATTACACCTTATGTTTGAAGAGCAGTACACAGAGCTAGCGACAGCAGTAGACGACATCGCCGAGCGTATTAGAACGCTAGGTGTTATCGCCCCAGGCACTTACAAAGCTTTTGCCAAGTTAAGTTCAATTGAAGAAGTAGAAGATGTACCATCAGCAGATGAAATGGTATTAACACTTAAACAGAGTCACGAGCAGGTTGTTAAAACATGTCGTGCAGCACTTAAGCACGCACAAAATGCAGACGACGAGTCTTCATTAGCACTTATTTCTGACCGCATGAGAGTTCATGAGAAAACTGCTTGGATGCTTCGAGCTCTTTCAGCTTAATAAGCCTTTTTTAAAACTAACGAGTCATGCAAACGTAACAATTTATAGCCTAGAGACTTGCACTACTGCGGTCCCTAGGCTAAATTTAAATTATCACCACTTGCTTTTCGTTGCTTCTTGCGAATGCGGGAAGTGGCGTGGGGCAGACGGGAAAAGGCACGGTTAGTCTCTGATCGTGTCTTTTTTTTGCCCGTACCTAGCTAAAAAGTTCAGATTAGGCTATCTGAACTTTTTGAGCCAGAAGTGAATTGATTTTCGCGATTATCTCATCTTTGTTTATCCCATCAAGCTCATAACAAAGCTTTGATCGACGCCATAATATATCTTCAGCTGTTTGTGCAAATTCGTCTTCTTTCAGGTATTCAATCTCTGCTTGATAGAGTGTTGAAAACAAGTGTTCACCTAGATCTTCTAATGACTTTGCCTCACCAAGGATTTTAAAGCTTAGAGTGCCATAGCTTGTCACAAATCGCTCAATCATTGCATCTGGAAGCCATGCATACTGGCGCTTCAGACTTGCTCTTAGGTCATCTCGTTGTAGCTCACCGCCTGGTAAAATAGCATGTGCTGTCCATGGGCCGTGTGCTTGAGGGAAAAGGTGCTCAATTTTTTTCATCGCTGCTTCTGAAAGTTTACGATAAGTTGTAAGCTTGCCACCGAATATATTGAGAATTGGTGCAGGATCAGCCGAAAGTGTAAGCGTATAATCGCGGGTCACTGCGGAAGGATCACTAGACTCATCATCACAGAGTGGGCGAACGCCTGAATAGGTGAACTTAATATCTGCACGAGTGCGTTTGACTTGGAAGTATTGATTGATTGTGTTGAGTAGGTATTCGACTTCAAAATCATCGATTTCCACTGTGTCTGGAGAGGCCTTATGAGGTCTGTCTGTTGTACCAACGAGGCTCATACCACGATAAGGGATGACAAAGACAATACGGTTGTCATCGTTTTGCAGAATAAAGGCTTCATCACCATCATGTATCTTAGGCACGATAATATGGCTGCCTTTAATGAGGCGAATCTTACGTGGTGATTCGAGTTGCAGTTTATCTTCAATAAAGCTTTGCACCCATGGGCCTGCAGCATTGACGAGTACCTTAGCGTCTGCGGTAGAAGTTGTGCCCGTACTCTTGTCTTCATAAGAAATAGACCAAGTACCGTCATTGTTTGCCTGTGCGGATGTACATTGAGAATAGGTTTTGATGATTGCACCTTTATCTCTTGCTTGTACTGCATTCAGTACAACCAAACGAGAATCGTCTACGAAGCAGTCTGAGTAGGAAAAGCCCTTTGTGTATTGACCAAGTAATGGGTTTTGTTTCCAGTTCGTAAGGTTGAGTGCGTGAGAGCGAGGTAGCGCTGATTTCTTATGAATATTGAAATTAAGATGATCGTACATCCATAAACCAGCTTTGAGCATCCATGTTGGGCGCATGCTTGGATTATGAGGCAGGACAAACTCTAAAGGCTTAATAATATGCGGTGCTTTTTTTAGCAGCACATCACGTTCTGCCAAAGCCTCTTTTACAAGGCGAAACTCATAATGCTCAAGATAACGAAGGCCACCATGAATAAGTTTACTGCTCCATGATGATGTTGCGCTTGCAAGATCATTCTGTTCAACGAGGAGTACTTTTAAACCTCGACCTGCTGCATCATTTGCAATACCAATACCATTGATACCACCGCCAACGATTGCAATATCGTACATAAGAGCCTCTTTACTATTTGCTATGAATTTGACTTGCTTTAGAGTATGACGCCCACTCTTGGACAGAGATGTATAGGGGCTCCCTTTAAAGCTATTGTCCTTTAAGTTACACAGTATACAAGCAAGTTAAAAGAAGGTCTAAATGAACTATCTAAAAAAGAAGAATAAAAAGAGAAATTAATTTCTTTTTTCGAAATAGATTGTGGCGTGTATGATCTTACGGTGCTTTAATCAGTGCCCCTTTTAAAGCTTTGAGACTATTTCTGCCACTCATAGAGTCGTTTTAAAAAAAATGATTGCAAAAAAAATGTACAGCATGCATCTTGTCATAAATATGTTAGAAGAATGCAGTTTAATAGAGGTGTGCTTTGATTGGTTCGAGGATGAGCAATGACAAGTACGCTGAGATAATAACATTGAGCTTTTGAAGTATTGCTCATAACTCTATGGATGGAGATATAGCTATGGCACCAGTTGGACGGTCTCATGCCAAGTTAGGTGGAGAATACAATCAAGCGTTACAAGCCCTTTGTGCAAAACTGAATGGCACTGATAAAGCTGTTACAGCAATGGCGTCGACTACAGGGGCAAGACGTTTATCCCAAGTGAGTCGTAAAAGCTCTATCAGCAAAATTTCAACTTCGCAAGACACAATGCGAGCCCCTGGCAATAATACACAGCGAGTTCGAACTGGCTCGATTAGTCATGATCATGAGTTAAAACGTCGCAGTCGTACCGGCTCTTTTGCAACAAATCCAGATGGATCAAGCTTTATCAAAAAGAACAGTCGTCAATTTAATACCTTTTGGCGGGATAAGATTGAAGCCCCAGATGGTGATAACCGTCGTCATATTCCACTTGTCGCTAATATGAAAGGTATGCTCCTTGAAATGTATAGTCATACAAATGAATTGGAGCGTACAGAAGATTATCATCATGTGCTTGAAGCTTTTTTGAAGCACATGAAAAATGATGATACTGACTATGATGTCGAAACAGCTGCAAATAAGGTGCTTAATGTTTTGACAAACCTCCATAGTCATATTTTTCTAGGGCGTGCAGAAGAAAACCAGTTTATTGGCTCTATGTCGAACTCGCTGTTCGGTATTGAAGATCAAGCTGTTGATGCCATAGATGCAGCTATGAGTAAACCTGAAGTTGAAACTGCTGTAAAAGAATGGCGAAACTATTTTAAGAATAAAAAAACGGATGAAGCCAAAAACTTTCAGAAGATTGAAAATCCAACAGCTCGACAAGTGAATCATCATCAAGTCTCTCAGCGAATGTTTGATCAAATGCTTGATGTGACAAGTGGGTTAAAAGCATCAGAGTTCGATAAATTGAAAGATTTCAAACAAGAATCTCGTGCGATGATTCGCCACTTAAGGGATAGCTATAGCACCGATATTTCTGATGCAGGCCACCAAGATATTCGTAAATGGCAAAACCAAAACTGGCTTCCGTTACATCAAAAGATGATGAATATAATTGAGAAGCCCAGTATGGAAGATTTTAAAACCATTCTTAATGAAGTCAGTCGAGTAGAGCATGAGTTTGCAGATAAGGTATCGCTGCTCTTAAAGCAAAAAGGACTTCATGTTGAGTCAAAAGAACTGGTGATGAATCAAGAAGCTGATTTATACCCAGAAGACCAACGTCCTCTTCGTGAAAGCTTGTCTGCATTAATTCAGCAAGCAGGTCAACCTTCCATTTTGGATTAAGGGTCGTTTCTTGTCTCTTTTAAGCTTTGCGCTTTTTCTTTTTAGCCCTTACTATGGGGAAAGACACCCAAAGGATTGATGTTAAGAGGAAAAGTGCATGGCTGATTATATATTGGCAATCGATCAAGGAACCACTTCAAGTCGAGCAATGATTTTTGATTTAAAAGGTCAGGTTGTTGCTATAGATCAACAGGAATTCAAACAATCATTTCCTCATGAGGGCTGGGTTGAGCATGACCCTGAAGAAATATGGCAGTCAGTGTGTCATGTCGTAAAAGGCGCTTTAGCAAAAGCCAGTTTGCAAGCCAGTGATATTCGAGGCTTAGGTATTACAAATCAGCGTGAAACCACTGTCCTGTGGGATCAAGAGACAGGTCAATCTGTTTATCCTGCAATCGTATGGCAAGACCGCCGTACCGCTGATCATTGCAAGACATTAAAAGCAAAATCCATAGGGCAAGAAGATGCTGATGCTGTTGTGAAGCAAAAAACAGGTCTGCTTATTGACCCTTATTTTTCTGCAACCAAGATGAATTGGATTCTTGAAAATGCGCCTCAAGCGAAAGCGCTTCTTCAGAAGCAACAACTTCGAGCAGGTACAATAGATTCATACCTTATTTGGAAGCTGACAAACGGTCAGAGCCATGTCACTGATGCGACAAATGCATGTCGTACAAATTTGTTTAATATCCATACCCAGGAATGGGATGAAGAGCTTTGTGATTTTTTCCAGGTGCCATCTGATATTTTGCCAGAAGTCAAAGACTGCGCTGCTGATTTTGGTGTCTGTGATGAATCTTATTTTGGTGCAGCACTGCCTATTGCTGGTGTAGCTGGTGATCAGCATGCTGCATTAATAGGTCAGGCTTGTTTCAAAGAAGGTATGAGTAAATGCACTTATGGCACAGGTTGTTTTTTAAATATCAACACTGGGAATAAACCTATCTTTTCAGAACATGGCTTAATTACGACCCTTGGCTATCGTATTAATGGTAAGGTCACTTACGCAATGGAGGGTTCAGCCTTTATTGCTGGTGCTGTTATTCAATGGTTGCGGGATGGTTTAGAGTTATTAAAATCAGCCAAAGACAGTAAAGCCATGGCTGAGCAAGCTCGTGATCAGCAGGTGTTCTTTGTGCCTGCTTTTACAGGATTAGGTGCGCCATATTGGGACCCAAATGCAAGAGGGGCTATTTTTGGCTTAACTCGTGATACTGGTAAGAATGAAATAGTATCAGCGGCCCTTGAGTCAGTGTGTTTTCAAACAATGGATCTGCTTGCTGCAATGCAACAAGATGGTGCTGAGTTTACAGCTTTACGTGTGGACGGTGGTATGACCAATAATGATCTTGCAATGCAGATGATGGCGGATATTGCGCAAACCAAAGTGCTGCGACCAGCCATGACTGAAACAACAGCATTGGGGGCGGCCTATCTAACAGGTTTACAGCTTGGTATTTGGTCATCTCTTGAGGAAATTGCTGAGCTTTGGGCGCAAGATAGAGCGTTTGAAGTGGCTAAGGATAAAGACTGGTCACAGCAGCGTTACCAGCGTTGGCAAGCTGCTGTTAAAGCATGTCAGGTGTTTTCAGGCGCTTGAATGCTCTCGTGAGGGAATATAACAAGATGCTGAGCATCTACATCTAAATGAATCCAGTCACCAACGTTAAAGTCTTGGTGGCTGGGGAAAAAGGCCTCAAGGCAGGTTCCATCGCTTAATCTGAGCCAGTAATGTGAGTGAGCCCCTTGGAAAGATTTTTTAGTGACCATTGCTGGTGTGCCTTTACCTTCTTCCGCAACCATTAAATCGTCTGGGCGAATAAGAATATCGACCTTGTCATTTTCTTCCCATGTGCAGTTGCATTGACATTCGAGTTGACCAAACTGTGTTTCAAAGTTGCTTTTCGTGTTAGCTGTGCCGAGTACAAAGTGACCATGGCCAATAAAGTTGGCTACAAATCTGTTTACAGGCTCGTGGTACACCTCATAGCTTGGTGCCCATTGATGAATACGGCCATTATTCATAACCCCAATAACATCTGCCATTTGCATGGCTTCTTGCTGATCATGAGTGACAAGTAGGGCGCTCATATTTTCTTGTTTAAGAATATCGTAGACTTCTTGCGATAACTGGCGACGTAAATCAGTATCTAAGCTTGAAAAAGGCTCATCCATTAAAAGGAGTTTTGGGTGAGGTGCTAGGGCTCTGGCTAGAGCTACACGCTGCTGTTGACCACCTGAGAGTTCCCTTGGTTTTCGATCTTGGAAAGCTTCAAGTCGGGTCAGTGCAAGGTAACGGTTGACTCGTTCTTTACGTTCGTTACCACTTAAATGACGTAAGCCAAAAGCGATGTTGTCATACACGCTTAAATGAGGGAAGAGGGCAAAATCCTGAAAGAGCATGCCTATGCCACGATTTTCTGATGGTATAAACTGGCTTGTTTTACCTTTGCTGCTTTCAACTAAAGTCTTGTCGTCCAAGCGAACAGTGCCCTCTGAAGGGGTGACGAAGCCAGCAAGCAGGCGAAGGGTTGTTGTTTTACCACAACCACTAGGCCCGAGCAGGCACCCTATTTGACCAGGCTGAAGTGTAAAATTGATATCTTTTAATATCTGGACTTCTGGTTGGCCTAGTGCAAGAGAGACGCCGTTAATTTGGAGCATGTGAAAACTACCTGTTTGATTTACTTTCTCTTAGAAGTAGTTCAATCAAAGCTTTTTGTGCGTGAAGTCTGTTTTCGGCTTCTGCCCAAACAACTGAGCGAGGGTCTTCAAGAAGATCTTCGCTAATTTCTTCACCACGGTGTGCTGGTAGGCAATGCATAAAGAGTACATCATCAGCTGCTTGGTCTAGAAGTGCACGGGACACTTGGAAGTCTTTAAATGCAACTTCACGTGCTTTCTGCTCTTCTTCTTGGCCCATGCTTGCCCAAACGTCCGTTACGACGAGGTTTGAGTTCTGCACGGCTTCTTCGCATGTGTAGAAGATAGAAACACGGTCTTTATTTGCTTCAACAATTGCTGCATCAGGCTCATAGCCTTTAGGACATGCAACATTTAAGTGGAAGTCGAATTGACGAGCAGCATTAATATATGAATGGCACATATTGTTGCCATCACCAACCCAAGTCACTGTTTTACCTTTGATTGAACCACGATGTTCAACGTATGTTTGCATATCAGCAAGAAGCTGGCAAGGGTGGTATTCATCTGTTAAAGCATTAATAACAGGTACTTGTGATGCTCTTGCAAATTCAACTAATTTTTCATGACCAAATGTACGAATCATGATGATATCAACCATACTGGAAACAACACGAGCTGAATCTTCTAAAGGCTCACCACGACCAAATTGAGTATCACGAGGTGAAAGGAATATAGCATGACCGCCACCTTGAGCCATTGCTGTTTCGAAAGAAACGCGAGTACGTGTAGATGATTTCTCAAAAACCATGCCCATCACTTGATGTTGAAATAGTGGGGGGCGGTCACCTTTCACCAGCAACTGTTTTAGCTCGATTGCTCTATTAATCAAGTGATGAAGTTCGGTTGGTGTTAGGTCCAATAGAGTTAAGAAATGTCTCACAGCGGTATTCCTTTTCAATAATTCTTTAGAAAAGAAGAGAGTATAGCTAATAAAGCTGTATTTTCTTTTCTAACAAGGGGAGAACGCAAAAAGATCATAATACAGCCTTTAACCAGGCTGAGCAATTTGAATTTTGTGAGGTGTATAAAAAAAGAGACTTGCCATCTCTGCAGATTATCGATAAGTGATATCAGTAGAAGTGGCAAGTCTTAGTTTTATGGCTGACATATAAAGGGTAGACCTAAAATATATCTTGTCCAAATTTTGAGTTGAACTGTGAGGGTTGACTAATAATCTGTGTTTTTACCATATTAAACTTTAAAAAAGTCTTTTAATAATTGATGGCTCTCTGGTCCTTCATTTTTATGTGTTTCTAACAGTATATTAAGTGCAGATTTATCAAACACAATTGGTTGTCCACCCATCGTTTGAGCTGCGAGTATAGGTGCTCCATCTGCAACAGGGCGTACCCAAAACTGTACATCTTTCACATTCAGATAATCAGCGGTTTTCTTATAAAAGTCCTGGCCTTTAGTTTCAAAGTCTTTCGAGTCACATTGATATTGGCCTTGAGCATTTCGATTGTTATTACTTGTTTCACGAACATCGTGAGGGCATGTCATATGATGTAGATCAACTTTATAGCCATGCTGTTGTAAGGATTTGACTGTGCCTGCAAAGAATTTGCTTGTGCTCGTAATGGCGATAGCAAGGTCTTTCTTTTTCGAAATCGCATAAGGCATTAAGCAGTTGTGTAGTGTTTGTGAGGCGCCACGGAATTTGATGTAGGCTGCTTTTGCTTCTTCTGGTGTTTGGTTACCTCTCATTTTTTGATAGAGCTTTACACCTTGAAGGGCAGAGCGGTCAAAGTCGAGGAAGGCCGCGTGTTGTTCTTTCGCTAAGGCTTTAAAGAGAGATGACTTACCAGCATCTGGTGATCCTGCCGTTAAGCTCGCTTTACCTGAGCTCTGTGCTTGGTCTATTTCTTTCGCCAGATCTTTAAAATCTTGAACAAAACTCATGATTTCATGAGGTGTATATGCTTTCAGTGGTTCGAGTATTGCATCTACAGGCATTGCTGAAAACTGATCAAGATTATGTTCACGAATAACTGCATCAGCAAATGCTTCAATAGCTTCTGAAACAGTTTTAATTTGAGTTGGTTGAACGCTAGAGTTTTGAGCCGCACGTAAGTCTTGAGTTGAAGCATTACTCAGTGCCGGTGCTACTGCAACAGCCTCGCTTTTAAGAGTTGATTGCTGGTCAATTGGTGTCTGTATCGCAGGTGCTGAATTGATAACTGGCTGCATAACTTACCTTCATCTTCTTGAAATAATTGATGTTAATACTGAGTGAATGCTCTTTTGATTAAAAAGATTGATTCAGACTAATAGGATTCCTGATCGATGTAAATCCTATGGCAACATTTGGCAAAGGTCCTAAAGTATTCGAACGTTGTAACAGAACTACAAAACTATCGTCATAAATGTACACAATTTGAGCAGTTGTACTGGGGTACTCTATAAACATGTTCGCAGCGTTTGGGATCACGAGCTTGAACGTTGCGGGTATCTCTTCTAGAGATGCAAATAGAATTCGATTGATATTGAATAGAGTTAATAAAAATGAATACAAAGCAAGCCTTACGCATTAATGAAAAGGAGATTCTTATGCGCAACTCAACACCACGTACTCAAACAACTAAATCACTTATGAATGTTTCTATTTTTGGGGCTGCTTTATTATTAGGTGCAAGTCCAGTGCATGCAGGCACTCAATCTACATCTGAGAAAGACTCTAAAAAGCTCAACGGCGCTCATGCTCATGAGCAATACGTTGAAGCGAAAGTAGAGCCACTTGCAGAATAATTAACTTGGTTCTTGAGGGTAGGCTTTTTGATACCAAGCTTGCTCTTTGCATGTATCATATATTGTTTGTATGCGTTTATATTCACAAACAGGGATATTAAATCGTTCAGCATTATAAATTTGTGCAACAATAAAAATATCTGCAATTGTAATATCGTCTCCTACAGCATAGTCACCTTTTTGTGGCCAATGCTGTAGTTTGGCTTCTACTGCTTCAAATCCTTTTTTGACCCAGTGTGTATACCACTTCATTTTTTGTTGATCATCAACATCAAATTCACTTTGTAAAAACTGTAATACACGCAAATTATTTAATGGGTGTAGATCACTTCCAATAATGCCTGCAATGTCTAATGCACGGTATTTTTCAATGCCAATTGATGGTAATAAACTAGGCTCAGGATAAGCATCTTCTAAATAAGTCATAATCGCCAATGATTGACTGATGTGATCACCACTTGGTAATACAAGGGTAGGTACTAATTCGCTTGAATTTATTTTTGCATACTTTTCACTATGCTGTTCTCCACCATTTTTTACTAAGTGAATAGACTCTGCTTCATAGGGAATAAATTTGTATGCTAATGCCATGCGCACTCGAAAGGATGCAGTTGAGCGCCAGTAATCATAAAGTTTAAGCATTACTTTTTCTCCTCGCCAGGGTTTTGCCAAGAGCGTACATAGGCAATGTCTTCCACAGCACTGGCGGCTTGCGTTGTTTTTAGTGGAAAGCGACTGTCGATCATAACTGCATACTCACTTGTGCCAGTCTTTGTTTGTTTGAGCATGTTCTTTAGTGCTTTAGGGTGTGGCCCATGGCTAAATCCAGCAGGGTGGAAGGTAATCATGCCAGGCTCAATATGATCGCGGCTAAAAAAGTCGCCTTCATGGTAAAAAATCACTTCATCATAATCATCATTATTATGGAAAAACGGAATTTTTAGCGCATCTTCATCTGTTTCAAATGGACGAGGTACAAAGGTACATACCACAAAACCTGGTGCTACAAATGTCGAATGCACACTTGGTGGAAGGTGATAACGATGGCTCATGACAGGTCTAATTTGTTTAATATTGATTTTGGTTGGCATTAAATCCCCATGCCAACCAACTGCATCTAATGGGTTAAACGGGTAGGTGATTTGTGAATATTCATTATTGCGTTTGACGATCACTTGGTAGACAGGGTCTTTAGTCAGTAATGCTGCGTATTGTTTTTTAAATGCCTCATTAATCTGTGGTGTTTCTAGAAGAGCTGGGTCAAAAATAGCATGAGGCCCAAGAATACCTTTATCAGGTAATTCGTAACGAGCTTCAGTTGCTTCAATGCAGAGAATTTTCATTTCTGAATCTGGTGAGAGCCGCCAGAGTGTGCCTTTAGGTAGAACAATATAATCACCTTTCTCAAGAGACATATGACCATAGTCACAATAGAGTTGGCCGATGCCTTGATGAATAAATAAAAGCCAGTCGCCATCTGCATTGCGGCAAATCTTGGTCATGGCCCTTTCAATTGACCAGAAATGAACCTGTGTATCTTTATTGTGGAGTAATAAACAGGCTGCAAAGGGGGAATTGTCCAATACAATATCATCATTGCCAGTGAGGTTCTCACTTGGCTGTAGGTGGTTGCAGTTAAAGGCACGTGGGCGTAAAGGGCCTTTCCAGTCAATCCAGCCTGTAGGTGGGTGTTGATGATACATGTGAGTCGATTGGCCGAAAAAACCTTTGCGGCCCATTTCACGTTCATAGGTGTTGTCAGGAAGGTCTGCATGAGCCTGACGTTGTGTCAGGCCCTCTGAGCGACGATCCCCTAATGGTTTCGTTGTGCTCATGATTATTCCTCAGTTGGTTTTTCTGGTGCGATAGGGTTATCAGTTTTTAAAACACCACGGCGAATTTGATCTAACTCTATTGATTCAAAAAGCGCTTTAAAATTACCTTCGCCAAAGCCTTGGTTGCCTTTGCGTTGAATAATTTCGAAGAAAATAGGGCCCAATGCATCCTGTGTAAAAATTTGCAATAAGATACCTTTATCTTCTTCAGGGTTACCATCAATTAGGATATGTTGAGACTTGAGCTTGGCAACATCTTCACCATGATTCGGCACACGTTTGTCGACCATGTCGTAATAAGCGTCAACAGTGGTTTGAAATGGAACGCCATTTTTACGAAGCTGTTCAACTGTGGCATAAATATCATTTGTACTTAAAGCAATATGTTGAATACCTTCACCATTATAACGTTTTAAAAATTCTTCAATTTGAGAGTTTTCATCTTGGGACTCATTTAAAGGAATTTTAATTTTACCGCATGGGCTTGTCATTGCACGACTGAAAAGTGCAGTATGCTTGCCTGCAATATCAAAAAAATGAATTTCTCTAAAGTTAAAAATTTCTTCATAAAATGTGGCCCATTTATCCATATTGCCACGATGTAGGTTATGGGTTAAATGATCAATCTCAAATAATCCTGCTGCTGGCTGTTCAGGGTCTTCTGATTGCACAGGTTCAAAATCAATTTCATAAATTGATTTAGCATGCTTGGCATCAACAAGATAAATAAGCAGGCCACCAATACCTTCGATGGCTGGAATGTTTAATTCCATTGGGCCAACTTTATTTTCCACGACTTTGGCGCCACGTTTTTCAGCTTCTTTAATGGCATATGCTGCATCTTGCACTCGAAATGCCATTGCATTGGCAGATTGGCCATGCTTTTCAGCGAACAGGGCAGCGCGAGAGTCTGGTTCAAAGTTAAGGATAAAATTGATATTACCTTGTGAATAGTGAAGCACGTTTTTGCTTCTATGAATGCCTGTGAGCTTGAAACCAAGTTCATTCATTTGGCGTTTGAGTAGACCTTGGTCTTGCCCTGTAAACTCAACAAATTCAAAGCCCATTGTACCTAAAGGATTTTCGATAGCACCTTGTGGTGTAGTTTGACTGCTCACACTTCGCTCCTTGAGTATGACTGTTAATAAAGTGACGTTACGGCATAGTCCTTCAGCCTTTTACACGTCTTAAGTCCAATATATGCCCTTCAGCTAAAAGGTGCAATTGATGGCGTTATTCACGCTCTATCCATATGGCTCAGTGCAAAGATTAAAAGAACACATAAATGGAGAGATATATGTCTGCTAAAAGATTTGATGTACACCAAGTATTACGAGTATTTGCAATTATTACGCAGCAAGGCACTAAAACTGGTGGAGTCTATGAGTTTGATGGTTTAACAGCTCAGTCTGGCGACGATGGCTACACACTTGAAATTACAGATGGATTCGTTCGTATGAATGTTTTCTTTCACAATACATATAATGTGGATTTTGATACAGAGCAGCAGCTCGATCAGTTCCAATTGAAGCTGAATGCAATTGAAGCCAAGGATAAGGCTAGAGCTTGATGCTAGAGCCTTAGGGACGTTGCATATAAAAATATTGATGGCTTAGGTGTTGTCATTATAGAAAAGCTTTGAGTGAACCCAGCCGTTGTTGGTTAAAATGACGGCTGCTTCACTTTTACGAACACTGCCAATATCGTCTATATTTTTTTGGATCGAATTGATTTCTTCTTTAAGTACATCGCTTTCTTTGACCCAAGAATCTACATCTTGCATTTCAAGCTTAAATTTAACAACTGAGAATGTATGTCCCCATTCTTCACCCTGTTTTGTAGCATCACTTACAGCGACAACCTTGTAACTTCCATAGCAAAATGTTGAATTATTATGTGGTATATCACCAAATTCATCTCTTTTAACTTTTTCTTTACCTTCATCAGTTAATGCAAAGGTAACGCCGTTCGCTGTTTTTGAGCTGTTTAAAAAGCCAATAGCTTCTAGTTCATTAAAAACTTTTTTATCGCTTTCACTGTTATATTTGGTGTCATTCAACTCATAAGGAAAATGAACATTAAGCTTAAAGCAAACAGGGCTTTGATCGTAGTAGTTTTGAATTGCTGCAGTGAAGTTTTCTTCCGTTGGGTCTTGTGGTGAGGAACATGCTGCAAGCAAGCCAGCTAAAAAGAGTATAGAAGTTCTACGCATAAGTAATTTCTCTTTAGAATTTAATTGGGAAATTCACTCTTACATAAAGAGTGTTGTACTTGTGTTTTGATATTGAACAAGGGTTGGAATTAAAATATATTTTGATTCTATTTGCTAGCAAAAAGGGCGGGAAGGGAAGATATTGTTGCTTAAATGAGCGGGGTGGTAGTTATTTGATCAGAAGGAAAAGGCCCAGCGAGGTTTCTGGGCCTTTTATTGTTTAATGGTCTATTTCAGACTCCAGCGAGTGCCTTGAGGTGAATCTTCAAGAATAACACCTTGAGCTGCAAGTTCATCACGGATAGCATCTGCGCGAGCAAAGTCTCGTGCTTTCTTCGCTTCTTGTCTTTCAACAATGAGTGCTTCGATCGCATCTGCATCAACACCTGCAGATGCTGATTGGAACCAGTCTTGCGCGGATTGTGTCAGAAGACCAATATAGGAGCCCGCTTGGAATAGTGCAGACGCATATTTGACCTTGTCTTCTTTTGATTCAGCTTTAAAGTATTGGTTTGCAATTTGATGTAGGGCAGCCAATGCTTGTGGGCTGTTTAGATCATCGCAAAGCGCTTTTTCTAATGGCTCAATCAAATCTTGTACATTTGCAGCACCAAGGTCTTGGTCTGCTTCATCACGAATAATCTGATAGAAACGGTCAAGGTTTGTTTTTGCTTGTTGAAGTAAATCTTCCGACCACTCAAGAGGTGCACGGTAATGTGCATTTAGCAGTGCGTAGCGAAGTACTTCACCACGGTGGCTTTCGAGTAATGAGCGAAGTGTCACGAAGTTACCAAGAGACTTCGACATTTTTTCACCAGCCATGTTGAGATAGCCGTTGTGCATCCAAGTGCCAACAAACTCATGACCTGTGCAGCAGTTACTTTGTGCACGCTCATTTTCGTGGTGAGGGAAGGTTAAGTCGATGCCGCCACCATGGATGTCAATTCTTTCACCAAGCACTTCACGGATCATCGCCGAGCATTCAATATGCCAACCAGGGCGACCACGACCCCATGGGCTATCCCAGCCTGGTAAGTCATCACTTGATGGTTTCCAAAGCACGAAATCACTTGGGTCTTGCTTATAAGGTGCCACTTCTACGCGCGCACCGGCAAGAAGTTCCTCTTGGGAGCGGTTTGAAAGCTTGCCGTAGTCAGGCATGGATTTAACATTGAAGAGGACATGGCCTTCAGCTGCATAAGCATGACCTTTTGATACCAAGTCTTCAATCATGCGAATCATAGCGCCTATGTTGTCTGTTGCAAGAGGCTCAACACTTGGCGGATTACAGAGTAGGCTTTTTAAGTCATCACGATAAGCATCAATATAAGTCTGAGTGAACTCATGGATTGAAATACCTTGCTTTTGTGCTGCGTCATTAATCTTATCGTCAATATCAGTAATATTGCGGGCAAACTTAACAGAAGGGTAATGGCGGCCTAGAAGTCTAAAGAGCACATCAAAGACAACAGCAGGACGAGCGTTACCAATATGAATAAAGTTGTAGACCGTAGGTCCACACACATACATTGTTACTTCTTCTGGATTAACAGGCGTAAAAACTTTCTTTTCACGAGTTCGGCTGTCATAGAGAGAAATAGGTGCGTTCATAGTCTTTTAAATTTCCGTGTTGATTTAAGTTCTTTAGTCTTCTTTGATTACGAGGGCGTTGCAAAAGTGTTTGCGCTTGATAACTCATCGTTAAAAATGACCTCAAAATGCTCATTTACCTATGTAAACTGCGCTTTTTCGAACATTTTTGCCTTGATTTCTCTGCGCTCAACTACTTTTGCGACACCCTCGTTACAGGCTCAGATGTGATTCTGGCACCTTCTGGTGACATGGACCAATAAAAACAGTTTTTTCTATTTGTGTGACAAGCTGGGCCTGATTGGATCACTTGGTATAAAACCGCGTCACCATCACAATCAAGGGATACACCAGTGATTTGTTGCACATTACCTGAGCTTTCGCCTTTTCGCCACATGGCTTTTCTTGAACGTGAGTAGTAATGGCCTTGAGAAAGCTCTACTGTGAGGCGTATGGCTTCTTCATTTGCCCAAGCAAGCATTAAGACGTCTTTTGTTAATGCGTCTTGGGCTATAACTGGAACAAGACCTTGTTCATTCCATGGAATTGCTCTTAAAACTTCATCAAGAGGAATTAACGTGTTGAGCTCACTCTTTTCAAGTTGTTTGAAAAGTGATGATTTTGAATTTGTACTCATTTTTGCCCCGTTTTGGCTCGGATTTCAGTAAAATAATCTTCAAAGTTGCCCAATCTTATCACGGACGGGTGGACTCTCGCATCAACTTATGTTTTTATACCTTGTGATTTATAAAAATGATGGCCTTGTTCCTATTTTCTGGTAGTATTGCTGATCATTAGGTTACTTGCCTAAATTGATGGCTGTATTTGTATCAAATAAATCAACACATTTAGATTATTTAGAACCAAGAGGGAGTAGGGTTATGTCCGAAACAATTAAAAAGCATTTGCCTGTTGGTGAGAAAGTTGGTATCGCTTTCTCCGGTGGCCTTGACACAAGCGCTGCAGTTCTTTGGATGCGCGATAAGGGCTCAATCCCTTACTGCTATACAGCTCATTTAGGTCAACCAGATGAGTCTGATTATGATGAGATTCCTAAGAAAGCAATGGAATACGGCGCAGAGAAAGCGCGTCTTATTGATTGCCGTGAGTGGTTAGTATCTGAGGGTATCCAAGCTATTCAGTGTGGCGCATTCCATATCAGCACTGGTGGTACAACTTATTTCAATACAACGCCTCTTGGTCGTGTCGTAACTGGTATTGCACTTGTAAGAGCAATGAAAGAAGACGACGTTAATATTTGGGGTGACGGTAGTACTTATCGTGGTAACGATATTGAGCGTTTCTACAGATACGGTCTACTTGCAAACCAAAATCTTCAAATCTACAAGCCATGGTTGGATGCTAACTTCATCAAAGAGCTTGGTGGTCGTAAAGAGCTTGCTGAATTTATGCAGTCTAAAGGTTTCGACTACAAAATGGGTGTTGAAAAAGCATACTCAACTGATTCAAACATGCTTGGCGCAACTCATGAAGCAAAAGATCTTGAACTTCTAGATAAGAGTGTTCATATCGTTAATCCAATCATGTCTGTTCCATTCTGGAAGCCAGAAGTTGAAATTCCAACAGAGCAAGTTTCTGTTACTTTCGAAGAAGGTGTTCCTGTTAAGATCAACGGCAAGTCTTTCGACAGTCAAGTTGATTTATTTATGGAAGCAAACAAGATCGGTGGCCGTCATGGTCTAGGTGTGAGCGATCAAATCGAAAACCGTATCATTGAAGCGAAAAGCCGTGGTATTTATGAAGCTCCAGGTATGGCTCTTCTTCATATCGCTTATGAGCGTCTTGTGCTTGCTATTCATAACGAAGATACAATTGAGCAATACCGTACTATGGGTTATAAGCTTGGTCGTTTCCTTTACCAAGGTCGTTGGTACGATTCCCAAGCAATGCTTCTTCGTGACAGCCTACACCGTTGGGTTGCTACTGCAGTTACTGGTACAGTTACACTTGAGCTTCGTCGTGGTAACGACTGGAGTATTCTTGAAACTGAATCTAAGAATGCGACATACAAGCCTGAGCTTCTAACAATGGAAAGCGATGCTGGTTCATTCACTGCTGAGCACCGTATTGGTCAGCTCACACTACGTAATATGGATATTGCAGATACTCGTGACAAGCTTAAAATCTACGACTCTGTATCTGAGCTTCGTCTTGCTGAAACTACAGGTAAAGGTCTTATCTAAGGCTGAGTTTGTTAAAGCCAAAAAAAAGCCCTGACATCAATCAGGGCTTTTTTTTGGCCTCAAGTAGGGGGCGAGAAGCAAGTGCAATAATCTAGTTGTCGAAATTAACCATTTTTTCTGCAATTGACATAGTGTCCGCTTCATATGTACCGTCTTGAATGGATTGCCTTACCGCAGAAACTCGCTCTTGGTCAAATGCTTGGATATCTATGGATTTTTCCATTTCATTCAATTGACGTCCTGTATCACTAATTTGCACAGTGTCAGATGATGCAGCAGCGCTTTCTGTGTTTGCCGATGATTGTGAGCCATCAGTGGCTGTCTTTTGCGTATTATTTGTCTTTTTGGCTTGGGCTTGCAGCTGGTTTAGCTGGTTGCTGTCAATTCTATTCATAATCTGCCCCTAACAGGTCATGCTTGTGTTATACATGCTACTTCATTGGTATAACTGCTTCAATACTTCTCTAATGTAGGTATCGGCTGGGGGGAAGGAAACTTAAGCAGAAAAATCAAAAAAATCTTGAAAAATACAAAAAAAAGGCTATCTCATTGATTTGTAGCTGATTTAAGTTATGAGATAGCCTTGTTTTAGTGAAAAATTGCTTTAAAGGACCACTTCAACTCTATTAGCTTCAACAACTCGAGCTTCTATCACTCGTTTTGAGCGTTTATTTCGAACACGAATATATTCACCGAAGGCACCATTCTCAAGGGCAATGCCTTGAGATGTGACGAGGATTCCGCCAATTTGAGCTGACACTTCCACTAAGGCGTTTCGTGGTACGAGCACTTCAGCCTTAATGAGATGTGGGCTGATAATTTGTCCCATGACCAATGGGCGCTTAGTCACCTTGCCGGCAATACTTTCCATTGAGTCAATATAGCCAGTATTGATACCCAAGATGTCTCTTGAAGCAAATTCGACATTACTTTCCAAAAGCTCATTACGACCAATAGGAGTACGTGTAACGATTATATCTCTATAAAGAGCTAGTTCGATACCAACAATTAAACTCCAATTTGGTGCAGGGCAAGTCACTCTTACATGAGCTCTTTTGCGGAGCCAATTATCATTAAGCGTTTCCACCATAGGCTCTGCTTGGCATGTCTGTAATCGGAGTCGGGGATCGAGGCCTCTTACTTTATATGTTAACTGGCCTTGGTCTGAAGTTTCTAAACTAGCTGCTTCGTCAGCAAAAAAAGTGTCAATACTGGATATGATTTGTTCTCTAAAGCCCTGGTCTGCACTCAGGTTTGCGGTACTTAAGAGTGCCATAAGGGGTAGAATAGCTAAAAGTCTGTTTTTTTGTTTCAAAAACGCACTGGTAAATACTGAATTTTTCATTTTATGACCTATCCTTTACTAATGAGTATGTGCGCCTTTTGATAATCAAAAGTGCTTCACTCTTTAGAATGCATAAACCATGCCGTAAAATAGGGGATTACATATGTCAGGTGTATTGCACACTGTTGATCAGAGAACAAACTTAGTTGGGCAGAACCGCCTTGAGTTGCTATTGTTCAGGCTGGCAACAGATCAGCTTTATGGCATAAATGTATTTAAAGTGCGCGAAGTATTAAATTGTCCAGAATTAGTTGAACTGCCTAACTCTGATACAAATGTGAGAGGTGTTGCCCATATTCGGGGTGGAACAATTTCAATTATTGATTTAAACGCTGCTATTGGTAATGGCAGGACGCAACACATCGAAAATTCATTTGTCGTTATTGCTGAATATAATCGGTCAGTACAAGGCTTTTTAGTTGACTCAGTTGATCGCATTGTGAATTTAACATGGGATTCTGTATTGCCTCCACCAAAGGGGGCTGGTAACGACAATTATCTGACAGCAGTTACGCAAATAGATGACAGAATTATTGAAATTATTGATGTGGAAAAAGTACTTTCTGAAGTTGTACCTGGGTTTTTGGAGAAAGAGTATTCTGAAGAAACGAGTGAGAAAGTGACAGAAGTGCCGGCTGAAAAAGTTAAAGCGAAGAAAATTATGATCGCAGATGACTCGAAAGTGGCTCGTAAGCAAATTACTCGATGTGTACAACAAATGGGGTTTGATGTTGATTCATTTGCTGATGGCCAAGAAGCGCTTGATAATGTAAAACAAATTTTAGAGAGTGGTCAAAAATTAACAGATGTATATCACCTTATTATTTCTGATATAGAGATGCCAAATATGGACGGATATACATTAACGTCTTCTTTACGTGAAATAGACCAAGCGAAAGACATTTACATTATTCTTCACACATCACTAAGTGGTGTATTTAATGAAGCGATGGTCCATAAAGTAGGGGCGAATGCATTTTTAGCTAAGTTTAATCCAGATGAGCTTGCGGATAGAGTTATGAAACAGGTCCATGGTGATGATTTCTAAAACATACTCTCTTTAAATCGACATATTGGTGAAGGATAAATGACACAATTACAAGTCAGCGAAAAGGATTATAGTCGCTTTAAAGAGTACTTAGAAAAACAATGCGGTATTGTACTCGGTGATAATAAACAGTATTTAGTGCAAAGTCGTATGGGGCGAGTGTTGCGCGAAGCACATATTTCACATTTCACTGATCTATTAAATAAATTAGAGAGTCGTTCAAACTCAGACTTGCGTCAAAAAACGATAGATGCCATGACTACTAATGAAACTTTATGGTTTCGTGATGTCCATCCCTTTGAGTATTTTCAAAATACGCTTTTACCAGGCCTTTTAAAAGATAAGTCCCGAATACGAATTTGGTGTGCTGCCTGTTCATCGGGCCAAGAGCCTTACTCTTTAAGTATGATTATCGAAGAAATGATCGCAAAAGGGCTGATTAATAGTCGTGTCTCGATAGAAATTCTTGCCACTGATATTTCCAGTGAAATTTTGTCGGCGGCAAAAGAAGGCTATTACTCTCGACTTGCTCTAGGACGTGGTTTATCCCCTAAACGCATGGATCAATTTTTTGAAAAGCAGGGTCTTGATTGGCGGTTAATAGATAAAGTGCGTAACCGAGTTAAATTTACTCAACTAAATCTCAAAGACTTGTACTCAGGACTGGGTAAGTTTGATATTGTTTTTTGCCGAAATGTTTTGATTTATTTTTCAGCGGAATTTAAAACAGATATTCTTCGAAAAATCCATGGGCAACTTAATTCCGGAGGTGCGTTATTTTTAGGTGCGTCTGAGTCTCTTTCTGGTTTAAAAGATCATTATGAAATGCATCAGTATAAACCAGGTATTGTCTATTTTGCCCATTAGTTTTTATTCTTCCTTCTATTGCTCCATCCTGTAATTACAGGATGTTGCTTAATACCCACCTTTAAAACTCTCTTCATAAGCTTGGCATAAGATTTGCAACTCTTTCTTCGTCTGCTGGTGTGTCTTGTTGATGCACCTGGCGCTTGATAAAGAGGATGTTTCAATGCCTATTAATATTGATTTTGGTGTTACAGCTCAAGCTCTTCAAATTAGAGCACAAAGAGCAACAATGATTGCCAATAATATAGCGAATGCTGATACCCCCGGCTACAAATCAACTGATTTAGATTTTAGACAGGTCTTGGCAAATATTGCCGATGAGCAAGGTATGGATTTGCCTGGTAGTTCTGGTGGTCTTGCGACTACAAATGAAAAGCATTTTTCTGATAGTTATAGTGGTGCTAATCAATATTTAATCGACCCTCTTAGTCCCCAATATCGAATTCCGTCACAGCCAGCACTTGATGGCAATACTGTTGATACCCAAGTAGAAAAAGCCGAATTTGCTGAAAACCAACTTCGTTATGAAGCATCTGTTCAGTTCTTAGATGACAAGGTCTCAAGTCTCAAAAGAGCGTTTAGAGGTAATTAATTTCTTTTTTAAAGTTAGATTTTTTTAAAAAAAGAAAAAGGAGAGGAATATGTCTTTATTGAATATTTTTAATATCTCAGGCTCTGGTTTAAGTGCTCAAAGCCTAAGAATGAATACGATCGCAAGTAATATCTCGAATGCTGAAACAACGGCATCAAGTGTAGATCAGGTATATCGTGCGAGAAAGCCCGTTTTTACTGCAAATGATACAGCATTTTCTGGATTTTTATCAGATGCACAAAATGAATATGGTGGTTTTGCAGGTGCGCAGCAAATGTCTGGTGTGCAGGTAGCCGGTGTAGTTGAAGATCAAACGCCGCTGCCAAAACGATTTGAGCCTGATCATCCGATGGCTGATGAAGAAGGTTACGTGACTTATCCAAATGTAAATGTAGTTGAAGAAATGGCTGACATGATTTCTGCATCCCGTGCTTATCAAATGAATGCAAGCATGATGGAGTCTGGAAAAAGCATGATGGAGCGATTATTAACTGTTGGTAAATCGTCTTAATTTTTAATTACGACGCACGAATAGGATGTATTAATTATGTATTTACAGCAAACATCAGTCAGCACGCCTTCAGCGGATAGTTCTCTTTCAGATATCGGCTTAGGTGCTGCAGAGACAACTGAAGATACCAGTGATAAAAACCAGTTTTTAGAATTAATGATTGCTCAGCTTGAAAATCAAAACCCACTTGATCCACAAGAAGGTGGCGAGTTTTTGGCACAGCTTGCACAGTTCAGTATGAATGATGGTATTGAGCGATTAAACGAAAGTGTAACAACAATTCAAACTAACTTTAGATCTTCGCAAGCATTGCAAGCTGCAAGTTTAGTTGGACGTTCTGTCGCTGTTACCAGTTCTGAGTTTTATTCGTCTGGTTCTGGTGTCGATGGCAGTGTTGAACTTGAAAACTCAACGTCAAATGTTCGAATTGAAATAACAAATACTGCAGGTGAGATTATTCAAGAGTACGACTTGGGTACAACTGCTGCTGGTACAAAAGCATTTTCTTGGGATGGCACGGATTCTGCAGGGACTTTAGTTGGTGCAGGCACATATCAAGTTAATGCTTACGCGAAAACAGATGAGGGCGAAGAGCAACTTGAGACTGAAATTGTTATGAATGTTGACAGTGTCACGATCGGCGATGACGGTGGTGTTGAATTAAATATAAATGGTTATGACGGTTCGAGGGCCTTGGAAAATGTTCGTCAAATTCGTTAATTAAAAATTTGGTAGTCATGGTCTTTTTTAAAGATCTGCAGATGAAGTTAAGCGAGGAATTATTATGGCATTTAATACAGCTGTTTCTGGTCTAATTGCGGCAAACTCTGATCTTGGTGTTGTAGGTAATAATATTGCCAATGCGAGTACAACAGGTTTTAAAGAATCAAGAACAGAATTTGCCGATGTCTATGCCGCATCTGCTGCTGGTTCTTCCGCAGTTGGTTCTGGTGTCTATATTAAAAATATTTCCCAGCAACATACGCAAGGCAATATTTCATTTACGAATAACCCGCTTGATTTAGCAATTAATGGTAACGGTTTTTTTGTATTGAGTAATAGTGATGCAATTGAATATACAAGAGCAGGTGCGTTTGGTGTTGATGCTGATGGCACAATTGTAGATTCTGCGGGCAAGTCTTTACAAGGCTTCCAGGCATCAGAAACAGGCGCTATTGGTGGTAGTTTATCAGATCTAGTCATTGATACAGCAAATATCGAGCCTCGTCAAACAACAGATGTTGATGCGCTATTCAACTTAGATGCACAGCAAGTTGAGCCAGCTGAAAGAGGTTCTGTTGTGAATTCAACTGGGGACGCTATTGGCGTTGTCCAGGCTGGTGCAAATAATGGTTATCCATCTGAGCTTATTACTTTTACATACGGTGATGGCACAACTCGTCAAGTTCAAACAGCCACAAATGCCACTGCCGAAGAAGTTGCAAGCCAATTAAATCTTGTGAATGGTGTTTCTGCTACAGCCACAACTCAGGCCACAGTTCAAGTGAATAATGATAACGGCGGGTTAGATTTGACATTAAATGGTGTCACGCTTGTGTCTTCAGAAGCGGCAGGTGATATTGATGCGCAAGATATTGCAATTGCAATTAATGCACTTACGAATACAACACTGCCTGGCATAACTGCTGTGCATGATGATGCAACAAACTCATTAATTGTAACTTCTGCTGATGGAACTGATCTCAATTTTCAGCTTGGTAACTCTGGCGATCCACTAGATTCCATTACGATTACTGGCTCATCAGGTAATAACTACGTGTTACAGGGCGACGGGCTTGGTGATGGTGATAATGATGGTGATGGAACTGCTGATGGTACTGCAAATGACGGTCTTCAAGTGACCCTGGGCGGAACACTGGCCGTGCAAATGGATGAAGGGATTACGGCAGATACAGTTCTGAACGATGGTTTAGGCACGGATGATGGTTCGGGTTTGTTTGCACAAGATATTATCTCTTCTCCATTTGTTAATAACGCTTTCGATCCGACTAACCAAGAAACCTACAACCATGCAACGTCCCTGACAATCTACGATAGCCTTGGTAACTCACACGTACTAACTATGTATTTTGTAAAAGAGTCACAGCCAAATGCTTGGACAACATATATTCAAATTGACGGCCGTGATGTAGGTGAGCCTAATCCTGCTCTTGATCCACCTGCTGATACTGATCCAACACTTGCAGGGTTTGCACTGCAATTTAATAGCGATGGTTCACTAGATACTGCTGCAAGTGAAGAGATCAATATTACTTATTGGAATCCAGTTGATGAAAATGGTGAGCCCAACGGTGCTCTTGATGGCTTAACTGTTGCAAATGGCGCTGAGTTTCCAATTATTGAACCATTTAATTCTTCTAACTTTTCAATAAATATGGATACGATTACTCAGTTTGGCTCGGATTTTGCTGTACAGGATATATCACAGGATGGTTATACAACTGGCCGTTTGGCAAGTGTTGATATTTCTGATGATGGCACGATCTTTACTCGTTTTACTAACGGTCAAGCAAGAGTGACAGGGCAGGTGGCATTAGCAAACTTTGCTAACTACCAAGGTCTACAACCAATTGGTTCTACTGCTTGGGCAGAAACATATGAATCAGGTTCGCCGGTTATTGGTGTTCCTGGGTCTTCAGCCCTCGGTCAAATTCAATCTGGTGCGCTTGAAGAGTCAAACGTGGATTTATCGAAAGAGTTGGTTGATTTGATTATCGCGCAACGTAATTTCCAGGCGAACTCAAAAACAATTCAAACAGCTGATGCTATCACTCAGTCAATTATTAACCTCCGTTAATACCTTGGCAATTAATTGACACTTTTTAAAAATTACAAAAAGTGTCAATTAAAAGAACTCAGTAGTTGGATTAAACAGCGAGGCGATCTATGGATAAATTACTTTATGTGGCGATGTCTGGTGCAAGCAACATGATGACAGCCCAAGCCACACATTCAAATAATTTAGCAAATGTTGATACACAGGGCTTCAAAGAAGATTTTGTTCAAGCCCGTAGTATGCCGATGTTTGGTCCTGGATACGGTTCTCGTGTTTATGCTGAAACAGAGCAACCAGGCACTAATTTTGCCCCAGGTGTTTTAAAACAAACAGATAATCCATTGGATTTAGCAATTAAAAACGATGGTTTTTTCACAGTTGTTGATGCCCAAGGCCAAGAAACATTTACACGTGATGGTGGCTTTTTTGTTGATGTAAATGGTTTTATGAGAAATAACAATGGGGATATTGTGATGGGTAATGCAGGCCCCATGATTATACCTCCTTATGAATCTATTGTTGTTGGAGCGGATGGTGGTGTCAGTATTCGCCCATTAGGACAAGGTGCTGAAACAATTGTACAAGTTGATCGCATCAAACTTGTTAATCCACCAATTACCGAGCTGAGTAAAGGTGAAGATGGTCTTTTTCGTCGTAAAGATGGTCTCTATGAACCCCCAGCAGCAGATGTAGAAGTTGTCGGTGGTTTTCTTGAAGGTTCAAACGTAAATCCTGTGCATTCACTTCTCTCTATTATGAGTTTAAGTCGACAGTTTGAAATGAGTATGAAGGTAATGAAAGAAGCCGAAGAAATGGATCAATCTACAGACCGTTTAATTCGTGCTTCTTAATGAAATAGTTGTACTTCTAATTTTTGTATTTAATAGTATTTAAAGTCGTAGGAGCAGTTGTATGCATCAGTCTTTATGGATTAGTAAAACAGGTCTTGCTGCGCAAGACACTAAGATGAACGTTATTTCAAATAATTTAGCGAATGTTGCGACAACAGGTTTTAAAAAAGAAAGAGCTGTTTTCCATGACTTACTCTATCAAATTAAAAGGCAACCAGGTGCTGCTTCATCGCAGGATACTAATTTGCCAAGTGGTCTACAACAGGGTACAGGTGTACGTACTGTTGCTACGCAAAAAATGTTTCAAATGGGCGCTTTGCAAATAACAGACAATGCACTTGATGTTGCAATAAATGGTCGTGGTTTTTTACAAATTGCCATGCCTGATGGTTCAATTGGTTATACCCGTGATGGTGAATTGCAAATTGATGAAACAGGCCAGATCGTCACGTCGGAAGGTTACGTGGTACAGCCAGCTATTACGCTGCCTGGCTCTTCTGCCACAGTGACAATCAGTGAGGATGGTGTGGTAACTGTTGTTGATGGTGTAACAGGGCAGGCAACACAGGCAGGTCAATTTCAGTTAGCGGATTTTATTAATCCCACTGGTTTGCAGGCAATCGGCGGCAACTTATTTAAAGAAACAACGGCAAGCGGTGCTCCAACTGTAGGCAACGCAGGCGTTAATGGTATGGGTCGTTTGCTGCAAGGGACATTAGAAAATTCTAATGTGAGTGTTGTGGAAGAGTTGGTTGATATGATATCGACACAGCGTGCTTATGAAATGAATTCCAAGGTGATTTCAACAGTAGATCAAATGCTTGCAACTGTGAGTCAAAACTTGTAATTGCATTAATTCTGTAATCATCCTCAGTATTCTTTCTGGCATTAAAATTGCTCATACAAATATAAATATAGTTTGTATGAGCTTTTTAGTATGCTGGAGAGTGAAAATGAAATACTCCAAACGCCTTTATCTTTTGTTCTTAACGTTGAGCCTTTTTCTCCAAGGCTGTGCTGGGCCTCAAATTATTCCAGACGATCCTGAATATGCGCCTGTTATTCCGAACATTCCTGCACCCCAAGGGCCTCAAAACGGTTCTTTATTTCAATCAACCGGGCTGTCACTTTGGAATGATCAGCGTGCTCGACAAGTCGGCGATATTTTGACAGTTATTCTGGAAGAAAGTACAACCTCTTCTAAGTCAAGCGCCACAAGTGTTGTGAAAGATGGCTCATTCTCCATGGGCGCCCCTACAATTATGGGCACGACACCTTCGACAAAGCTCCTTTCTCGACTCTCGCCAATAACATTAGAAAGTGAGGCAAGCGCTGCCCGTGATTCAAGTGGTGAGGCGGCAGCTAATCAACAAAATAACCTTTCTGGCCAATTAGCCGTCACAGTTCAGCAGGTACTACCAAATGGCGTATTAGTGATTAAAGGTGAGAAATGGCTACAGTTGACTGAAGGGCAGGAATTCTTACGTATCTCTGGTCTGGTCAGACCATCAGATGTTAGACAAGATAATAGTGTATCCAGTACTAAAATTGCCGACGCACGAATTACTTTTAGTGGTGAAGGTCAGTTTGCTGATGCTCATAAAGTTGGCTGGCTCGCTCGTTTCTTTAATTCTAAATTTTGGCCATATTAATTAAAACTGTTTAAGCTGCTTTTGAAAGTATGAGGTTGAAATCAATGAAAATATCTTTTAAATCACTTCTGACAGTTTTAATTACTGGCTTATGTATGAGTGATATGGTATCAGCACAACGCCTTAAAGATTTAGCGAGCGTACAAGGCGTTCGAGAGAACCAACTTGTAGGTTATGGCCTTGTGGTAGGTTTGGATGGGACAGGTGACCAAACGAGTCAAACGCCTTTTACTATTCAAACTTTTAAAAACATGATGTCGCAATTTGGTATACAAGTCCCTGATGATGTCACGCCACAGCTTAAAAATGTTGCAGCTGTTTCCGTTCATGCAAATATGAGCCCTTTTATGAAGCCTGGTCAGCGATTGGATATTACAGTTTCATCAATTGGTAATGCCAAAAGTTTAAGAGGTGGTTCACTTTTAATGACACCTTTAAAAGGGATTGATGGACAAGTCTATGCAATTGCACAAGGTAACCTCGTTGTAGGTGGTTTTGGTGCCGATGGCGCTGATGGGTCGAGTATTTCGGTCAATATTAAAAGTGTTGGTCGAATTCCAAATGGTGCATTGATCGAAAGAGAAATTGCAAACCCATTTGCGATGGGGGATTCATTTACTTTTCTTCTTAATGCACCAGACTTTACAACTGCTAAGCGAGTTACAGATGCTATTAATCGCTTAATTGGTCCAGAAACAGCATATGCTCTTGATGCAGGCTCGATTAAGGTCACAGCACCCCGAGATCCCTCAAGACGTGTCAATTATTTATCTGTACTTGAAAACCTGCAAGTAACACCAGGTGAAGAAGGTGCAAAAGTGATCATTAATTCTCGAACAGGCACAATTGTCATGGGGCAGAATGTACGTGTATCACCAACTGCTATTAGTCATGGTAATTTGACTGTAACTATTAAAGAAAATCAAGCGGTAATACAGCCTGATCCGTTAGCTGCTGGCGATACAGCTGTTCAGCAAGATACAGATATAACAATTACGCAAGAGGATGCACGAATGTTCGTACTTGATCCTGGTGTTAATCTTCAAGATGTTGTGAATGCAATCAATGAAGTTGGAGTAGCACCTGGTGATTTAATGGCGATACTAGAGGCATTAAAACAAGCTGGGGCTTTACATGCTGAACTTGTGGTTATTTAAAGAGGTTAAAAGGTATGAATATTGGTGTAAAAGGCAGTGTTGATCATCAAGATTTTTTTGCCGATTCAAATAGTTTACAAGGTTTAAAGGCTGGTGATGTAGCCCAAACTAAAGCAGGTCTTCAAAAAGTTGCGAAAGAATTTGAATCCCTTTATTTGAAAATGATGATGGATTCTATGCGCAAGGCTGAGGAAATTTGGTCAGAAGATAATCCTTTTTCAAGCCGTGAAGAAGGTATGTTTAGAGATATGCTCGATGGCCAATATGCAAAAGATTTAAGTGATAGTGGGTCTCTTGGTATTGCAGATATGCTTGTAAAACAACTCTCACCATTTATTAAAGATGCCAAAGCAAAGGAGGAGGCAGGCAATAATACGAGTCAAGATCAAAAAGAAAAGTATGAAATTAGTAGGAATGTATCGACTGTAAATACTGCAATTAATACATCGACAATAAAGACTAGTGGCGTGAATGATCAGGGTGAGCTGTTGCAAGAAATGCCTGAAGGTATTAACCCAGAAACTGTACCGCTTATGGACTCTTTTTATAATCCTATTCAGCACCAAGTGCAAGCATCTCTCCAGAGTAATGCACCAAGCGAAAGTAACAGCTTAAGTCAAAATGTTTCTTTAATACCTGGTGATCCAGATTCTTTTATTAAGACAATGTTGCCACATGCTGAAAAAGCAGCTCAGGCGCTGGGTGTTGACCCCAAATTATTAGTAGCTCAAGCTGCACTTGAAACAGGTTGGGGGAAAACACTCAATACAGACAATCATGGGTTTAACCTGTTTGGTATTAAACAAAGTAGACAATGGCAAGGGGAGGTTCAAAATCAGTCGACTCTAGAGTATGAAAATGGACAATTTGTGAGGCAGATGGCTTCCTTTAAAGCATACAACTCACCATCTGAAAGCTTTAATGATTATGTCGACCTTATTCAGTCTCATTACAACACTCAGCCGAATTTGCCAGCGCAAGAATATGTGCAACGTTTAGCGGAAGGCGGTTATGCTACTGACCCTCAGTATGCTGAAAAAATTATGAGTATATATAACAGTGATCGACTGGCACAATTCAGCCAACCGACACAAGATATCAATGCATCTCAAGTTAATGTAGCTTTAAATTCTTATGGTCAAAATGCTGGTATAGGACAACTTGATATAACAAAAATTTGGTAACTACACTTCCTTTTTCTGACAATTATTGAAGGTGGAAACACCTTCAATAATTAAAATAGCTAAACAAAAACCACCTTTTCCTATTAATGCTACAGAATCGCCACATTTGTATGTTGTCTCAATGCTATCACTTGCCTAGACTAAATTAAGACAAGGCATATTTTTTACAAAAAAACAGACTAAACGCTGACCTTGAGTTCAGTCATACTCTGCGGGTTATCGTAATCAAAAAGAGATTTTCTGAGTGAATTTTAAAGTGTCTTTTATCGCAGAACGAAAACAACAAGGTTTTACTTTAATCCAGCTAATGGCTGTTGTGGCTATTGTGGGTATTATGTTTCAAGTAGGCAGTGCTTTGTTTGCTGATGTAGTACATAGAAAAGTGGTACGGTCTACGGCACTACAACTTGAAAAGCGTATTGGCTTTATAGTGCAGCAATCAAAGGGGCGAGGCGAAGCCATGGCGATTTGTGCTGGTCAATCAACAAATTGCAATACAAACGATTGGTCCCTTGGTTATGTCACAGTCACGACAAACCCGGTAAGTGATACACCTGGCAAAGTTGAAGTTGTTCATCGAGTTGAAGCGCTTGATCCTGTTGTTAATATTCTTTCAAATAGACAAAAGCTTGTCTTTCTACCTGGCGGATTTCTTGAGAGTAATACTGATGAAGCATTTTATGTATGTCCTATTCATAGGGCTCAGTTTTCCTACAAAATAACAGTTTCTGCAAGTGGTTTAGTTGATTTTGAAGAGCTTAAAGGCGAAATGAAATGCGATCAAATCTCAGTTTAAGAGATATAGCTGGTATAGGCCTTATTGAAATATTGGTATGTATTGGTATTAGCGGCATTGTTATGGGGAGTGCAATGTATTTTTATATTAACTCCTTTAAAGAAAACCATTACATTAATCAAGTTCATGTAGCTAAAAACTATATTAATGAAATAGCAGATTTAGACGAAGTAATACTTTTATATGAAGAGACTTTTAAATTAAATCTTGATTCAGATGCTAATCTTAATGAGAGTTACTGTAACAACTATTGTCCTTTAAAGCAGTTTTATAGCTCCTTTTTATATCAGTGGCACAAACGTATGGACACAGATCTTGCAGGCGCAAAATTTTCACTTTTATTCAATGAGTTAAATGAAGGAACACTCAGTATTGCTTGGCAAAATATGAATTATGATGGTGAAGGAAAACAAGATTGTCTCATTGATGATTTGCCTGATGGTTACGTGTGTTACACAGCTAATATAAGATAAAAAGGATAGTGTATAGCAGTATGTTTTTTAAGAGCTTATCTCACTTCAAACAAACTGGGTTTACCTTAATTGAGCTTATGATAAGCTCTGCTCTTGGTCTTATCATAGCGACTTTCTGTCTTACATCATTGCATGACTTCATGTTTGCAGAGCAATTTGTTGATGCCCAGTATCGTTCAGTGCAGCGAAATAGCCAAGTAATCGAAAGTGTTTCACTTATGACTGAAATTGGCGGTTTCCTACCTTCTGAGTCTTTAAGTTTTACATCATCTTGGAATTATGGAACTGGCGAAAGTAATTTTGACACTGGTGAAATAATTAAAATAGATAATGAGGACAAAAGCAACCTTATTTCATTACGCTTAATGGGCGATTCATATAATGACTTTAGAGACTGTCACGGTCTGTCTTTTGGTGCTGATACGCTTGTGTATATCAATTTTTCACTCAATGAACAGGGGGCGTTTTCCTGTCGATCAAGGCATTATGTGAGTGGTAATTTAGTGAGTGATACTGATAAAGTGCTTGTTGAATATATTAAAGACATCCATGTGACTGCCGTTTTACGAGATGATACTGCAAAGTGGAAAACCCTTACAGATTCAAATTTAAGTGAAAATCATACCTATATAAAAGCAGTCTTACTTGAGGTGCTTTCTGATTCTGCACAGCCTGCTCATGCTGAAGCAATTAAGCAATCATTTCATTTCTTTGACGGTGATGTTGTTTATACATCCAAGAATGCGCTTGTCTATCAAAGTAAGCTCTTAGCGCTCACGAATCAGGAGCATCAAAGTGAATATTGATAGAATAAATATTCAGTACAGGCGTATTTCAGGATTTTATCTACCCGTTATTTTTGGCGTTCTTGCTGTTGTTATTGTGATGTCAACGCAGCTAGGTTTGTTTTTATCTGATTATTATCAAAATATTACTGTGAAGATGCAGAAGGATTCTGCTTTTGAAATTGCTCGAAAAAGTGTATTAGCTGCGGAGCGGGCATTGGATAGTACAAATGTTCATCCTGATATATTAGCAACACTTCGTGATGCAAGTGATGGAACTGTTTCTGTGTTTGAGAGAGAAGTTTGGGAAGATACTCTCATAACTTATGATTTAACTTTGGCAAAGGACCCTATATCAAATGACTCTTTAAAATGGTGGCAGCAACCTGAAAGTTGGTGGAAAAAATATACATATCAGCTCAATAATGAACAGATATCGGATGAGTTATTGGGGTTAGGTCGAGGTTATGTTGCTGTAGAGTATGTTAAAAAGTACGATTTTGACGACGATTTTTCGCTGAGCCGAAATTACTCGTCTGGTATATATGCATCTGTTTTTCGTATAACTGCAGCTGGTTTTAGCCATAGTGGTCAAAAATCGATTGTTACATCACTTTATGTGCATACTTATGCCTACTAAAAAATCGTAAGATAGGCTGCTTTACAGGCATGTGTTTTAGAGTTTACATTTTGGTCATACCTTATTCTTTTGACTAAATATCTGATCGATAAGATTATTACAAAAAGCAACGGCTTTCTCCGTGTAGTATCAAAATGCTCTGTTAAACTTAAATATAGAGGTTTTGTTTTTGTTTTTATTATTGTTTTTTATTCTTGAATGCATTGTATCAAGAACACAAAACAAAAACGTTACCTTTAGTGATTTTAATTTTATTTTCTTGTAACGCATAAGAATAGAATTTATTAAGGTTCGTGTATGGTTAAGCAAAAACATAAATGTTCTTTGAAGCTGATTTCAATAGTGGCTATGGGGCTTACTCCTATTGCTTCATTTGCTGAGTCTATGCTAGATGTAATTACTATACGACAAACAGAAAGCATGTATCCAAATGTGCTATTAACTATTGATGACTCCGGGTCCATGGATGAAGCTTATATGTATGCATATGCACTTTATCCTGATTTTAATTATTATCTATCTGATGACCAAAGCCAGTGGGTTGAGTTTGACTGGCGCTACTTTTCTGCAGGTTTTAATCGACTCTATTACGATACAACAAAAACATATGAACCTTGGGTTGGACATGAGAATGCAAATGTCTCTGAAACCTTAAATGATCTTTTTACCAAAAGCGGTATAACCATTAACAACCAATTTCTTTTTGTTCAATGGGAAGATACAGCTGGCACTAAAGACCATAAAACCTGGTATAGAAAAAATTATGCTAAAGGTGCCGATGGCATGATCGATTTTTGGGATGATCACGTTTCTATTGCCATGACACAGCCAGGCGACTTCACGCTCATTAGAAGTGAATATAAAGGAAATGGTAGTAATGGTCGCCGCTATAAAGTAACTGATACAAATTTGAATTACAGTGATTATTTTACTCGTAGTAAAGCAGATGAAATGCAAAATATTGCTAACTGGGTTAAGTTTCATCGAAAAAAACATAGGGCAGTCAAGTATATTGTTGGTAAAATTTTAGAAAAATACCCTAATTTTTACTATGGTATTGATTTTCTAAATAATTGGGGTAAGTTCGAACCTGTGCGCCTCGCAACGCAAGGTGCTAGTGCGTACAATAATAAATTGCTTAATACTGTTTATAATGTAAATCCTACTGGTGGCACGCCCTTGAAAACCGCTATGGTTAGAGCGGGGGAATACTTTAAATCAGGAATGAAAGTGCATGGTACTCAGCATGAGTCTCCAGTAAAACAGTCCTGCCAAATGAATTTTAACTTCCTTCTCACTGATGGCTATAGTACTGATTCCTCTCCTATCCATTTTGGTGATGTTGATGGTGATGGTCAGATAAATACCATGGCTGATATTGCACGTCATTATTACATGAATGATCTTGCGCCAGATCTTAATAATGTTGTGCCCAAATATGTGCCTCGTTGCCCATCTATATCACCCGTATCTCATCAATCATTATCTTACGTACCAATTTCTTTTGGTATGTCTGGTAACTTGATAGCGGACGCTGATGCCTGCTGGCCTGAAAAAGAACTTGGTGTGAGTGATTTCTGGAGTGGACATACTTCCGATGACTTATGGCATGCTGCTTACAATTCACGTGGGATTTATAATGTGTCATTAACCCCTGAGTCACTTTTTGCTGACTTAGATTCAATGCTTGAACGTTTAGAAAATACGTTGGTTTTTAATAATAATACGGCATTCAACTCCTTCCGTGTCGGTGCGGACTCTCGTGTTTATTATTCACAGTCTGATCTTGTTAACAATATAGGTCAACTTGTTTCGCTAAAGGCAACTATTGATGAAGGACAAATTTCATTTGAGCCTTATTGGGAGGCTAATGCTGCACTTAAAAAGAAAAAAATCCGTAATATTTTTTCTTATAACTCTGATACTGCCAAAGGGGTAGAGATTAAGAAGAGTGATGATGCCTCTAAGCTCGGTAGCTTTCAGCGCTGGCGTTTAGGCGGTAGCATGGATGATTTTGGAGAGCGAGTCCATACTCTGGATTTAGGTGCTATTTTACACTCTGATATTACTTATGTAGGTAGTAGTATATACCTCAAAGAAGATGACTCTGATATTCCAGATGGCTTACCAGGTCGCGACTCCTATCTCAGTTATATTGAAAATAGAAAAAAGGCAGACCCAGTTGTCTATGTTGGGAGCTTTGATGGTCTTCTCCATGCTTTTGATGGTAATACAGGTGAAGAATTATTTGCCTACATGCCATCAGATATTATTCGTGAAGATATGTTTAATGTGAATTTAGCCATGCCTCGTTTTGGTGTTGATGGTAAGCACTTCGTGACAGATGTTTACGTACCTGGAAGAGGTGGTTGGCGTACTTTCCTTATTAGCGGTATGAGACGTGGAGCACAAAGTTATTTTGTACTTGATGTGACTGATCCGCATAATTTTAGTGCTGCTGATGTAGTTTGGGAGTTAACTGATAAAGACACCCCAGAAATAGGTGTCACTTTTGCTCGCCCAGGTATCGGTGTGTTTGAAAATGGTAAAACCTATGCAGTTCTCGCGAATGGTTACAATAACACGATTAATTTACCATATGATAGATCTCGTAGTACAACAGGTCGTGCAGCGCTATTTATTGTTGATATAGCAACGGGCGAGATTGTAAAAACATTTGAGAGCCGTAAAGGTTTTAAAGAAGACCCAAGCGGGAATGAATTAGTGAATGGATTTGCTGAACCTGCTTTAGTCGACTCCGATAGAAATGGTTTGATTGATACGCTTTATGTTGGTGACCTCTTTGGAGAAATGTATTCATTCCAGGTCAGTGAACAAAAAGAGTCTAGCTGGTCAAGTTATGGCGGTACTGAGAATGATCGATATCAGCCGATAATGGATGGTAAAGCTGTCGATTATTATCCGATTACAACTCGTCCTGTAGTCACTAAAACACAAGTGCAAATTGAAGGTGAAACAGTAGATTCAAACTTGGTTATTTACGGCACAGGCCAACACTTCACTGATCTTGTACCTGAGCACAAAGAATATTTAATGGCTGTTGTGCATGATCGTGATCCGCGAACTTCACTTGTAGAGCGTAGCGGTATGGTTCAGCATCACATAGAGCTTCACGATGATCAGATTGTTTATAATGGTAAAACAATGAATGGTAGTACACAGGCACAAAGTCTCTTTAATGACCAAGGTTGGTACATGGTATTTGATGGCCCGTTAGAAAGCTATAGTGTTGCCAGAGATTTAAGGATTGTGAGTGGAGAGCTACAAGTTGTATTAGACCCTAAGCCAAAAACACTTGCAAATACATGTGTCAATAATGAAAAAGGCCTTTATAGCCTTATTTTAAACCCACGATCTGGTGGTCCAACTTCAAATACTATCTTTATTGATGAAGATGGAACACGTGCAATGCATGAAGATGCCTTGGTTGTTGGTGAGCATATTTCAAAAAGTGAGGCTGCTGTTCAGGTTGTTTTAGGTGATGATGGTAATACCTATACAATGACAGTTGAGGATGGTGAAGTGAAATTGAAGCAACGTGGTGCATTGAATGCAGGTGATGGTCGTCAAAGTTGGAGACGACTGTACTAGCGCACCACTTTGACTCTTTTTAAAAGGGCTGTAGTTATATAACTACAGCCCTTTTTTTATGCAATTTTACTTACAGAGCCCTTTATTCTAAATCTAAAGTTTTAAAATTGCCTTTATATCGCTGTATGGCATTTTGAATCTATTTAAATAGTTGAAAATTCGTGTAAAAATTCGCTTTCTTCTAAAAAAATTATTTTGCAGTGGCACTATAGTCACAAACTTTAGTTTAGAATTCATGCACTTTTTAGTTGGCTTGTATTTTAAATAGTCTCAATTATGGGAATTGGTAAGGAGTACCTCATGCTTGGAGCAGCAGTCGCAAAAAATGGTGTTAATCAATTAAGTCAAGTTAAGCAGCTTGATACGAATACAAAATCACGTCTTTCCCAAGTTCAGCCAAGCAATGACCCAGTTTATTCAAAGCTCTTTGTATCGCAAGGTGGTGGTACCATGCGATCCCTAAATCCATTGAGGCAGTTTCCTAAGTTAACATCTGCAATTGGGCTATTGTTCACAGCTGGTGTTGCTACAGGAGCAGGGATGTTAATTCGCGATGCTTTAGGCAGTCAAGAGTGGTGTAATACCATGAAAGATGGTTTCATTCACGTTGGTGGTGAAATTAAACATTTCTTTACTGAGGGTGCAGGGCAGGTTTTGAGTTCAGCGCCTGCAATAGCAACTTATTTAGGGGTAGCGGGCTTTATCTCCACAGTTTATAACCTTGCAACTTTCTCAAAAGGCATTCGTGCAAACGGAGCAACTCCTGGTGAGCAAGCGGTAAGAGGTGTAAAAACCTTATTGTCTGGTGCAGCAGCAGGTGCTGCTTTTGGCGCAATGGCTGGTCATCTTGGTGCCGGTGCTGGTATGGGGTACGGTGCTATAATCGGTGTTAGTGTTGGTGCTGGTATTGGTTTAGTTCAAGCTATAATTATGTTAATTAATTCCCGTAGCCATTCTACTCTTCATGCCTAAAAGTCTTAATTAAAAAGGTATTTTTTGCCGTTTTAATTATTTTATATTAGTTCTGGCTTGTGCTTTTAAGTTGAAATAGCTAGAAGTGCAATTAAACCCTCTAGTTTCAAGATTGTGGCATATATATTGCTTTTTATTCCTTGTCAGGTAATTACGCAAGGGGTTTGTTGTATATGCCGCAATTAATTAATGTTGGTGTTTCTGCACTGCTCGCTAACCAAGCAAATTTAGCGACAACTGGTCATAATATTTCGAATGCAAATACCGAAGGGTATAGTCGTCAACAAACGATTACATCTTCAACTTTGCCTCAAAAAAATGGTAATGGTTTTATTGGCTCTGGTGTCACCGTTGATGGTGTTCGTCGAATCGTCAATGAATTTGCAACGGTTGAATTGAGAACAACATCGGAAAATTATAATCGCATTAATACTGTACTTCAGCAGTCACAGCAACTTGATAATATTCTAGGTGAAGATGCAACAGGTTTGTCGCCAGTATTGCAAGAGTATTTTGGTGCTCTTCAAACTGCTGCTGATGATCCTTCTTCTGTTTCTTCCCGTCAAGTGGTGCTCACAAGCGCTGAGCTTTTAGTGAATCGTGTTAATGAACTTGGTTCTCGACTTGATTCTCAAAATGCGTCTATTAATTCAAATCTTGAAACCTTGGCCGGCCAGGTTACGATGCTGGCAAGTAGTATTGCTGATTTAAATGGTCAAATTACCACGTATGCGACGTCTTCAGCGGCTCAGTTGCCTAATGATTTATTAGATGAACGTGACCGTGCGTTGCAAGATTTATCTGAATTAATGAATGCGCAAATTTATGAAAATGATGATAAATCTGTAAGCGTATTTGTTGGTAATGGTCAAGCGCTTGTAATGGGAGCGCGGTCATTTGAAATTTCTGCAGAGCCTGGGACTGATGACCCGAGTCGATATGATTTGGTCTATACCAACTCAAGTATTCGTCAAACTATTACCGACGGTGTTACTGGCGGCGAAATGGGAGGTTTACTTGAATTTAGAAATGAGATCCTTGACCCTGCGTATGGTCAGCTTGGTATTGTTGCATTGGGCTTGACTGAAGCAGTTAATGAACAGCATGCCTTAGGGATGGATCTGGATGGTGAACTCGGCGGCGATTTTTTTCGCGACATTAATGATGAAACCTGGGCTTTAAGCCGAGTTACAGGTGATGATACAAATGCCTTTCCAGGCACTGAAGTCATTCGTGCTGATATTTTAGATGTTAGTTCTATGACTACATCTGATTATGAATTACGCTTTTCAGAGGCTGGTACTACAAGCTATACCGTCGTGCGCTTAAGTGATGGTGAAGAAGTTGCTAAAAAATCTTTTTCGGGTATTTTTCCGTCTACAGTTGAGTTTGATGGCGTAGAAGTCACTATTGAGGCAGGGGAGTTCGGTGCCGGTGATACTTTTCTTATAACGCCTGCTCGTAATGGTGCTCGCGAAATGGATTTAAATGTCAGTAATGTTCGTGATCTAGCTTTTGCACAGCCAGTACGTGTTGAAAGTAATGAAGCGAATAGAGGCACTGGTGAAATTGGGCAAGGTACTGTCGTTGATACATCCACAACATTGTTTAGTCAAATAAATGACACGGGTGATTTGAATCCACCACTCGTTATTCAGTTTACTTCTGGTTCCACTTACAACATTCTTGATAATTCTGATCCTGCGAACCCTGTTGACCTTGAGCCGCCGCTGCGTAACTTAACCTATGTTCCTAATATGAATAATGACTTGTTGCCTGAAGATTTAAATCAGCAAACGGTTTTATCTCAAGGCACTTCAATTGGTATTGCGCAAAGTAACGCTGTTGCTGGTGTGTTTGATAATGGTTACACCTCAGAAAATATTGTTGTTACTCGTGTTGACCCTGAAACAAATGAAATTAGCCGTCAAACGATTACAACAAATGCAAACGACTCTGCGGCAGAAATTGCCGCTCAATTAAATGATTTAAATCATGTAACAGCAACTGCCAGTACCTATGCAGTCTTAGATGAAATAAACAGCTCTAGCCCTATGACATTCACTCTGAATGGTGAAAATTTTACTGTAGGCAGTCCTGATAATTTAGCTGTAAGCATTAGCCAAAATGCAAATCTGGCAGCTATGGGCATTAGTGCGAGTAGCAATGGAAGCCAAGTGACTTTAACGTCTACGACAGGTGTTGATTTTGAAATGCAAGTGACAGGTGGTGCTGGTGATAATCTGAGTATTGCTGGCGAAAATGGCAGTGCTATAACTGTTTCAGGTGCTGATCCTATTCCACAAGTCACCATAGGTGGAACATTAGCGGTTGTTTTAGATGAAGGTGGCACTTTAACTGGGTCAAGTGACATTTTTGAAACCTTGCCTCAGCATTACGATACGTTTTTAGGTATGCAAATCACAATGTCAGGTGCGCCAGCTGAAGGTGATGTTTTTGAAGTTAACTATAACAAAGACGGTGATTCAGACAACCGTAATATTTTAGCTTTAGGCGCATTGCAAACAGAAAAAGTCATGTTTAATGGTGAAGCAACAATTCGTGATGCCTATTCAAATCTTGTTAATTACATTGGCACTAAAACTGCAGAGGCTGACGTAGGCTCAGAAGCGGCAAAAACGCTTATGGACCGTGCACAAGATGAAAGAGACTCAATTTCAGGGGTTAACCTTGATGAAGAAGCTGGTAATGTAATTAAGTATGAGCAAGCTTATAATGCATCCGCTCAACTTATCGCTGTGGCCAGAAGTATTTTTGATACTTTACTGCAGTCTGTCGGCTGATAAGGATTGAATTAAATGCGTATATCAACGACACAAATTTATAATTCTGGTTTAACTCGAATGCAAACAGTTCAGTCTGAGTTAAATGAATTACAAACTAAAGTTTCCACTGGTTATGAAATTAATAAACCTTCAGACGACCCTATTAAGTTTTCGCAGAGCTTAAAGTTATCAGAAGAAATCTCAATTAATGAGCAATTTAACTCAAATATTCAAATGGCAGAGGGCCGCAACGAATTATTAGACTCTAATCTTGAAGCGGCTGTAAATGTTTTACAACGTATGCGCGATTTAGCATTGCAAGCGTCTAACGATACATTGAACCAAGATGATCGCCAAAGTATTTCTGAAGAAATTCGTATTTTGCAAGATGAACTTGCAGGTATTATGAATGCACAAGATGGTAGTGGTGATTATTTATTTGCAGGATTTCAAGGGGATAACCAACCATTTATTGAGCGTAGTGGTGGAGGCTATGACTACGTAGGTGACGAAGGGCAAAAATACACACAAATTTCGGCTTCAAGCTATGTAGCCATCAGTGACTCTGGCAAAGATTTATTTGTCGATGTAAAGGCTGCAGAAAATACAATTGTAACAAGTAAAAGTGTTAATAATAATGCAGAGGGCAAGGCAGAAATTAGTGTTGGCCAAGTCTTTGATCAGTCTGCACTTGATGAAGCCTTTCCTGAAAAGTGGATTATCACTTTTAATGACCCTGAAGATAATCAAGATCGTCGAACTTACACTGTAAGAAATGCAAGTGATGGCTCCCCTGTGGTTGGTACCAATCCAGCTGGCTCTTTAGAAAATATCACCTATGACCCAGGTGAAGATATTGAATTTAATGGTATCCGCGTTGCCGTGAGCGGCAATCCGCAAGCCGGTGACACTTTCTTTGTTGAGTCTTCCGGTAATCAAAGTGTAATGACAACTATTGAGCGCTTTGCGCTTGCGCTTGAAGATCTTGCTGATGTGCCAATCACAATAGAAGCCACTGAATCTCTGATTGGTAGAGCATCTCCTGCAAGACCGACATTGTCATCAGCAGGCAACTATGTTGCTGCTCAAACGCTTACAGTGACTGGGCCTGATGGCACATATCAAAATGTCACAGTAAATGAAAACGAAGAAATAGGTTCGGTTGCTACCAATTTAAATGCATTGGCAGGTATAACTGCAACATATGATAACGCTGAAGCAACTCTTAATTTCTTCAATACAGATGCCGATGAAGGCGACATTATTCAATTCAATTTAAATGGTATTGCAGTTCAAGCGACAGCTGGTGCTAATGCCGCAGCAACTTATGCCAATATCGATACAGCTTTAGCTGGTGTGTTACCAACTGCAAATTTATCATATACAAATAACGGTTCAGGTGAATTCGGTTTTGTTGAGACTTCAGGTGCCGATATTGCTATCGATAGTTTTTCCGTTACAGATTTTCCTGGTGTAGAGCTTGATATTGCAGCGGGTATTACCCCTGGGGAAACGATTGATTTAACCCTGACCGGCTCTAACGGTGAAGCGGTCAATGTAAGCTATACAGCTGCAACCGCAGACATTGATGAATTAACAACAGAGATTAACAATGCAATAGCTGCTGCTGGTCATGCAGGCGTTATGAATATTGCTCAGCCAGCAGCTGGGCAGCCTGCCGTTTTACGTTATACAGGCGATACAGATGGTGACGCGCAAATCGTATTGAGTGGATTAAATGACTCTGGTGCTGGAGATGTAGCGTTAAGCGTAACGCCATTGGCTGGTTCAGATTCTACAGATTCGACAACAAACGGTGCTGTCTCTGTTTTACGTGCAAATAGTTCAGTGGATATCACCGCAGAAGAAGGGCGCTCAAGCGTTGCATTTGCTGGGGTTAATGGATATCCAGTTACACTACAAGATGGTGGTAATGACTCTAGTGCGGTCGCAGCTACTCTCGATTATACCTTAGCCCCTGGTTACGAAATTAGCTCAAATATTGGTGATGCTTATGGTGGTTTAATTTCTGACGCAAATATTGAAGACACGCTAACCCTTCAGTTCAGAGAAGCAATTGATTTAAGTTTAGCTAATATTGATAATGCCCTTGAAAATATTAGCCGTTCACGATCAGGTGTCGGTGCAAGGCTCACAATGCTGGAGACGACTTTAGAATTAAATGAGGGATTAAATGTTGAATTACAAACATTTCTTTCTGATATTGTTGATTTAGACTATGCAGAGGCAATTACAGAAGTTCAATTGAAGTCATTTGTATTGCAATCAGCACAAAGCACATTTGTGAAAATGGCTGGCTTAAGTTTGTTTAATTATATTTAATTTGTATTTTTGTATGAAAAGCCAAGGAAGGCTTTAACTGTATTAGCTTATTTAACCAAATGCGCTCGAATTATTGTTGGTGTTTATTTTTTTATAAAAAAAATGTGATTTAGTGTGAAGAAAATGTCTTCGCTGCCGATATAAATAAGAGCGAGCGGTTATTAATATACATTGATAAGGAGAGCCTTATGCATCAGGGCATTAAAACATACGCAAATCTTGGTAATTATACAGCTGCAACAGATGCAGACCCTCATACATTAATTACCATGTTGTTTGACGGTGCGCTTGAACGTATTGCTTCTGCAAAGGGTGCAATGCAGGCAGGTGATGTTGCCATGAAAGGACTCATGATTAGCAAGGCGATTACAGTTGTTGATGGTTTACGCGCTCACCTAGATCTTGAAAAAGGTGGTGAAATTGCTGAAAACCTACGTAATTTATATGATTTTGCAGAAAACCGCTTATTTGAGGCTAATTTTAATAATTCTGCAGAAATGCTTGATGAAGTGACTCAAATCTTATTAACACTTAAAGAAGCTTGGGTTGGTATAAAGCCAAAAGCAGAAAAACCAGCAACAGAAGAGAGCTCATATGAGTAACCAGTGCGCGGCAACAGTGAGTGCCCTAAAAGAGGTGATGACTGAGCTGCAGCATGCATATGTAGCTGGCACTGAGTCGAACGAAACGCTTGATCGTATAAATCAATTGCACATTACGCGACAGAGCTTAACTTCAGAACTCTATGCAACCTTACCATCTCCTGTACCCCTTGAGCTCGTCAATGAAATAATTAAGTTACAAGATGCTACAGATGAACTGCGTAAAGCGCTTTTAAAGCTTCAGCAGTCATCTAGTGATGAAGTCTTTAAGCTTAAATCTCATCAAAAAGCAAAAAAAGCTTATTCTCAATTTTGAAAAAAAGGCCTTTCATGGCCTTTTTAACTTTTTCAAGCTAATATCACTTCTGGTAAGATATTTAAAATATCCAGTTACGATCGAGTGAAGGCTCTCGTGCATGAGAATTAGAGGCTGCTATTGCTTGGTGAGTTAAATCTAAGCCAATAAGTTTTTTAGAAAGCACTTCATTTGTATTCGAAAGTGTTTGTACATCACTTTGCGACGCAGTTAATTGTCCTTGAAGTTTTTTATATTCTTGTTGTAATACTCGAATAATGCCATCTTTTTCAGCATTAGACTCAGTTAAGCTACGCACATGATTATGCTTGAATTGCATGTCTCTTGCTTGTTGCTGAGGTGTGCGAGGACTAATTGGTTGACCAGTAAGAAGGCTTTTTGGGCTAGCTATAGGTGATTCTAACGCAATACTTGTCAGGTATTTATTATTTGAATGCGCCATACGTAGTTCACGCTTGAGTTGTAAGTTTTCCTGTAACAACGCCTCGTTTTTATCGTCTGTATCAAGCATGTTAAAGTGCATCGCTTGAGATTCTTGTACCAATTCTTGTAACTGAGTTTCAAGTTCCTGATTTAATGCACCTAGCTCTGCTTCTTTATTTTTATAAAAGTGTAATGTTTCAGATAGATCATTCATTTGTTGTTGATATTGATCAAGCGTTGCTTGTTGCTGCTGATAATGAAATGTTAAATAATCAATTTTTGCTTGTGTTGCCTTCAACTGATTGCGAGTATCATCCCGTTGACACTCTGTTTCTGCGAGTACGTCTTGTAGCTCATAAATCTCAGCTCTTAAGTCTTGATTCTGATTTGTTGTTTTCTGCAGCAGCTCTAAAAAGCTCATATTGTTTTCAGAGAGTTTGTTATTTCGTCTATTGAGAGTCTGAATAATCTGTTGAGCTCCATTGTTTTTTTCTTCAAGGGACTCTATAGAGCGCTGAAGTGCAGCAATTTTGTCATTCTGAACACTTAATTTGTCCGTTATATTTCGGTTTTTATCTTTTTCAAGACGTAGCTCTGGTTTGAGAAGACGTAGCTCTTGTTCGAGGTTTTCAGACTTTAAGCTTTCAATTGCTAACTGGTTTTTCATTTGATTGGTCTGATATTTAACTTTATCGTTTTCTCGTTGGGTAAATTCTTGAGCTGTAACTCGTAGCTTGCCCGTTTGTTGTTGTCTTTTAAGTGATTTTAACTCTAGGCAAAGTAATAAAGGTAGAGCTAGTATGTGACTTGAGAGGGCTACTTTTATTTCATGTTTTTTATAATGCTTGTTTAGGCTATGCTCCATGAATTTCTTGGCTTCATCATAATCTTTGAAAAGCTTATTTTGCATATCTTTTTGAACACGACCAATCAACTTTTGAAGTTCATTTTGTTGTGTATCTTTATGCTGTTCTTCTTTATTGGTTCTTCCAGACTTAGAATAGTGGCTTATACTTCTTTTTAGGGATTGCGTTGCTGTAAGACCAATTGTTTTATTATGGTTATTTTCAGGAGCGAAAACTTGAAAAAGGAATACTCCCATTTTGTCATAGGGGGGGTCGTTATAGAGAGGTTTGTTATTAATAGTGGGAGTGGAGTTTGCTACCCTCACATCGAGCTCAGGCTTATCAAAGGCTAATACGAAGCTTCCTTTAATCGCATTTACAATACCAAAACTCACAGCTGCTGTTGTGAACGCAAGCCCATGTTTAATGACAAAACCGCCGTAATTGACACCTGCAAATTTAAGGAGTGTTTTGGTGAAACGACTTATTTGCTCTGCTTGAGTTGCAACTTGTGTCAAACGTTCTTGATCCACTGGTGCTTTAAATGACTCTAGAAGTGCTATGCGATCAGTTTTAAGTGACTCAAATGATTTGGAACGAGCTGTATCAATGGCATCGAGGTACGAGTCAACTTGTTTACTAATCGAATTTTTACGCTGAGATGCATAACCATAGGCGCGGGCTGAGAAGCTACGCATAAGCCCTTTATTTGGGTCTTGATCTGGCGTTTTTAGCAGGGGTTTATTATCAAGAGACCTATTAGCAACAGGCGCAGCCAAGGTTAGATGGTCATCTACACCAAAATCAAACGATTGTGATTTTACATGAACTCGTCCTGCCACTGTACATTCCCTCGGGTAAAAGCTTATTAATCTTACAAATAAAGATGGCTATATGATGCCTGTCTTGCTGGTGCGCCAGCTATTATGCTTCTTGCTTAAAATTCATATTGTTACATAGTGTAATTATAGACAAGAGCGGTTTGTCTGTTTTTTAGTCTTATATCGGTTTTTTTGAATGGTGAGTCAAATTGGCTAGGGCGATAATGCTAATGGGGTAGGCTTGTAATGGAGGAAATGTCTGTAATATCAGTGTGTTAGTGTGTAGTTGTTGTTCTTTTAGGTACATGCTTTTTCATTTTACAACTCTAGAGGATCACTTATATGTGAAAAGTTTGAATGGAAACCTGCTGAATTTTATAACTTTTTTTTTGGGGGCATTGTTACAATTCTAAAGTTGATGGTATGAGATGATTTTATATATTGGTTTGTTCGTTTGTTTTTGCCTTTCTTTATCGGTAATGATTGTAAGTCTTCAAGATAATTCCCGTGTTTTAAAAGTCACGAGGCGGTCCTTTTTTGATCAAAATCTTTTATCCTCTTTCATTATAAAGACCCTTTTATATCTGAACGCCCAAAATCTTTGAGCTTCTTGCAGGGCGAATTTGCTGTCTAACAAATCAATAAGCTTGGCCACTTGTCTTTGCTGAGTTAAACTATATCCCCAAGTGAGCATTCTTCTCATACAAGAGGATGATTCATTCGTATATAGAAGATTTAAAGCACTGTTTTAAAAGTGTAAGACAGAATTAACAAAAGGATTCCTAACATGCTTGACCCTCAGCGTTTAAGACAAGATCTCGAAGATACAGCGGTAGCCCTTGCTCGCCGTGGCTTTAAACTAGATACAGAGGCTTTGTCGTCACTTGAGACTGAGCGTAAATCTCTACAGCAATCTGTTGAACAGCTTCAGGCATCACGTAATGCTGGTGCAAAAGCCATTGGTAAGGCAAAAGGCAAGGGCGAAGATGCATCTGAGCTTATGGCTGAAATGGAGCAGGTTAACCAAGAGCTTAAAACTAAAGAAGCAACACTTGTTGACGTACAACAAAAAATCCATGACATTGCCGCTGGTATTCCAAATATTCTGAGTGAAGAAGTGCCTGATGGCCTTTCGGAAGATGAAAACCAAGAGATCAACCGTTGGGGTACACCACGAGAGTTTGACTTTAAACCCCTCGATCACGTTGAAATAGGTGAAAAACTGCATGGTCTTTCTGGTACTGCTGGTGCAGCACTAACAGGTGCACGTTTTACTGTGCTTCAAGGTGATGTTGCTAAGCTTCATAGAGCTCTTGCTCAATTTATGCTGAACACGCAAATTGATAACGGTTATACAGAAATGAACGTACCAACAATTGTGAATAATAAATCACTTTATGGTACTGGTAACCTACCAAAATTTGATGACAACCTTTTCAAAATTCAGCACGATCAACCATGGTACCTAACGCCAACAGCAGAAGTACCACTAACAAACCTTGTTGCAGATCGCCTTTTGACTGAGGCTGATTTACCACTGTCATTTTGTGCTCATACGCTTTGCTACAGAAGTGAAGCTGGTTCTTATGGTAAAGATACTCGTGGTTATATCCGTCAGCATCAATTTGAAAAAGTTGAATTAGTGCATGTCTGTAAGCCAGAAGACTCCGAAGAAACGCATCAGCGTCTTGTTTCCCATGCTGAAATGATTCTTCAAAAACTTGAACTCCCATATCGTAAAATGCTGCTTTGTGCAGGTGATACTGGTGCGGGTTCCCAAAAAACATACGATCTAGAAGTGTGGTTACCTGGCCAAAGCGCATACCGTGAGATCTCATCTTGCAGTAACTTTGGTGATTTCCAAGCTCGTCGTATGGGTGCTCGTTTCCGTCGTGAAGGTGTTAAGAAGCCAGAACTTGTTCATACATTAAATGGTTCTGGACTCGCTGTTGGCCGTACGCTTGTTGCTGTTCTTGAGAACTATCAAGAAGCAGACGGTCGTGTCCGTGTACCAGAAGCTTTAGTTGGCTTTATGGGTAAAACACATATTGAACCAGCAGGTTTTAAACTGTGAGCTTTTTTCCGATCTTTTTAAAGACGAAGGGGCAGACTGCCCTTGTTGTTGGTGCAGGTGAAATTGCATTAAGAAAAATCCGTTTGTTAAAAAACGCCGGATTTAGAATTAAGGTTGTGGCATTGGATATTGATCCTGCCATACCTGAACTGCTTAATGAGCATGACGAAGTGCATAATCGTGCTGTTATTCAAAATGACACTCAAGGTGTTCAGCTTGTGATTGCAGCGACTGAAAATATGGACGTGAATAAAGACATTTATTCATGGGCAACTGATTTAAATATTCCTGTGAATGTTGTTGATCAGCCAGAACTATGCACTTATATCACGCCAGCTATTGTTGATCGCTCACCTTTGGTGATTGCGATTAGCTCTGGTGGTGAATCACCTGTATTAGCACGACAGATGCGTGCAAAGCTTGAAGCATTTATTCCTGCAGGCTACGGCTTGCTAGCAGGCTTGCTCAGTCAGTTTCGTCAAAAGGTCAAAAAAACGTTTCCATCAATACAAACACGTCGTCTTTTTTGGGAAGACGTGCTTGAAAGCCCAGTGACAGAAGCCTGTTTGCATGGTCAAGATGCATTGGCAGAAAAGCTGTTAGAAGAGCAAATTGATGCTCACTCAAAAGAAGCGCACAAACCGAAAGGTGAAGTCTATGTGGTTGGTGCAGGTCCTGGGGATCCTGATCTTCTTACATTTCGTGCTTTACGCTTAATGCAAAAAGCAGATGTTGTCTTATATGATCGTTTAGTTTCACCTGCATTGCTGGAGCTGTGTCGTCGTGATGCTGAACGTTTGTATGTTGGTAAAGCTAGAGCACATCATGCTGTGCCTCAAGACCAAATTAATGCCAAGCTTGTGGAATTAGCAAAGCAGGGTAAAAAGGTCTGTCGCCTTAAAGGTGGTGATCCATTTATCTTTGGTCGTGGTGGTGAAGAAATTGCTGAGCTTATGGCTGCAGACATTCCATTTCAGGTTGTGCCAGCTGTAACTGCTGCCGCAGGCTGTGCAGCTTATGCTGGTATTCCACTGACACATCGTGATTATGCGCAATCTGTGTCTTTTGTGACTGGTCATTTAAGTGAAAAATCCTTACCTGTGGAATGGGCACGTTACGTTAAACCATTCCATACACTTGTTATCTATATGGGCAAACCAAAACTGCGCTACACACTAGAGTCGCTCGTTTCTGCTGGTATGAGCCCTGACATGCCGATTGCATTAGTGTCCAAAGGCACAATGCCTGATCAGAAAGTGCTAGAAGCTACTGTAAGCACAATGGCAGATATGGTTGAAAATACTGAGCTAGAAGCACCGACTTTGGTCATTATTGGTGAAGTAGTCAAGTTGCGTTCATCGCTTAACTGGTTTAAAAAGGATGAGAACTAAACAAATAGGATATTGAAATGCAGCATTCCAAATCAGAAGCCTTAATGGCTCGTGCCGAGAAAGTGATTCCTGGTGGCGTTAACTCACCAGTTCGTGCTTTTAAAAGTGTTGGTGGTACACCTATTTTCTTTGAAAAAGGTGAGGGCGCTTATGTCTATGATCAAGATGGTTCTAAATACATTGATTATGTAGGCTCTTGGGGGCCATTAATTCTTGGTCATGCACATCCAAAAGTCATGGAAGTCTTGCAAGAAACTGCTGCTAAGGGTTTAAGCTTTGGTGCGCCAACGCAGCTTGAAGTTGAACTTGCTGAACTTGTAACAGAGCTTGTGCCGAGCATGGAACAAGTTCGTATGGTGAGCTCTGGTACAGAAGCAACAATGTCTGCGCTTCGTCTTGCTCGTGGCTTTACTGGTCGTGATCGTATTCTAAAGTTTGAAGGTTGCTATCATGGTCACGCTGATTCTTTACTTGTAAAGGCAGGTTCTGGCCTCTTAACACTTGGTGTGCCAAGTTCACCTGGAATTCCAGCGTCTCTAACAAGCTTGACTGCAACTATTCCGTATAACGATTTCGATGCACTGGAATCATGTTTTAAAGAAATTGGTTCAGAATTAGCAGCTGTTATTATTGAGCCAGTTGTTGGTAATATGAACCTTATTGCGCCGCTTGAAGGCTATCTTGAGAAAATTCGTGCACTGTGTGATGAGTATGGCGTTGTTTTCATTATTGATGAAGTCATGACAGGCTTTCGTGTACATCCACAAGGCGCTCAAGGGCTTTATAATGTAAAAGCTGATCTCACATGCCTTGGTAAAGTCATTGGTGGTGGTATGCCTGTAGGTGCCTTTGGTGGTCGTGCTGATATTATGGCTCACCTTGCTCCATTAGGCCCAGTATATCAAGCTGGTACACTTTCCGGAAATCCGCTAGCGATGGCTGTTGGTAAAGCAACACTTGAGCTTCTACAAGAACCTGGTTTGTACGACAAACTCTTTGCTCAAACGAAAAAGCTTGTGGCTATTTTTGAAGAAGAAGCGAAGAAGGCTGGTATTACTTTATCGACACGTGCGGTTGGCTCTATGTTTGGTCTGTTTATGTCTGAAACTGCACCAAACAATTACGATGAAGTTACGGCATGTGATGGTGATATGTTTAACAAACTATTCCATGCGCTCTGCGATGAAGGTGTCTATATTGCACCGTCTGCATTTGAAGCTGGTTTTGTGAGTATTTGTCATACAGATGAAGTGCTTGAAGAAACAAGAGTTGCTGTTGCAAAAGCTTTTGCTCGCTTGAAGTAATCTGTGCTGAATCTCAGTCTTATATAATGGAAAAAGGGCCTTTTAAAGGCCCTTTTTCATGAGTGGAAGCTCATAAAGTTAAATTTTATAAAACTTCAAGTTCTGGCTAAGTGTTTCTGTAGCTTGAGCAAGTTGTTCTGCAAGGTTATTAACCTGTTGAATGCGCTCGTCTGCATCTTGGCTTAATGTCTGAACTCTTGAAATACTGGCATTCATCTCATTTGTCGTTGATGCCTGCTGTGTTGCTGCAGATGCAATATGTTCGTTCATTGATGTCATATCCGATACGGAAGAGCGTATTTCTGAGAGGGACCCTTGAACTTCTGCAACTTGATTGCGAGTGTCATCTGCATTGCCCATTGATCGACTAATAACACTCACTGCATGATCTGAGGCTTTTTGCAGCTTTACAATTGTTGTTTGAATTTCATCTGTGGACTCTCTGGTACGCTGGGCCAGTCCTCTTACTTCATCTGCTACAACAGCAAAACCACGACCTTGCTCGCCAGCACGTGCTGCTTCAATAGCTGCATTTAAGGCAAGTAGGTTGGTTTGCTCGGCAATATCTCTAATGACTTCAGTGACTTTTCCTATGGCTTTTGTGTCTTCATCTAATGCTGAAATTGCAGCGCTTGTGCTGCTGACGCCATCAGTCAGATCACTAATACTATTCACCATAACTTGCATTATTTTATCGCCATTATTCGTTGTATTAACAACGCCTGTAGCTTCTTGAGAGGCTTGCTGGGTATTTCTCTCGACTTCTTGAGCAGAAGCAGTCATTTCGGTCATAGCACTTGCAATTGATTCCATTTGTTGTGCTTGCTCAGTAATGCTATCACTGGTCATGTCCATATTATTTTTGATGCTGTGTGCGGCTGTTTGTACATTTAAAAAGTTATCGGCAACCTCTTGAATTGAGTTTTTAAACTGAGCGCTCATTTTGTTGAGTTCTTGTGCCATTTTTGCCATTTCATCTGTTCCATGAATGCTTGCCTTTGCATTTAAATCACCATGAGCTAAGGCTTTAAAGATATTTTGAAGTTCTAATATGCTATTTACAGTCACAGAGTAAAACGATTTAATGGAAAGTAATCCAAAAAAGAGTGCAAATGCCGTTGCAAATCCAGTTGCCCAAAGCACATTTTTGGTGTGTTGAATGCTTTGATTAACAGCTGCTGTTAAGAAGTTTTGAACTGATGATCTAACTTGAGCCCACTCACCAATTACATTTGTCCCCTTGGAAAAGACAGCGCCAGCATCCACCGTGATAATGTCTGGTTGAACGATTTGACTTCGAACATAGCGTGAATAGTTTTCCGTTGACGTAAAGCTTGCATTAATTTGGTCAAACCTCTCTCTGTCACTATACCTGTCCGGTCAGTTGACTTGTAACAATAA
>TARA_B100000686_G_scaffold93268_1_pt1 | contig 63158 bp, 58 predicted proteins | sample TARA_B100000686 | Tara Oceans TARA_B100000686 (sample SAMEA2622733) | marine metagenome | biome: marine biome (ENVO:00000447); feature: marine epipelagic mixed layer (ENVO:xxxxxxxxx); material: "saline water (ENVO:00002010), including plankton (ENVO:xxxxxxxx)" | depth 150 m
TTCGGTTCTATTCTTTACCCTTTCAGCGTTTATTTGAAATCGACTGTCATTCTTGATTTTATCTAGGCCTACCGCATCACAGAATTTTACCCAAAGTGAATCATTTCCTACGCCTAAATTAAGGAAGCCATCTTTACATTTGTATGTTTCATATGGAGTAATTGAAGGATGTCTATTACCTCTTCTGCCAGGAACTTTTCCAGTAGCAAAAAACGCATTGGCGTGATAGGTAAGCAGTGAAATTTGTCCATCTAACATACTTATATCAATCATTTGTCCTTTACCTGTTTTTTCTCTTGAGTAAAGACCTAAGAGTATTCCTTGTGCTGCTAACATTCCTGCTGTTATGTCTCCTATTGATGCACCTACTTTTGTTGGAGGTCCATCAGGTTCACCAGTTATACTCATAATGCCTCCCTCTCCTTGGATTACTACGTCAAACCCGGGCTCATTTTTTCTAGGGCCTGTCTGTCCGAATCCTGAGACTGATGCAAAAATAATTTTTTCATTAATTTTTTGTATTTCTGTCCATGGAAATCCGAGATTATCTAAAGTGCCAGGTCTGAAATTTTCTACCATTACATCACAATTTTTGATAAGTTTTCTGAGTATCTCTTTTCCTTTCTTTTCTTTTAGATTTAGAGTTATACTTTTTTTATTTCTGTTAACTGAAATAAAATATGTACTTACTCCATTTAAGAATGGTGGTCCCCACCCCCGAGTGTCATCCCCATTCTTTGGATTCTCTACTTTTATAACTTCTGCCCCCATATCACCGAGCATCATTGTGCAATATGGACCAGCTAAAATTCTGGTAAGATCTAAAACTTTAATATCTTTAAGTGGACCATTCATCAGTTAAATTCCTTAATTTTGTATCAGAGAAATTAATAATCCAGCCGCAATTGCAGAGCCAATTACTCCGGCAACATTCGGACCCATAGCATGCATAAGTAAAAAATTCTTAGGATTTTCTTCTAATCCTATTTTCTGTACAACTCTAGCTGACATTGGAACAGCACTCACCCCTGCTGCACCTATCATAGGATTAATTGGAGTTTTGCTAAAGAAAGACATTAGTTTGCCAAAAATAACACCAGTCGCAGTCCCTATCGCGAATGCAAATAATCCTAAAAGTAATATTCCTATTGTTTCCCATTTGAGGAAGCTTTCAGAAGTCATAGATGCACCTACAGAGACGCCTAAAAAAATAGTAACAATGTTAAGAAGTGAATTTTCGGTTGTTTTAACAAGTCTTTCAACTATGCGCGATTCTCGAAAAAGATTTCCTAGCATTAGCATTCCAATCAGAGGTATTGCAGAGGGAAGAAATAATCCAGTGAATATAGTTGTAATAATCGGAAACAGAATTAAGATCTTTTGATTAGTAGGAGGTGGAGGCTCCATTTCCCTAGATCGTTCTTCTTTTGTTGTCAAAGCTTTTATTATAGGTGGCTGTATTACTGGGACAAGAGCCATATAACTATATGCTGCTACAGCAATTGGTCCAAGAAGTTCTGGAGCTAACTTGGAAGCCGTGTAAATAGCGGTAGGTCCATCAGCTCCTCCTATTATTCCTATTGCTGCAGATTGAGATAGATTGAATCCGAGGAAAATACTCCCAATTAACGTTGTGAAAATACCAAATTGTGCAGCTGCACCAAGAAGTATAGTTTTTGGATTCGATATTAAAGGACTGAAATCTGTTAGTGCTCCAATTCCCATAAAAATCAAAGGAGGAAATATTCCTAATTTCACTCCGTAATAAAAGAAATTTATTAATCCACCTTCTGAGAAGATACTAGAATTTGGTAAATTTGATAACAACATTCCAAATCCAATTGGGATAAGTAAAAGAGGTTCGAATCCTTTGGATATAGCTAAAAAAAGTAAAACACACGCAATAGTTATCATCAGGAAACTACCGAAGTTCATGTTGTAGATTCCAGATACTAAGAAAAAATCGTTTGTAGAACTGACTAGTTCTTTCATTCTATTTTAATTAACTCCTGTCCAGCTTCTACTTTATCGCCTTTACTTACTAAAATACTTGTAATTTTTCCATCTGTTTCAGCAGTTATAATATTTTCCATTTTCATTGCTTCTAATACTAATAATTTTGTTCCTGAAGATACTATTTGGCCTACGGTCACTTCGATAGAAAGTACCTCTCCGGGAAGTGGTGCTTCTATGTTCTTAGGAATATGTGATGAAAATTCATTTTTATTAAATTGGCTTCTTTCTTCTTGAATTTCGACGATATGGTCAACACCATCTATATTAACTTTAATTTTTTCTGCATCTTCAAGTTTCTCAGCTTGAATTTTATATTCTTTGTTATTAATTCTTAATGTGAACTTTTTCAATTTATTCGCCTGAAATAATAGGATGTATTCTAGAATTTAACTTCCAATTTGATTCTTCTCTGAAAACTTTTGGTATAAATATTTCTTCATCTGTCTGTTGTAGAAAATATGCGACTGATGCTGAAATGATGAGAGAGATATCTGGATCGTTTTTTGGGACTTCTTCTTTTTCTCTTGCATTTAGAAAGAAATTAAGTACTTTGATCATCAAATATAGAAAAAAAAGTGATAAAAAAACAAACACTGTCCCAATAATCGTTAATTTTATTCCTGTAGCTAAGACTGGATCCACTGTATTGAGTCCTTAAAATTAAAGAGGTATATTTCCGTGTTTTTTATTTGGGCGATTTTCTTTTTTTGAAGATAATAATTCAAGACAATTGAAAAGTTCTCTCCTCGTATTTCGTGGTTCAATTATGGCATCTACAAAACCTTGTTTTGCTGCAGTATAAGGTTTAGCAAAACGGTCTTTGTAATTCTCAATTTTTTCTTGTCTAGTTTTCTCAGGGTTGTCAGATTTCTCTATCTCTCTACGGAAAATGATATTGGATGCTCCATCTGGTCCCATGACTGCAATTTCAGCCGTAGGAAAAGCAAAAACATAATCATATCCAAGACCTAATCCACTAAGAGCGATATAAGCTCCACCATAACTTTTACGAACGATAACGGCAATTTTAGGAATTGTTGCTTCGCTATAGGCATAGAGGACTTTTGCTCCGTGACGAATTACGCCTCCATACTCTTGTTGGGTTCCGGGTAAATATCCAGGCACATCAACAAAATTAATAATAGGGATATTGAATGAATCGCAAAACCGAACAAAACGCGCTAGTTTGTCTGAACTGTCTATATCTAAAACACCGGCAAGGTGGGTAGGCTGATTGGCAATAATGCCCACTGAATTTCCTCCTAATCTTGCAAAACCGATTACTATATTCTTAGCAAATTCTGATTGAACTTCTAGAAAATCTTGATTATCGAAAACATTTAAAATAATTTCTCTTACATCATAGGATTGTGAGGAAGAAGTAGGAATGATTTTGTCTAGAGTGGTATTTTCCTCAGAAATAGACTCAGGAACATCTGCGACTGGTAAGCTATCTATATTATTTGATGGCAAAAAAGACAATAATTTTTTTACTAAATTAAAACAATCTTTTTCGTTCTTAGATGTAAAATGAGCATTTCCACTTTTCTTAGAATGTACTTCTGCCCCACCTAGTTCTTCAAAAGTAACTTCTTCTCCTGTGACTGCTTTAATTACGTCAGGCCCTGTAATAAACATTTTGCTGAGCCCTTCGACCATAAAAATAAAATCTGTTATTGCAGGAGAGTACACTGCACCTCCTGCACATGGACCAAGAATAATAGAAATTTGAGGAATAACTCCTGAAGATAATGTATTCAATCTGAAAATCTGAGCATATCCATGTAAGGATAAAACTCCTTCTTGTATTCTTGCTCCCCCTGAATCAAGAATTAAAATTATTGGGGTCCCAGTTTCTAATGCTAATTTTTGAATACGTATAATTTTCTGTGCATGGATTTCCCCTAGTGAACCGCCAAGTGTTCCAAAGTCTTGTGCACCAATAAAAACTTTTTGTCCAGATATTTTTCCACTTCCAGTTATTACTCCATCTCCTGAACTCCTCTTAGAATCCATCCCAAAGTCAGAGGACCTAGATTCCATTAATAGGCCTAATTCTGAGAAAGTATTTTTGTCTAGTAAAAAGGAAATTCTTTCTCTGGCCGTTAGTTTACCTTGCTTATGTTGTTTTTCCTTTGAGGCGCTTCCACCATACATGGAGGCTTTACTCAGGACATTTCTTAATTCGTCCAAATTATTTTCCATAACAATATCTCTCTTTTTAAATTTAGTATATTGTATACAATTCTTTCTTTTTAACAAGTGTTCTTATTATGAAAAATACATTTGATTACATTACCATTTAGGTTTTCCAGCGTGTAGCAGTTGTCCTGGCAATTGACGGGATAGGATTTTTTCTAGATAAGATACCACTTGAATAATTTTTTCAAGATTGATGTTCGTAATATATCCCATTTCTTGAAGCATATTAACCGTGTCTTCTGTACTTATATTTCCTGTTGCTTTTGGTGCGAATGGGCAACCACCAAGTCCTCCTAATGAAGAGTCAAAAGTTTCAATCCCAATTTGTAAGCCTGCATAAACGTTTGCAAGTCCTAAACCTCTGGTATTGTGAAAATGTAAAGAATATTGAACATCAGGAGCAATATTTCTGATTCTATCAGTAATATCTTTAACATTTTTCGGATTAGACATTCCGACTGTATCTGCAAGACATATTTCATCGCAACCCATCTGAATGTATTCCTTGACCACCCATTCTAGTGAATCAAAATTTATCCTTCCTTCGTAAGGACAACCGAATGCAGTTACTACTGCGCCACGTATTTTCTTTTTGTTCTCGATTGCTATTTTAGCCATCTCTTTAGATTTTTTTATCATCTCCGATCGTGATGCTCTTAAGTTCTTATTATTAAATGTTTCGCTACTCGATACAAAAAAACTAATTCTATTTAAATCACATTCTAAAGCTCTTTCCATCCCTATCATGTTAGGAACCAGTGCTTCGTATTGCACTTCGTTTTTTCTTTTTATATTTTTTAAAACTTTTTTTGCATCTGATAATTGTGGGACATGTTTTGGACTTACAAAACTTGTGACTTCTATTCTTTGAATACCAGAATTAGTGATCATATCGACAATTTTAATTTTCTCATTTGTTGAAATGAACTTCTTTTCAATTTGCATACCATCTCTTGTGCCAACTTCAACGATTGTAATTTTTCTTTTTTTTGACATTTTTGCCTCTAAAAAGATTTTGTGAAAGTTTTTTTTCACGGGGTAAATGTATGTATATCACCAAGGTGTCTATATTTGTTATTGAAATCTAGTCCATATCCGACTACAAAAACATTTTCTATCGTAAAACCCACATAATCTGCTTTGCAGTTTACAATTCGACGTGAGGGTTTATCAAGAAGTACGCATGTCTTCACTGAATTCGGATCATACTTAACAATTGTATTTTTTGCCGCTTCTAAAGTTTGACCGGTATCTAAAATATCATCTATGAGTAATATATGCTTGTTTCTTATAGATCCCATTTCTGAAATATTTAATTTTATTTTTCCGGAACTCTTTGTTTTATTCCCATAGCTTGAGGCTTTGATAAAACCTAAAGTAGTTTCTTTTTTTAGATTAGCTAGAAGGTCTGAGGCAAAAAAAGCTGCTCCTTTTAAAATAATAATCACGTGTAGTGATCGAGAAAAAGTTGTTTGTTCAAGTTCTCTACAAAGTGAAATAATTCGTTTTTTTATAGATTCCTTTGAAATAATTACTTTGCCAATTCCCATTTATAGAATAGCCTTTCATTTGTTTTAAAAAAATAAAAATTATAGATTCGAAGTTTTAAATTCGTTTATTTGTGTCCTATATTCTAAGCTAATGAGTTCTTATTGTAAAAAAAAGAGGGAATTAATATGGAAACAGTATTGAAAAGAACAAAATATCTTTTCAATAGTTTGTTGTTTATTTTTCAACCCGATTTAATTTTTGATATCGGAAGTTTAGATGGAAGAGATGCAATTAGAATGACAAATTTGCTCCCTGATTCTAAAGTAGTTTCTTTTGAAGCTAATTCATTAAATTTTAAGAAGATGCAAGATAATCCGATTTTTAACTCGCTTGATATTTCTATCATTAACAAAGCAGTTTTAGATATTGATGGGGAGGTAGATTTCTATGAAGAAGAAAAATTTATAAAAGAAGAAGGCAGAGACAATAGGCATGGTGGAGTTAGTTCGACAAGAGTAAGAACGGATCAAATTAGCAGAGGACATGAAATTATAAGAGTACAATCTACAAGAGTTGATTCCTTCGTATTGAGTTTACCCACTCTCCCAAAACAGATAGCTCTTTGGATAGATGTAGAAGGTGGAGCATATGAAGTTTTGAATGGATTACATAAAGTGAAAGAACTGGTGAGTTTTATTCATGTTGAGGTGGAGACAGAGGAAGTTTGGAAAAACCAAAAAACAAAGTGCGAGGTTTTAAGTTTGTTAGAAAGAGAAGGCTTTGTAGCAATTGCTAGGAGTCCTAAATTATTACAGCATGATTTAGTTTTCGTAAATAAAAAACATTTTTTGGACAAAAAAATACTCGTTTTAATTGCTAGAAGTTTATGTAAATATCTTGGTCCTCTCTCTTATAGATTTTTAAGGGTTTTTTTATAAAAGTTCTTCATACAATTTTTTCAAATCATTCTCAGTTGGTTGGACAGGATTTGTTTTAACCTGATTGCTTTCGGCTGCATCCTTTGACATTACTTCTAAGTTTTTCTTTGTAATATCAAGTTCTCTTAAGGTTTTAGGTATTTCTATATCACGTGCTAATTCATCAATTTTGTTGATAGTATCTTCTGCTTGTTCAAGTTCATCTTGATTTTTGAAATTTTCATCATTTTGGGATAGCAAGGTATTCATCTCTGCATATTTTTTTTTCATTTTTGGTAAGTTGAATCTCATTACAGAAGGCAGAAAAATTCCGTTCGCAGTTCCATGATGTAATTGATGGTAGGCACCAAGAGGGTGAGCAAGTGAATGAACTATTCCAAGTCCTGTATTCCCGAATGCCGTTCCTGCAAGTGTTGCAGCAAGGGAAATTGCATCAGCTGATTTCTCAACACTTCTATCATCAATATATTCTCTGGCATATCTGCAAATTAATTCTATTGATTTATTTGCCAGTCCTTCTGTCCAAGGAGAAGATTTTGGCGAACCAATAGATTCTATTGAATGAGTTAATGCATCCATTAGTGCACCTGCGGCAAGTTCTTTTGGTAATTTAGCGAGTAGAGAAGAATCAACAATTGCTAGATTTGCAAACATTGTGTCATTTCTTACCGTTGTTTTAATCTGTAGCTCAGTGTCAGTCACAATTGAACTATTTGTAACTTCACTGCCCGTTCCAGCTGTAGTAGGTATACTTATTAAAGGAGGACTTGGTTTTAAAATCTTACCTATACCGTACCAATCGCTGAGTTTTCCTCCGTTAGCAAATAAAACTGATACAGCTTTTGCCGTATCCATAGTACTTCCCCCACCAGCAGCTATGAAACTATCACAACCTACTTCTATGAATTTATGGTTTGCATCTACAATACTAGTATCAGAGGGATTGGCTTCAACGTTATCGTAGAGGTGAAAATTTATTTTTGCTTTCTCAAGACTCTCAAATACTACATCAATTGCACCACTAGATTTCAAGCCTGGGTCAGTTAAAACCATTGGAGAATTCATTCCTAACCTTGTACATTCTTCTCCTAATTTCAAAACAGATTGGCGACCAAAGATAACCTTTGGTCCTGATGCGATTTCAAAGTTAAGATTCATTTTTTTCTCCTCAATTTTTCTTAAACAGGTATTTTTAATTTATCTCAAAATTTTCAAAATCGTGTTTTGTGTCAAAATCATAAAAGGTATTAATCTCATCTATTTTAACTTTTTTGATTGTTAGAGGGAATTTGTCGTTTGTTTTTTTATAAATATCACGTGCTCCTTTGTCTCCGACGATTTTAAGCAATTTGTCTCTAAGTTGAGAAGAAAAAAGCATAGGATTTCCTCTCTTTTCTTCCTGGAATGGCGCAACAATTAGTGTTTCTTTATTTCTATCTATGTAGAATGAATCAATAATCTTTTTAATTGTTTCTTTAGAAACAAAGGGTTGATCGGCCAAACCGAATAAGTAACCGTCTGAATCTTTATTAGTCGATAGAATCCCTGTAATTACACTTGAACTCTGACCCTCTTTATATTTTTTATTATAAACGAATTTTATATTTAATCCGTTAAGTGCAGATTTAATCTTATCTTGTTCGTATCCGACAACAACAATAATTTCATAGGGGTTTGTCTCAAGATAAATTTCCACTGTTTTCCGTATGAGAGGAACTCCATCAATTTCAACAAGTAGTTTATTTCCTTTGAATCTTTCTGAAAGGCCAGCCGCAAGAATTATAATCGAAATTTTATTTAGGATATCCATCTTTTTTTGTCTGTAATAGATTAAGTTAGATATGTTTTATATAAATTATTAAGAGACATATTCTCAAATTTAAAACATAATACTATCACTGAATTGATAAATTATATCATTAAGCGTTAAATAAACTCAAAATTATTAATAATTACAAACCATTCGAATCAGGAGGATAAGATATGGGATATAAAAATCATGAGATAGTAGATCTCACTCAACCTATTTTTTCGGGTATGCCTGTTTTTGTAGGACATCCTGATACCTGGCGTTGGACTAATATGACTCATGAAGAAAGTGCAGCGAGTGGTAGATTTGAAAGTGAGATGAGTTATTATTCTGGGATTATTCAAATGTGTGAACATGGACCAACACATGTTGATTCAATAAGTCATCTTGACCCATCTCCTACTGCAAAGCATATAGATGAAATGAATTTTGATTTTTTTTATAGTAGAGGAATTGCAATTGATTTTGAAGATGTTGAGGATAATAGTTATATAGACGCTGAAAAAGTAAAAGAGAGATTACAGCACTATAATTTGGAAATTAAAGAAGGAGATACTCTCCTTTTTACATATGGTCATTATAATAGACACTATCCTAAAAAATCTTATACAACCCATTATGCGGGTTGGACAAGAGATGCAGCTGAATATGTTTATAGAGAATGCGGAGCATTAAATGTAGGGACTGATGCTCCTAGTATGGATATGGCTCATAGCCCAGAATACCCATGTCATCTAGTTTGTCGTGAATTGGGAAGAACGAATACGGAGAATTTATACAATATTGAAAAAGTTGTTGGAAAAGAGTTTCTTTATATTGGATTGCCTTTAAAAATAAAGGGTGGTTCAGGCTCACCAATCAGGGCAATTGCTGTTCTAAACGCATAAAATAATTTTTTTCATTGTATATGGAGGTTTTTATGGCAATGGATCCAAAGCATTTTCGTAATACGTTAGGTAGATTTGCTACAGGGGTGACAGTTGTAACAGTAAATGATGGGGAGACTTTACGGGGTATGACTGCAAATGCTTTTTCCTCAGTTTCTCTTGATCCTCCTTTAATTCTTGTATGTGTGGATCAGAATGCAACATGCTTAGAAATGATTAGAAATTCCAAGAAATTTAATGTGAACTTTTTGGCAGAAGAACAAAAAGATATTTCGGATTGGTTTGCGGGAAAAGGACGAGATGCAGAGGACCAATTTTCGGAGCTAGATTATGATATGGGGGAAAATATAACGCCTGTTTTGAAAGGAAATATTGGCTTATTAGAATGCAATCTTTTCAATGAGGTGCCAGGTGGAGATCATAGTATATTTGTTGGTTTGGTAACTCGCGCACTTTTTGAAGAAGATGTTAAAGCGCCACTTCTTTATTATGCAAGTTCGTATAGGAAAATGGATTTAGATGCAGAGTTTAATTAGTTGGAGTAGAACTACTACATTCGAGGATTATTTTGAAAATTAAAAGTGTTTCTTTTGACTTGTTTGATACATTAATTGATTTTGATTTCTCTCTGATGCCTGTTGTAGAAGTTGAAGGAGGAATGGAGCGAACAACTTCCAAAAATGCTTATGACAGACTTTACAAAGAAGGGTTTGAGTTACCTAATTTTTTTTCGTTTCATGTCATATGGCAAGAAATTTCTAAAATGGTATGGGAAGAAAGGGAAAAGGATATTCAAAATCGCGAGATCAGATCAATAGATAGATTTAGACGTCTTTCTAGTCGTTTTCTTAATTTGACGGAGGATGAAAGAGAAGAAGCAGCAAAAATTGCAATGGAAGCACATATGGAAACTTTATTGAGCGCTACCGTTTTTGATTGTAATCGTCTTGTAATGTTAGAAAAAATTAAAAAATCTGGAATCCTTTTAGGTTTATTGAGTAATTTTGATCATTCTAAGGGAGCGATGTCTATTTTAGAAAAAACGCGCATTCTTCCTCTTCTTGATGTTTGTATAATTTCGGAAGACGAGGGTTACCGTAAACCTAGAGGCAGTGTTTTTTTAAGTTTGTCTGAGAAGATGAAATTACATCCTTCCGATATACTTTTTGTTGGTGATACATTTGATGCGGATATCATCGGAGCGAAAAGTGTAGAGATGCTAACTGCTTGGTTAAATAAAGGAAAGAAAATTTCTTTTGAAAAAGATAAAGGTCCGGATTTTGAAATTAGGGATGTAACGGAAGTAATTGATTTGATCAATATATAAATCGCAAATGACAATTGGGTTAAATTTTTAAAATAAATGTTCTGAAAAAGGAAAAAAAATGGGACAGGTCATACGTGGTGAGATTGTTGCGGTAGGTACGGAGATGTTACTTGGTGATTTAATTGATACAAATAGCGCCTTCATAGCACAACAACTCAAATCCATTGGCGTAAATATGTTTTACAAGACGATTATAGGAGATAACCTTGATCGTATGGCTTCAACTATTGGACAATCTCACGATAGGAGTCAAGTCGTAATTACTTCTGGTGGCCTTGGACCTACTGTTGATGATTTGACACGTGAAGCTGTGGCAAAAGTCATGGGTGTAGAACTAGAATTCAGGCAAGATTTATTTGATTATATTAGTGCTTATTTTGTACGTCGCGGATTTAAGATGACGGATAATAATCGTAAGCAAGCCTTCATTCCTAAAGGTGCAGTTCCTATTGAAAATCCAAGAGGAACGGCACCTTGTTTTTATTGTGAAGATGAAAAAGGAATTATTCTTGTTAGTCCCGGAGTTCCTCATGAAATGCGATATATTATTGGAGAGAGGGCAATTCCAATAATTCAAGAAAAATTTGATCTTGGAGATGTTATTCGAACACGTGTATTGAAAACTTGTGGCTTAGGAGAAAGTAGAGTTGATCAGATGATTGGAGATCTTTTTAGAAATTCAGTGAATCCAAGTATTGGAGTTTTAGCTCATCCAGGACAGGTTGATGTGCGTATTACTGCTAGAGCAAAATCTATTTCTGAGGCGGAAAAAATGACTGATGAGATGGAAAAAGAGATAAATGCAATTTTGGGTGATTCTATATACGGGATAGGGGAAATTACACTTGATGAAGTTCTTTCGAAACTATTAGTCGAAAAAAATAAAACTCTGTCAATTGTAGAAACAAATTCTGGAGGTTCTGTTATTCAAAGATTAGGTGCTTGGCCTCAGAGAGTAAGTTTTCTTAAGAGAGGCGTGGTAGGATTTAATCGTGAAGAGGTTGGACAAATTTTAGATTTTCCTTTGCCTACGGATTTAGAAGATGCAATATTGGCAGAAAGTTTTGCTAGAAAGATAAGAGAAAACTCTAATTCAGATCTTGGATTAGCAATTTTTGGACCAAATCCACCTGAAAACATTGAGCCTGAAATGAGTAGGCGTGCGCCAGCACTCGGACCAACTCATATTGTTTTAAATGATCGCGAAAATAGAAGTCATTTTTTTGAGTCAAGTTTTGGCGGCAATGAACAATTTGTTCAATCTCGTGTTCCTATGTTTGCTATGGATCTAGTAAGACGTTCTTTGTTAGGAGTAAATGCTCCTTATCCATTTTGATTGATTTTTGAAAGTAAAATACTTTTGGAGGCTAGCTAAGTAATGATTATACCATTCGAAGGAAAAGTACCTAAAATTCATCCTACCGCTTGGTTAGCGGAAACGGCCGTAGTTATAGGTGATGTTGAAATTGGTGAAAATAGTAGTGTTTGGTATAATTGTGTTCTTCGAGGCGATAACATGCCAATTAAGGTGGGCAAAAATACGAATATACAAGATGGTTCCATTTTGCATATAGAAACAGATAAACATTCTTGTATTTTGGGTGATAATGTTTCGATAGGTCATAATGCAATTGTACATGGGTGTGATGTGAAAGATGGCGCTCTTGTTGCAATGGGCGCAACAATTCTGAACGGGGTCGAGGTTGGAGAAGGTTCTGTTGTTGGAGCTGGTTCAGTTGTGCCAGAATATAAAATAATAGAACCAGATACTTTATGGATGGGTGTTCCTGCTAAATATGTACGGCATTTAAAAGAAGATGAAAGTCTACGCTTTAGTCATACTTCTATAGGCTACTCGAAATTGAAGGATAGATTTAAAAAGTCTGTTTGATTATCGATTTATTTAAAGATTTATTGATTTAGGCGTCTCAAATTTATGTTGTTTTTTGCCTTTTTTCTTGCTTGACACACTAAAATATCATCAATACATTTAATGATTAATTTTCAAGTATTTTCGAGGTTTCTTATGAAAAATCGTTCAGAGTTTATTTTTTCGCTAGAAGAAATAAGAGAAGGGGAACTCAGGCTTGATTCAGAATTGGATGTTTCTATGATATCTGTTGAAGATGATGTTTCACTCGAATTCATAGATATTAATTTACATGGGAAGATCCGTCGAATAAAAAACTCTGAATATATTTTTGAGGCTAAATTAGGTGGTTTCTGTAATCTTAATTGCTCATTTTGCCTTGAACCTTTTCAGATTAGTTTGCAGGAGAGTTTTCGTGTAATTTTTCTCCCTCCATTACAGAATAAGCAAATTAAAGAAGATGATTTTGAGCTTGTTTCCAGGGATTTAGAAGTCTCTGATATTACTTCAGAGGGCATTGATTTATTTCCCTCTATTAGAGATCATCTGTTACTTTCTATACCTGTTCAGCCGCGATGTAGTGAGTCTTGTAAAAATATAACCCAACCTTCATCTTGTGCTGTAAATAATGAAGATTCTGGGAAATTTGATAATAGATGGTCTGTTCTGAAAGATTTTAGATTAAAAAGATGATATTTTAGTCTTTTCGTTTTTTAATTTTTGTTTTGTAAGTTAGGAGATATGAAAAATGGCGTTACCAAAACGAAGGCATTCTCAGACAAGGGGTCGTAAAAGAAGGACTCATTATAAAGTTAATATTCCAGCTGTTTCTATTTGTACTAATTGTAATGCCTCTGTACTCCCCCATAGGGTTTGTCCTGTTTGTGGATTTTACAGTGGGAAAAAAATTATAGATGTATCTAGTGTCTAATATAAATAATTGTAGGTCCATATGAAAATAGCCGTTGACGCGATGGGTGGTGACAGTGCTCCTAGGGAAATTGTCGAGGGTGCTTACCTTGCTTTAAAAGAATTTAATATAGAAACTATTTTGGTTGGAATGCCTGATAGAATAAAAAGTGAAATAAGTAGGCTTGGGATTGCTGATTTTAATTTTGAAATTCGGGAAGCAAAGCAGGTTGTACAAATGGGGGAATCTCCTACCAAGTCAGCAAGAACTAAACAAGACTCTTCCATAAGGGTTGCATTGGAATTAGTAAAAAAATCTGAAGCATCTGCAGCATTTACGGCAGGTGATACAGGGGGTACGTTTGCGGCTGCACTTTTTGTTTTGAAAAAAATGAGAGATGTTCAGCGTCCAGCAATAGCCGCTGTTGTTCCCACATTAAAAGGCTTCTCTGTAATGGTTGACGTCGGAGCCAATTTAAATCCAAGAGCACAGCATATTTTTCAATTCGGGATTATGGGTTCAATTTATTCCGAAGTTCTTTTTGGAAAGATTAATCCAACTGTAGGGTTGCTTAATGTTGGGAGTGAAGAATCTAAAGGAACAGAAGCACTAATTAATTCTCATGAATTGTTTTCAAAAGCTGATTTAAATTTTATTGGTAATATTGAAGGCAATTCTATTTTTCAAGGAACTTCCGATGTCGTTGTTTCTGATGGTTTTTCAGGTAATGTTGCGTTGAAAGTTAGTGAAAGTGTTAGTAGTATGATTTCTACTCTTTTAAGAAGCGAATTTGAAGGTTCGGTAAAGGGGAAGATAGGGTATTTGTTCCTTCGTGAAGGCATTAATGCAATGCGTAGGAAAACCGATTATTCTGAATATGGTGCCGCTCCGTTGCTTGGTCTTAATGGTATATGTACTATAGGTCATGGAAGGAGTGATGCTAAGACTGTAAAAAATGCAATAAGAACAACCCATGAGCTTGTAAAAAAAGATTTAAATTCTAAGTTGCAAGATAATATTTCGAAATATGCTAGTATTTATGGTTCTAGTTCTTCTGATGTAGGCTGGCGTCTTTGGAACCAAATTAAGGGTGGGATATTTTCTGGAGATGAGTCAGATAAAAAAGATGTATGATTGTTTAAGTTAATTTCGCCCTTTTAATTTTGCCCACCAGATTGGTCAATCTATTTTGAGATCAAAAATACTTGGAACAGGTTCTTATGTCCCAGAAGAAGTCTTAACGAACAAACAAATTGAAAAAATTGTTGATACAACCGATGAATGGATCCTTGAGCGTACAGGTATTTCGGAAAGAAGAATTGCACCAAAAGGGGTTGGAGTATCTGAATTATCTTTGCCAGCTGCCGAAAATGCAATAAAGGCTTCAGGATTACATGCAAGTGATATAGATCTTGTTATATTTTCGACTATTACTCCTGATTCTATGTGTCCTTCAGCGGCCTGTTGGCTACAATCTAATCTTAATATCGGAAATTGTCCTGCTTTTGATCTTAATGCTGCTTGTTCTGGATTTGTTTATGGTTTGCAGTGCTCTGATGCGTATTTGAGATCGGGTTTAGCTAAAAATGTTTTGTTAGTTGGTGCTGATATAATGACAAGGGTTGCTGATTGGACAGATAGAGGAAATTGTATCTTATGGGGAGATGGTGCCGGTGCTGTTGTGGTTGGACAATCTGATGACGAATCTGGGATTATAGATACGATAACATATAGCAATGGTAGTGAAGGTGAATTAATCCTAATTGTTGGAGGTGGTTCTAAATTGACTCCTATTTCAGAAGAAGATGTGAAATCTAATGCACATCTTTTGAAAATGAATGGTCAAGGTGTTTTTAAAACTGCTGTAAAAAATTTTTCTGATGTTTCTTTAGAGATTTTGGAAAAAAACGGTATGTCTCTAGGTGATCTTGACCTTTTTATTCCACATCAGGCTAATATAAGGATTATTGAAGCAATTGCAAAGAGATTAAATTTGCCTATGGAGCAAGTTGTTGTAACGATAAAGAAATATGCAAATATGTCTGCTGCTACAATCCCCGTTGCTTTAGACGAACAGATAAAAAACGAAAGAATTAAAAAAAGCGACAATATCCTTTTAGCTGCTTTTGGAGGTGGGTTAACGTGGGGTGCATCTTTGTTGAAATGGTAATTATAAAGTCCATCAATTGAGAAAATATCTTATGAATGAAGAAAAGAGTTTATCTGATAATAAAAAATCAAGAAAAATAGCTTTTTTGTTTCCTGGTCAAGGCTCTCAATATGTTGGTATGGGTAGTTCCTTTTATGAAGATTTTGAAATGGCAAGAAACATCTATCATGAGGCTAATGATATTCTTGGTTTTGATATTACTAAGTTAAGCTTTGAAGGTCCTGCAGAAAAGCTTACTCAAACGAATTACACACAGCCTGCAATTTTAGTTCATAGTTTTATAGGTATGAAACTTTTGCAAAATGAAGGGATCCTTCCCCATTTTGCTCTAGGGCATAGTCTAGGTGAATACACTTCTTTGATTGCGGGGGGAGTTTTTGATTTTTCTACTGCCCTTTTGTTAGTTAAAGAACGAGGGCGTTTAATGCATGAAGTAGTGCCATCTGATGGTGGTGCGATGCTAGCATTACTAGGAGGAGAGTTAGAAAAAGCTGAAAAATTATGTAACGATATTGAAGGCGTTTTAGAGGTCGCTAATTATAATGCTCCAGGGCAGTATGTTCTTTCTGGTGAGAGAAAAGCCGTAGAACAGGCTAGTTCTATTGCTCGTGAGGCTGGTTTTAAAAAAGCGGTTATGCTGCCTGTTGGTGCACCTTTCCATTGTTCATTACTTATTGAAGCTTCTGAGAAAATGTCTCAAGTTTTGAAATCAACAGAGTTTAGTTCTTCAAGTATACCAATTTGTGCGAATGTAACAGGGAAGCTTGTTAGCGAAGCTTCAGAAATAAAAGAACTGTTGATGAAACAAATACGTGTTTCTGTTAGATGGGAGAGTTCAGTTAGTTCATTAGCAGATCAAAACATTTCTGCCGCGATTGAAGTAGGTCCAGGAAAAGTTTTGTCAGGATTGAATAAAAGAATTTTAAAGGGATTACCTGTTTTTAATGTTGAAAACAAAGAAAGTTTAGAAAGCACTTTATTAGCATTAGAAGGTCTTGAATAATTAAAGATTCCTTCTATATTTTTCTTTTAAATTGTTTTAAACTGTGTTTCCGCCTATGAATTTATCAATTTTTCACTCCTATATTTAATTTGATTCTTGGAGGATTTAAAGTGCAAGATAGTATTGAAGAGCAAGTCAAAGATATTATTGTTGAACAGTTAGAAGCAGATAGGGAAAAAGTAGTTTCAGAAGCAAAGTTTATTGATGATTTAAATGCTGATTCACTTGATACGGTTGAGTTAGTCATGGCTTTTGAAGAAAAATTTGATCTTGAAATCCCAGATGAAGATGCTGAAAAAATTACAACAGTGCAGAGTGCAATAGATTACATAGTTTCAAAAAAATGATAGCTTTTTTATGAATGAAATTTAACTTAAGGTTTTTAAATTGTCTGAGAATACACCTAGAGTCGTTGTGACAGGTCTTGGATTAATAACTCCGTTAGGGGTCTCTATAGACGAGAATTGGAATGCTTTAATGGAGGGAAAATCAGGAATTGGTCCTGTAACAAGATTTGATTCAAGCCGTCTCCCTACAAAAATTTGTGGTGAAGTCAAAGATTTTGATTCTGAGAAATATATCAGTAAAAAAGAAGCAAGAAAGATGGATACTTTTATTCAGTATGTAATTGCAGCGACTTCCATGGCATTTGAAGATTCAGAACTTAGCACAGAAAACAAGGAATCTGAAAGGTGGGGGGCAATTATTGGTGTTGGTTTAGGAGGTCTTCCTTCTATAGAAGCGAATAAAGAATTAATACAAGAGAAGGGACCTGGTCGATTGAGTCCTTTTTTTATACCTACACTTCTAGCAAATTTAGCTGCTGGACAGGTTTCGATACGGTGGGGATTGAAGGGACCTAACAGTTGTACTGTTACTGCTTGTGCTTCTGGTAATCATGCTATAGGAGATTCAATGAAATGCATACAGAGAGGAATAGCTGATGTTATGGTTACTGGCGGAAGTGAGTCATGTATTACCGAACTAGGTATGGGTGGTTTTTGTGCTATGAAAGCTCTTAGTTGCAGGAATGATGAACCCGAATCTGCTAGTAGGCCATTTGATTCTGATCGTGATGGATTTGTAATGGGAGAGGGTTCTGGAATTCTGATTCTTGAGAGTTATGATCATGCGGTAGGAAGAGGGGCAAAAATTTATGCTGAACTTGTTGGGTATGGTCTAACTTCTGATGCATATCATATTACATCACCTGATCCCGATGGTTATGGAGCATCGAGATGTATGAAGATGGCTCTAGACGATGCGGCTTTAGATCCTCATGACGTCGACTATATAAATGCACATGGAACTTCTACTCCTACAGGGGATAGACTTGAAACTGCAGCTATTAAGAATACCTTTGGAGATCATGCAAACCAGTTAGCAGTCAGTTCAACTAAGTCAATGACAGGTCACTTGCTTGGGGCTGCAGGAGGAGTTGAATCAGTTTATACTGTACTGACAATTGCAAAAGATTGTATACCCCCAACTATAAACTATGAAAAGCCTGATATTGAATGCGACCTTGACTATGTTGCTAATTCGCCCAGAAAGGCAAATGTAGATATTGCACTCACAAATTCCTTTGGATTCGGTGGGACAAATGCAACATTACTCTTTAAAAAAGTCGAGTAAGAAAAAGCAACCCATTAAAAGTCAGAATGTTTCGAGTTTGCAGGGCAATCTGCCTCTGTCTTCACCTGAATTCGACATAGATTCTGCAGAATCTTGTATAGGTCATAAATTCTCTCAAAAAGAACTTCTAGTTCAATCTTTAACGCACCGATCATACTCACAAGAAATAATCCCTCCAGGTGATGACAATGAGCGATTAGAATTTTTAGGTGATGCAGTACTTCAATTGGTGGTTACAGATTTTCTTTGGAATTCCTATCCAGATTATCAAGAAGGTCAATTAACTCGCCAACGATCACTGCTAGTTAGTGGTCGTGCTCTTGCGAAGGTGGCAAAGTTAAATAATTTTGCTCCTTTTATTAGACTTGGTAAAGGAGAGAGAAAAACTGGAGGACAAACTAAAAACTCAATTTTAGCAGGGACTTTTGAAGCAATCGTTGGGGCAATTTTTATAGATGCAGGATTTCAGAAATGTGTTAATTGGATACACGAAAAATTATTAGAAAATTTACCTCCAGCATCTATTGAGGATCTAAATGATAATAAGAGTAAACTGCAAGAATTTTTCCAAAGTTCAGGACAGAAGGCGCCTGAATATAAAATAATTAGTGAGATTGGACCAGAGCATTCTAAAGTTTTTACAGTTGAAGTTTTGCAAGGAGATCTTGTTCTAGGAAGAGGTGAGGGCCGATCAAAAAAATCAGCTGAGCAGGAAGCAGCTAAGGCATGTTTGAAAAAGAACAAAGAAATCTGATTTGATAAATTATTTTTCGCCTTTGAGGTAATAAATTGCGGTTAAAATCTATAGAGATGAAAGGTTTTAAATCTTTTGTTGATAAAACAGTGATCGATTTAAGTGGTCCTATGACTGCAGTTGTTGGTCCAAATGGTTGCGGTAAAAGTAATGTGTCAGATGCTATCAGGTGGGTTCTTGGAGAACAGGCTCCAACAAACATGCGTGCGAAGAAAATGGATGATGTTATTTTTAATGGTAGTGCAGAAAGAAAATCTCTTGGGATGGCTGAAGTTTCCATGACATTAAGTGAGTTGCATGGTTCTATCACAGATCTCAAGTATAAGGATTTTGATGAAATTGTAGTTACAAGGCGTTTGTATCGTTCAGGAGAAAGCGAATATTTAATAAATAAGAATTTTTGTAGATTGAAAGATATTACTGATCTATTTTTAGATACTGGAGTCTCTTTAGATACGTTCTCTATAGTAGAACAGGGTAGGATAGAAGAACTTGTTAATTCCAAACCTATGGATCGAAGAGTTTTAATTGAAGAAGCTGCAGGAATTATGAAGTATAAGAACCGCAGGAATGAAGCAATGAGAAAATTAGAATTGTCTTTAGGTAATCTTACCCGTATGGATGATGTGATGCGTGAGAAAGAGTCAAGATTGAATTCCTTGCGTCGACAGGCTAGAAAGGCAAAATACTATAAAGAATATCAGGCAGAAATTAAAGATTTAGATTTATGTGTTTCTGTTCTTGATTTCCTCAAAATAACAAATGAACTAAAACCTGCTGAATTAGATTTGGAAAAATTAAAAGAAAACGAACAAGTTATTCTTTCTAAAATATCTACAGTCGAATCTGACAGAGAAAGAGTAAGAATTGAACTGCAGCAAAAATCTGAGCTTATTTCCAATACAAAACAACGAATAGTTCAAGTAGATGGAGAGGTTATTCGTCTAAAAGAACAGAAAGAAATTTTTTCTAATAGACTTAGAGAATTAGCAGCAGAGAAACTTAAAAGAGAAAACGAGAGTTCGACTCTTGGAGAAGAGATTAATAGATTCGAAAATGAAAAGAGATTATTGACTCAAGAAGAAGATAAGTTCAAAAATCTAGTTCATAAAACTAGAGGAGAAGATTCTCTTTTTAAAGAGTTTATTACGGCCGTAAAAGAAAATATGGATTTGTCTAAATATTCCGACCAGAAAGTAGAAGATAATTTAAAAGAATATTTTTCTCAAGTTAAAGAAGTTCTTGATACTCAGGAGAAACTAAATAATGAAGTTTTAGCATTTGAAGAAAAATGTTCTAGATTAAAAGAAATGCAGACAGATTTTGAAACGAACAATATAGAACTTAAGGATAATATTCTTGAAAGAAGAACATTATTGCAGGCTATTCAATCGACAATAGATTCTTCACTCAAGCAAAGAGCGGGTGTAAATGATTTTCTTGATTTAGGTTTAAGAGTAAAGAGTTTGCTTTCCGATTCTATTATAGTTGATAAGAGATATGAAAAAGCTATAGAGTCAATTTTAAAAGAACTATTATTTAGTGTAGTTGTTGATAATCCAGAAGATGCTTTTTCTGCAATAAAAACTTTTGCAAAAAAAGGTGATATCCGTGCTTTAGCTATTTCTATTAATTCAAGAGAAAAAACTTTCCCTGAAATTCCTAAATCTGAAAAAGTTTTCGGTTCCGCATCATCTCTAGTCACTTGTAATAAAGAATTAAAAGATTGTATATCTCAATTTTTAGGTGGAGTGGGAATAGTAGAAGATATTGATATTGCTTATAGTTCTTGGTTAAGCGGACCCCCAAACATTACTTGGGTCACTTTAAATGGAGAAATTATATATCCAAATGGATCTTTTGAATGCGGTTCATCGAAGCTTGATACTACTGGAATTTTGGAAAAAAAGAGAAAATGTGAGGAGTTAAAATTAGAAATTAATAATAATGAGACTAGTTTGTCTGAATCTGTGGCTAATTTTGAACGCGTTTCGATGGAACTTAGTTCTTCTGAAGAAGAATTGAAAGTTGCTATAGAGAATAAGAGACAGTTAGAAATCAAACTCATTTCTATAGAAGAAAGAGTACACTCTAAGTTGCGTGTTGCATTAACGGAATTTTCTGGAAAGGTGTTATCAATCCAGAGTGAGTTAAATAGACTTAGAGAATCTATTGATAAAAGTCGCTTTCGTAAGGAAAGTTGTTTGTCAGATATAGAAGAAATCAATAATAAGAGAAAAGAAACTCAAGAAAGTATAGAATCTTTTGAAGAACAGTCAAAAAATCTTGAAATTGAAAATCAAAAAATAATTCAAAGTGAGATTGAGCAGGACAAATACCTTACAGATATTCAAATTCAGAACGAAGAATTAGGTAAACAAGTAAGAGGTCTCAGGATTAAATTCGATGAAATTTCTGCAAAAATTGCAAATGTTTCGGAAACAAAAACTACTTTGCAAGTTAAAAAAGATACAATGGCTTCTCAAGTGTTAGAGAAGCATGGTGTTAATGTTCAGATGAAAATTGATGAGTTTCGAGAGGAATTATCTTCATATAGGGACAAGACGGAGAAGTTAGATGATTTGAATAATAGATTCTTGAAACTAGGAGAAGTAAATCATTTAGCTGCACAAGAATATGATGAAGTTAATGAAGAATTCTCTTTCTTGAAAGAGCAAAGAGAAGATCTTGACCAGTCAATCTTAAATTTAAAAGATACTATAGAAAAATTAAATAAAACAACAAAAACAAAGTTTCTTGACGCATTCGAACAAGTACAAAAACATTTTGAAGATATTTTCGGGAGGTTATTTTCTGGGGGAGAGGCAAAGTTGTTTATGTTAGAACCTGAAAAACCTTTAGAAAGTGGTGTCGATATAGAAGTTAGACCTCCAGGGAAACGTCCCTCTAATATTATGTTGCTATCTGCTGGAGAAAAAGCTCTCACTGCAATCTCATTACTTTTTTCTGTGTTTTCAGTGAGACCAAGTCCATTTTGTTTACTCGATGAAGTGGATGCAACTCTTGATGATGCTAATGTTATAAGATTTAGAGAAGTGCTTGGAGAACTAGAGGACAAGAGCCAATTCATTGTTATTACTCATAATAAGAAAACTATGTCATTTGCCTCTCAATTATACGGAATAACACAGCGAGAAAAAGGAGTTTCCGAAGTTGTTTCTGTTCAGCTTAATCGAAAAGAACCGGAAAAAGTAGAAGAATCAGTAAGAGGCAACTAAATTCTAATAGTTAAACCCTCAATTCTTGATAGTGAAGAGATTAATCTTGTTTTTTGAAAGAAGAAAAGAAAGTTCTGTATCTAAAGATATTGAAAAGAATCGTTTCTATGAAGGTTTGTCCCCTACTAGAAATAAATTGTTTTCAAAATTAAAGAATATATTTCTGAAAGATAAAATAGATGAAGAAATGTATGAAAGAATTGAAGAAGCTCTCTATATTTCTGATTTGGGACCTCGTTTAGTATCTCAAGTTCTTGATAGATTACGTGCGGGAGAGAATTTAGGAGAATCTACTCATAAACGTTTGGAGAAGATTCTATTATCTTTTTTTCCCGAAACGCAGGGGTTACCTAAATTTTGTGAAGACGAAAAAAATGCTCAGAAGGTAATTTTACTCGTTGGCGTTAATGGTGTTGGAAAAACTACTACAGCTGGCAAACTTGCTTTGAAAGAAATGTCTTCTGGTAAAAAAGTGATGTTAGTTGGTGCAGATACTTTTAGAGCAGCTGCAACTGAACAGATAAACTTTTGGGCAGAAAAAATTGGGTGTGATTTTGTAAGTCGTTCCGATGGAGCAGATCCGTCTTCCGTGGTTTTCGATGCTTTAGAGTCAGGTAATTCAAAAAAAATAGATGTGATTATAATTGATACAGCAGGTCGATTACAAAATAAAAAAAACTTGATGGAGGAAATAAAGAAAGTGCATAGAGTATGCGGTAAAGTGATCACAAATTCTCCCCATGAAGTATTTCTAGTTATTGATGCAAATACTGGTCAGAATGCTTTGAGTCAAGTAAAGGAATTTAATGATTGTATTAAATTAACTGGTTTGATTATGACGAAAGTAGAAGGCACCTCAAAAGGAGGAATGATAGTTTCAGCAACTAATGAAAGTAGAGTGCCTGTCTGTTATTTGGGTTTTGGAGAGCATGAGAAAGATTTAGTTGATTTTGATCCTAATAAATTTATCAATGCATTATTAGATTTTGACATTTCTTCATAAACATTTTTCTGTTGGTTCTGTCCCATCCACAAATGCTTCTAAAATAATTTTTCCATCACATTTTTTTGAAGGTAGAAACCCCGACTTGTAATCTATTTTAATAAGTTTGACTTTTGGTGGTGAAATTGGATAAGTAAATTTATTTCCTTTTCTTTTACTCCATTTTTTCATTATTTCTACCCAAATAGGAAGAGCTGCAGATCCGCCAGAAGCTCGAAACCCCATATTTTTATTACTATCCCTACCAACCCATACTCCAAGAACTAAATTAGGAGAGAATCCAACGAACCAAGCGTCTTTGTACTTGTTTGTAGTTCCAGTTTTACCTGCAACAAAAAGCTTTATTTTTTTTGCTAATTTAGCTGTTCCGTCAGTAACTACACCTCTCAACAAGAGTTTCATTTGAAACGCAGTTTCGGGACTTATTGCAAGGTTAAATTGAGGAATGAATTTCTCAATTATACGATTTTCATCATCTGCAATTCTTTCTATCTCGTACGGACGTGCATAGATGCCGTTTGTGGCAAATGGTATATATGCTGAAATAAATTCATAAGGAGTTACTTCTATTGAACCTAATGCCAAAGATAAGTAAGGATACATTTTTGAGTGTATTCCGAGTCTTCTAGCAAATTTTATAGCTCTCTTAGGTTTTATTTGTATTAAAAGTTTTATAGTTGCTAAATTAAGTGATTTTTCTAGTGCGTTACGCATAGTAACTGGACCATAGAATTTCTCAGAATAATTTGTAGGTTTCCAAACTCTTTTAGTTCCAGGGATTCGTTCTACGAAGGGAGAGTCCATTAGAATATGATTCGGACCATAACCTAAAGAGAGAGCACTTCCTACTATAATTGGCTTGAAAGCAGAACCAGGTTGTCTTTTAGCTTGTACTGCTCTATTGAACTTGAAACGTCTAAAATTCGTTCCCCCAGTCATTGCTCTAACTGCACCAGAACGTGGATCAAAAGCAATTACTGCACCTTGTATAGTTTCTTCCCATTTTAAAAAAATTCTTTTTGACTTTTTATTCATTTTTTTTACTTTGCCTAGAACGATATCACCTGTATTTAGTAGTTTGTAATTGATCTTTTTTGGGATTTTCATATGTGCTTCATAGATACCAATAATTCCAAGAATTTTTTTTCTTCTTACTTCAGTAATTCTAAATTGAAAACGATCGCCAAGTTTTGGATGTTTTTTTCTTTTTTTAGAAGCGTCTTTAAAACCTCTCATTCTATTCAAGGTATTAATGCCTCTTCTAAGAGCTTTATCAACATCTTTTTGAAGAGATATATCAAGTGTTGTATAAACTTGAAGACCGCTCCGATACATCGTTTTTCCATATCTTTTAGATAACTGTTTTCGTACGTGTTCAACAAAATAAGCGGTTTCAGGAATTTGGTTTAAAGTGAAAGGATTTAATCTAAGAGTTTCATCTTGTGCTGAATCCTTTTCTGTTTTTTTTATAAATTTTTCACTCAACATTCTCTTTAAAACTAAATTGCGACGTGCTATTGATTTTTTTGGGTTTTTTCTTGGATTGAATTTAGAGGGAGCTTTTGGCAATCCGGCAAGAAGTGCACTCTCTGCTAAAGTTAGTTCGGATAATTTTTTACCAAAATAAATTTTAGAAGCTGCTTGTACACCGTATGCTCCATTTCCCAAATAAATTTGATTTAAATAAAACTCTAGAATTTCATCTTTGGTAAATCGTTTTTCAATTTCTATTGCTAATAAAGCTTCTTTGATTTTTCTTTTTAAAGTCCTTTCCGACGTAAGAAAAAGTACTTTAGCCAATTGCTGAGTAATTGTACTGCCACCTTGAACAAAACGACCACTTTGTAAATTTACAAAAAAAGCCCTTATGATATCAGGATAGCTTACGCCTGGATGTTCGTAGAATCTCGCATCTTCAATAGACAAAAAAGCTTGTCTAAGTCGAATTGGTATTTTAATTAATGAGGTTGGTTCTCTTCTTTCGAGGTAAAGTTCTGCTATAAGTTTGCGACTAGAATCAAAAATTCTAGTCGTTGTGTTTGGTTGGTAATTTTTTAAACGGTCAAGCTCGGGAAATTCAAAGAAGAAAGAAACTCCAGAACCCAAAAAAATTCCTATAGAAAAAACAACAATTAAAATAAGCTTAAAAATGTGAAGTGAAAAAATTTTTTTTAAAAAAATCATTTTTTTAAACTCCGAGGAACTAAAAAATGAATAACATTACTGACAAATATTTTACTTCATTAATACGTTTTTTTATTTTTTGTTCTCCTAATTATTTTCTAATCAGCTTGTTTTATTATATTAATTCTGGCCGTCAAAGTGATGTTTTACCATAAATAGGTTATATTTGAATTCCTGTTTTGATTAGGAGGTTTATTTTTGGAAGCCTTTAGAGTTCTAGTTTTAAATCAAAGTTATGAACCGATCAATGTGTGTGGAGCTAAACGCGCAATAAAGATGAGTCTTCTTGGTAAAGCAGAGGTCCTAGAATCTGGGGAATTCGAAATAAGGAGTGAGACTTCGCAATTCTTTCTTCCTTCAGTGATACGACTGAAGAAGTATGTTTATTTGAAAATTAGAAAGAAAAAAGTTCCATTTAGTAAAAAAAATATTTTAAGAAGGGATCAATACACATGCCAGTATTGTGGATCTTCTAACGGTGAGATGACATTGGATCACATTTTCCCTCGTTCAAAAGGAGGAAGATCTACCTGGAAAAATGTAGTATGTAGTTGTAGAGTTTGTAATGCGAAAAAGGGCAATCGACTTCCTGAGGAAATTGGTATGGTTCTTATTTCAAAACCAACTCAACCTGTTTTCCCATTGATTGGTAGTTTTGGAAAATCTTCTGTAATATTTTCCACTGAGAAGTGGACAAAATATTTTTAATCTTCTCTTTGTATCACTTTCTTTTTTCTGAATTAGATTTTACATCGTAAAAGGTTTTTCTATGAGTGATTTTCAACTTTTTTCTGATTTTATTCCTGCTGGAGATCAGCCATCAGCTATTAAGGAGATAGTAAAGAATTTTGAAGATGGGCAAAAAAAGCAAGTTCTATTAGGAGTAACTGGATCTGGTAAAACTTTTACAATGGCAAATGTTGTTCAAGAATTAAATAAACCTACGTTAGTACTAGCTCATAACAAAACACTTGCAGCTCAACTTTATAATGAGTTTCGAGATTTTTTCCCTAAGAATGCAGTAGAATTCTTTGTTAGTTATTATGATTATTACCAACCAGAGGCTTATGTCCCTACCACTAATACTTTTATTGAAAAGGATGCATCTATTAACGATGAACTTGATAGACTTAGACATTCTGCAACCCTCTCGGCACTAACAAGAAAAGACGTATTGATAGTCGCTAGTGTTAGTTCTATTTATGGTTTAGGTCATCCTTCTGATTTTACTGATTTGCATTTGAAGTTAGAGAAAGGAATGAGTATTAATCGTCAAGAATTTCTAAAAGATCTAGTAAGAATACAATATAAAAGAGATGATCTAGAACTTTTACGTTCAACTTTTCGAGTAAGAGGAGATGTCATAGAAATACATCTTCCCCATATAGATGATTATATTGTCCGAATTGAACTTTTTGGAGATGAAATTGATAAAATTTCTAAAATCGATCATTTAAGAAGGTCTAAGAGTGAAGAAATTAATTATATAGAGTTGTATCCAAATAGCCATTATATAACTCCGGATGAGAGGCTAAATATAGCTGTTAATAAAATAGAGGAAGAAATGTATGAGCAAATAAATTTTTTAGAAAAAGAGGATAAATTCCTTGAAGGAAAACGTATTAGTGACAGAACACGAGAAGATTTGGAAATGTTGAAAGAAGTTGGTTTTTGCCATGGGATTGAAAATTACAGTCGACATCTTGATGGTCGAGAAGAAGGTGAGCAACCTTCTACTTTGTTTTCATACTTTAAGCATGAACCTTTAATTATTATAGATGAGAGCCACCAAACTCTTCCTCAGTTTCGTGCAATGTATAATGGCGATAGATCTCGAAAAGAAACTTTAGTGTCACACGGATTTAGACTTCCATCAGCATTAGATAATAGGCCTCTTAAATTTGATGAGTTTGAGGCCGAATTAACAGAAGTTTTGTATGTCTCGGCTACTCCAAGTGATTATGAAGTTTCTAATAGTAGTAATGTCGTTGTTGAACAAATTATTAGACCAACAGGATTAATTGATCCGATTGTTGAAGTTCGTTCTGCTAAAACACAGGTAGATGATCTTATTTCTGAGGTCAAGAAAGTTGTTTCTCAGGGAGACAGAGTTTTAGCAACTACCCTTACTAAAAGATTTTCTGAAGATCTGACAGAGTATTACGATGATATCGGATTAAGAGTCAGATATTTACATAGTGATATAGATGCAGTCGAGAGAGTTAGTATTATAAGAGATTTTAGAGCAGGTGAATTTGATATTCTAATTGGAATAAATTTGCTTCGAGAGGGACTTGATTTGCCAGAAGTAGCATTAGTTGCAATTTTTGATGCAGATAAAGAAGGTTTTTTAAGATCAGAAACTGCTCTTATACAAACTGCAGGTAGAGCCGCTAGACATTTGAATGGAAGAGTTATTATGTATGCTGACAAAATGACAAGGAGTATGAGCAGTGCTATAGAAGAGATGGATAGACGAAGAGATTTACAGTTTAGTTTTAATAAGGAAAAAGGAATTATTCCTAAATCGATAGAAAAAAGATTAGATCCTCTGCTAAGCAGTGAAGATAGAATTGAAGTAAGACAGAATTTGAGTGAAATAGAATCTGAAAAAGAAATAGAATATTTTACAGAACAAGACAAACTTGACTTAGAAAAATTACGCTTACAAATGAGAGAGGCTGCTAAAAAATTAGATTTTGAAAATGCTGCTCTTTTAAGAGACAAGATTTTTAGTTATGAAAAGAAACAATTAGGAATTAAGGTTTAGTTCTATGAATACTTTGAATTTCAAAGAAACTAAGTTTGTAATCTTTTCTACTTCAAATAGAGATTCATTTAAGTTGTTGCCCTTAAAGCCAGGGATTTATATCTTCAGAAATTCTGAAGGAAAGGTCCTGTATATTGGAAAAGCCTCAAAATTAAGATCTAGGGTAAGAAGTTATTTTTCAAGTAATCATGGACGGAGTCCATGGATTTCAAAAATGGTTAAAGATATTACGGAAATTTCCTATATAGTAACTTTTGATGATGTCGAAGCTCTAGTTTTAGAAAATAATTTCATAAAAGAGTATAAGCCCCTATATAATATACAATTAAGAGATGGCAAAAGTTTTCCTTATCTTAAATTTACAACATCAGAAGATTTTCCTCGTTTAATGATCGTCAGAAGAGTTTTAGATGACAAGAATCTTTACTTTGGTCCATTTCCCTCTACCAGTAGTTTGAAGAGAACAGTTAAATTTTTGCAAAAAACTTTTTATATAAGATCATGTACTGGAGGAATAGAAGATAAAACATCAGAAAGATGTATTTATTTTCAAATGAAAAGTTGTTTTGGGCCATGTGATGGACTTCAAACTAAAGTCGAATATGATACTTGTGTAAAGAACACAATCGATTTCCTGAAAGGAAAAGATCGTGAATTGATAAAAAGATTGCGTGAAGAAATGGAAGTATGTTCTGAAGAAATGAGATTTGAAAAAGCAGCAAGCATTCGCGATAATTTAAAAAGTATAGAGTATGTCCTCCAAAATCATAAGGTTTTGTATTCTAAAAATTGTGATCAAGACATAATTGGTTTTCATGAGAAGTCTAATCGTGCTTCTTTTCGTATCTTCTATGTGAGAGGAGGTCGATTGCTAGGTGATCAAAATTTTTCATTCAAAGTACAAAATCAAATTTCTAAGAAAGAATTAATTTCAGGTTTTGTTAAACAGTATTACAACAAGCAAAATCTAATTCCACAGGAAATCCTGTTATCTGATGTCCCTGAAGATATGAATATTCTTTCCAAATGGCTTTCTCTTAGAAAAGGTAAGAGGGTAGAAATTCAGATACCTAAAAAGGGAACAAAGTACAAATTACTTAAAATGGCGTGTTTAAATGCTTTAGAAGAAATAGAAGCTAAAGAAAATGAAGAATGTCTTTTGAGAAATACGTTGGCAAAAATTAAATCAAAGTTAAAATTAAAAAAATATCCTGAACGGATAGAAGCGTTTGATGTTTCAAATTTACAAGGAAATTCAATAGTCGGTGCAAGTATCGCTTTTAAAAATGGACTGCCATTTCATGATGATTATCGGAGATATAGAATAAGGTATCCAATGAATAAGCCTGATGATTTCTTGTCAATAAAAGAAATTGTTTATAGACGTTTAAAAAGATTGAAAAATGAAGGTAAATTATTACCCGATTTGTTATTGATTGATGGGGGGAAAGGTCAGCTTAATGCAGCTTTAGAAGTTTTGAAAAAATTAAATTTAGCCTCTTCTATAAGTGCTTGTTCTATTTCTAAGGCAAGAGGTTCTGATAATAGAACAGATAGTGATGTAATATTTATTCCAGAAGAAAAATCCCCCATAAAACTAGATAATGATAGTGATGAAAAACATCTTATTCAAAGAATCAGGGATGAAGTTCATAGATTTGCAATTACATATCATCGTAAAGAAAGAAAGAGAAAAAATTTCAAAAATAGTTTAAACGATGTCAAAGGTTTAGGGCCAAAGAAAAGAAGAGCTTTGATAAAAAAATTTAGTGGAGTTATGGGAGTTTCTTCTGCTACTGATGAGGAACTATTGCAAGTAGAAGGGATTAACTCTCAACTAGTAAATGCAATTCGTGATCATTTAGGAGAATCAAAGTCACTTTCTGGTTTAGCTAAATAATATGTATAAATTTATAGAGATTATTTCCGGTTCAAGAAGTATAGTTCTTTCAATTTTTTCTGGTATTTTATTTTCTTTGTCTTTTCCACCTTTTAAATTCAGTCAGTTGTCATTTTGTTTTTTAGTTCCTCTGTTTTTTTCTATATACAGAAAAAGTCCACATCAGGCTTTCCGTTTAGGGCTCTTATCTGGTGTCGTTGCTTATAGTCTTAGTGTACATTGGGTGAAAAATACGATGATTTCCTATGGTGGGTTGCATCCTTTTCTCTCTTATTTCGTGACTTTTCTGCTTGTACTCTATATGGCACTTTATTTTGCTTTTTTTTCATTCTTTTTTGTTCGTTTTTCTTATAAGTTCAAATCATTAGTTTTTCTTAGTGTTCCATCTATATGGGTATCTTTAGAGTTTATCCGTGCTCATTTATTTACTGGTTTTCCTTGGATTTTAGTAGGATATAGTCAGTTTGAGATGCAATATATAATACAAATAGCTGACTTAACTGGTATTTATGGCATATCGTTTTTTATAATTTTAGTTAATTATGTTTTGTTTAATTTTTTTATTAGTCCAAATAGTTTAGTTCGCTGGGAAGGGCTTTTTTTAGTATTAATTACTGCTCTTATTTTCAGTTATGGATATTTTAAAATTAGTCCTAATTTTGTCTCAGGAAAGACAAAAATTCAAGAAATTGGGATAGTTCAACCTAATATAACACCTGAAATGAAATGGTCTAAAAAATACATTGGATACATTAAAAATGTTCTAGAAATTCAAACAAAATTTGTTAATAAAAAGATGAGTGTCTCAAATAAGAAAAGAAAACTAATTATTTGGCCAGAGGCTTCACTGCCTCTAGTCTTAAGAGACAAATCTAATTGGACAGAATGGATAAAGAAACTTGTTGTTTTAAAGAAAACTTATTTATTGTTTGGAGCTTTAGGACATTCTCCTAATGATGATAATAAAGAGTTATATAATTCAGTTTTCTTATTTGATTCCTCAGGAACTAAAATTGCAAGGTATGACAAAAAACATTTAGTGCCTTTTGGCGAGTATGTACCGTTCAAAGATTATTTATTTTTTGTTAATAAGCTTGTGCCTGTTATTGGACAATTTAAAACAGGTAATAAAAAGACTATTTTTGAAATAGGAAAAAATAAGTTTTCAACTTTGATTTGCTATGAGATTATTTTCCCAAGAGTTGTTAGAAAATTCAAAGAAGTAGATTTTATAGTGAATGTGACAAATGACGCTTGGTTTGGAAGAACTGCGGCTTCAGAACAACATTTATCTATGGCAATTTTTAGAGCAATAGAAATGCGCACCCCATTAGTACGAGTAGCAAATACTGGTATAAGCGCTGTAATTGATGAAAAGGGTGAAATATTGGTTAAAAGTGAACTTTTTAAGAGATGGATTTGGAATGGTCGTATAAAATTAAATAAGAATCCTGAAACGTTTTATTCAAAATACGGTGATATTTTTGTTCTCTGTGTTTGTTTCTTCTTCGTTTTAAACTTGATAGGGTCTAGATTTTCTGAGGTATAATAAGACTGGTTTGGTTATTTTCTTTTTTCGTCTGCTTTTGGAGGAGAAATGGAAGAACATTTAAAAAAAATAAATTTTTTAGAATCTAAACTTCAAGATCTATGGGGTCGTCTTTGACCTTGAGAAAGTTGAATCTGAATGTCAAAAGTTAGATGAAATATCTGGACAATCAGATTTTTGGAATGATTCTGAAAAAGCCCAAAATATATTGAAAAAGCGTGCGTCTTATCAAAGAGTCCTAGATTCATGGAAAAAGATCGGAACAAGTCTTTCCGACCAAAAAGAACTCATAGAAATTATGGAGTTAGAACATAGTAAGGATGAGAAAATTCTATTAGAAATTTCCCAAAATCTTCTCTCTATTGAAAATGAAGTCGAGCGACAAGAGTTCCGTTCTATAATGAATTCGCCTGATAATTATTCAAATGGAATAATATCTATTAATGCAGGGGCCGGGGGTGTTGAAAGTCAGGATTGGGCGGGTATGTTAACTCGAATGTATACGCGGTGGTCTGAAGAGAATAATTTTTCCGTATCTGTAGTATCTGTTTTTCCTGGTGATGAATCTGGGTTTAAAAGTGTTACTTTGATTATCGAAGGTGAATATGCATATGGTTATTTACGAGCAGAAGTTGGTGTGCATCGTTTGATTAGAATTTCTCCTTTTGACTCTAATTCAAGGAGACACACGTCTTTTGCGTCTGTAGACGTGAGCCCGGAAGTAAATGATGATGTTGTTATAGATGTATCTGAAAATGATTTAAGAGTTGATGTTTTTAGAAGTTCTGGTGCAGGTGGTCAGCATGTGAATACGACTGATTCTGCTGTCAGGATTACACATTTGCCTTCAGGTATTGTCGTCTCATGTCAAAACGAAAGAAGTCAACACAAGAATCGTGCAACCGCAATGAAACTTTTAAGAACTCAATTGTATGAAATCGAAAAACAAAAACAACAAGAAAAGAAAGATGTTCTTCATGCCTCTAAAAAATCGATAGCTTTTGGAAGTCAGATACGTTCGTATATTTTACATCCATATCGTATGGTTAAAGATCATAGAACAAATACCGAGTTTTCGAATGTAGATGCTGTTTTAGACGGCAAAATAGATATTTTCTTAGACGCTTATTTGAGAACTCTTATTGATACTTAATACTTAATTTTATAAAAGGCGATGCATTTATGAAAGATGATCTTGAAGATTCTAAAACTGAAAATAATAAAGAAGTTTCCGATGAATTAAAGGAAGAGAACCTTTTAATTTCTCAAAGAAGAAATAAACTTCAAGAAATTCGCTCAGAGGGTGTAAACCCATACGCAAATAGATTTGCAGTTTCACACCAGATAAGAGAGATTTTGGAAAAATTTTCTTCCTTGTCAAAAGAGGAATTAGAGGAAGAGAAAGAAAATAGTTATACCGTTGCTGGACGCATTATGGCGAAAAGATTGCAGGGGAAAGTCATTTTCATGGATTTAAGAGATGGTACAGGTCAGATTCAACTTTTTGTAAGGCAAAAAGATTTGGGAGAAGAAGGTTTTGAGAAAGCGAAAGGGCTAGATATTGGAGATATAGCAGGTATTGAAGGTGGGATTTTTAAAACCAAAACTGGAGAACTTTCTGTTTGGGTTAGAAAGGTTAAGTTGCTGACTAAAAATTTACGACCACTGCCCGAAAAATGGCATGGTCTACAAAATGTTGAATCGAGGTACAGACAAAGATATTTAGATTTGATCGCGAATCCCGATTCTATGAAAGTCTTTGAAACAAGAACTGAGTTAATTAAGTTAATGAGAGATTTTCTTGACTGTCGAGGATTTATAGAAGTAGAAACACCAATGATGCATGCAATTGCTGGGGGAGCTACTGCAAGACCTTTTAAAACATACCATAACACTCTTGAAATGCCGCTCTATCTTCGCGTTGCTCCTGAGCTTTATTTGAAACGCTTGGTTGTTGGAGGTATCGACCGCGTTTACGAAATTAATAGAAATTTCCGAAACGAAGGTATTTCTACTCAACATAATCCTGAATTTACTATGATAGAATTTTATAAGGCTTATGCTGACTATAATGAACTAATGGAAATGACAGAAGTTATGATTTCTGAAGTATGCAAGAAATTAAAGGGAAAAACAGAAGTTAAATTTGGTGAGATAGAATTGTCTTTCGCAAAAGGATGGGCAAGATATAAATGGCATGAATCTATAGTCGAAATAGGTTCTGCCCCTAGAGAAGTTCTTTCTGATTTAGAGTTTGCCAAAAAGTTTGCTTCTAGCCTTTCTCATGCAAGTATGTCTTCACAGTTGGACTTGGCGACTCATGTAGAAATCCTAGAACTTATTTTTGATCAGATAGTTGTACCTAAACTTATACAACCTACCTTTGTTTATGATTTTCCAAAGGAACTTTCTCCTTTGTCAAAATCTCTCGAAAGTAATCCTGAGATTGTAGAACGTTTTGAACTATTTATAGCAGGCCGTGAAATAGCAAATGCATATACTGAGTTGAATGATCCTGATGAACAAAGAGTCAGATTTGAGGAACAACTCAAGGCTGATGAAACCGATGAAGCAACAAACCATGAAGTAGATTTAGATTATCTTATAGCCTTGGAATATGGGTTGCCACCTACTGCAGGCGAGGGAATAGGAATAGATCGGCTGGTGATGCTTCTTACTGATTCTCCTTCTATACGTGATGTAATTTTTTTCCCATTATTAAGAAAGAACAGAGGGTAAATGATGTTCTTTTCAGAGGTGTTCATAGGGATACGTCATTTGTTATCAAAAAGTAATTCTTCTTTTGTTTCCGTGACAACATTAATTTCTGTTCTTGGAATAGGCCTTGGTGTCATGGCTCTTATAGTTGTTGTTGGAGTTATGACAGGATTTGAAAAAGAACTTAGGAGAAAAATTTTAGGGATGCAGAGTCATATAGTAGTTTCTAGTCTTGGAAGTCAAGGAATTTTGAAATGGAGAGAACTTTCAAGAAAAATCAATCTTGATCAAGAAGTAATATCTTCCTCTCCTTTTATATATGGGCAAGTGATGTTTTCATCCAGAGGTAGAGTTATAGGTGCAGTTGTGAAGGGAATAAGTATAAATAAATCTAGCAAAAAAGATTTTGCTGAAATTATGCCTTTAAGTACATTGAATAAAATTAGAGATCTAAAAAAAAAGAATAAAAGAGGTGTAATCCTAGGAAGTGAATTGGCCTCTAAGTTGGCGTTAGAGCCAGGAGATACTGTTAAGATGATTAGTCCTATAGGAAAAGTCACTCCCATGGGATTAATTCCTAGAACTAACGATTTCGTTGTTGCAGGTATTTTCAAGAGTGGATTTTATCAATATGATGTAGGTCTTTCTTTTATTTCTCTTCAGGGTGCTCAAGAGTTTTTTGGATTAGGAAATTATGTTTCAGGTTTGCATGTTCGGGTGGGTGACATTTTTCTTTCTGAAAAAATTTCAAAGAGAATAAAGAGTAGGTTAGGAGGTTTATATGAAGTGCGCTCTTGGCAGACAATGAATCAAAATCTGTTTTCAGCTCTTAAAACCGAAAAAACTACGATGACTATTCTGCTTATGTTAGTTGTTATCGTCGCTGCTTTTAATATTGCTGGTTCCCTTGTAATGGTAGTTATGGAGAAAGGAAAAGATATTGCTATTTTAAAGTCTATGGGTGCTACTAAGGGTTTTATTTTAAGATTGTTTTTTTTCCAAGGAGCATTTATTGGTTTTATAGGTACTATGATAGGAATTTTTTTAGGTTTGTTGTTGGGATGGAATTTACATTTTGTAGAATCTTTTCTTGAAAAGTTTTTTGGATTCGAAATTTTACCTGCGAGCATTTATCATATAGATAAACTTCCTATTGAAATCCAGTTTTTTGAGGTAACAATAATTTCTATTTTGTCTATTTTGGTTAGCTTAGTTGCGACTGTTTATCCAGCTTGGCGGGCTTCTTCAATAGACCCAATTGATGAGTTGAGATTTGGTTAATTTTTTGTATTTGAATCCTCTTACAATTAGAAAACTTAAATTTGGAATATTGAAATGATTTTGAAAGTTAAAGATCTAAAGAAAAGTTTCAAAGTTGGAAAAAACCGAGTTGATATCCTAAAAGGCATTAGTTTTGAAATAAATGAGGGGGAGATGGTAGCTATTACTGGACCTTCGGGTGCTGGAAAATCAACTTTATTACATCTTTTAGGCACTTTAGATAAACCTTCTTCTGGAGAAATAATTTTAAATGGGAGATCTATTGAAAATGAGAGAGATTTCTTTTTGGCGAAGATTCGTAATGAAATGATCGGTTTTGTTTTTCAATTTCATTTTCTGCTTCCGGAATTTACAGCACTTGAGAATGTAATGATTCCAATTTTAGTTGGAGGAAAATCCCGAATCACTTCTAGAGAAAAAGCTCAAAAATTATTATTAGATTTAGATATGAGTGAGAGAATGAATCATAGACCTTCAGAATTATCTGGAGGAGAGCAACAAAGAGTTGCTATTGCGAGAGCTCTTGCTAATGAACCTCAGATTGTTCTTGCGGATGAACCAACAGGTAATTTAGACTCTTCGAATACAAATAGGATTTATGAATTGTTAAAAGAAATAAATTCTAAAACACGCCAAACGTTTTTGATCGTGACGCATAATAGTGTATTATCAGAACGTATGGATAAAAAAGTGCATATAGTAGATGGTTTGATTAATGAATAATGATTAGGAGGGCCAAATGTTTAAAAGATTTACTGAGCGTGCCCGTAAGGTAGTAATTTTAGCTAGAGAAGAGGCCGAAAGATATAGACATGAATATCTTGGTACTGAGCATATTTTGCTTGGTTTGTTAAAAGATGGAGGAGGTATTGCTATAGCCGTACTTCAAAAATTGGGTATTGACCCTAAGCAATTACGTGTTGAGCTTGAGAGAAATCTTCCTAAAAGTGTTGATACGCCGGTTGAAGGCGATATCCCATTTACACCTAAAGCAAAAAAAGTACTTGAATACGCAGTAGAGGAAGCTCGTTTAATGGGTCATAATTACATCGGTACTGAGCATCTTTTGCTTGGGATTGTTCGAGAAAAGGATGGATTAGCTGCAAAAGTTCTTTCTAGTTTAGGTATAAACTTACAGGAGACAAGAGAACAGACAGTTAATTTACTTAGAGAGCCAGTTAGTGGCAGAACTAGGGAAAAAAGTAAGACTCCGTCTCTAGATGAATTTGGCAGAGACCTTACTGTACTTGCACAGGAAGGCAAACTAGATCCAGTTATTGGAAGAGAAACTGAAACTGAAAGATTAGTTCAGATTTTGGCTAGAAGAACTAAGAATAACCCAGTTCTAATAGGCGAACCAGGAGTAGGAAAAACAGCTATTGTTGAAGGACTTGCTCAATTAATATTTTCTCGCGATGTACCTCAAATTTTATTCGATAAAAGAGTTATACAGTTAGATTTAGGTGCTTTAGTTGCGGGGACTAAGTATAGAGGACAGTTTGAGGCAAGACTAAAAGCTATTATGAAAGAAATTAAGCAGAATCCTCAAATTATTATTTTTATTGATGAATTACATACATTAGTTGGTGCGGGTGCTGCAGAGGGTTCTATTGATGCTTCTAACATGTTGAAACCAGCTCTGAGCCGTGGTGAAGTGCAATGTATTGGTGCTACTACGATAGATGAATATAGGAAATATATAGAAAAGAATGGAGCTTTGGAGAGACGATTCCAGAGTATTATGGTTGATCCACCTTCAATTGAGGATACAATAAGTATTCTAAATGGTTTAAAAGAAAGGTATGAAGATCATCATAAAACTCGTTTAGAAAGTGATGCGATAGAGGCAGCTGTAAAACTTTCCTCTCAATATGTTTCTGATAGATTTCTTCCAGACAAGGCAATAGATTTGATTGACGAAGCCTGCAGCAAAGTTAGAATTGAAAGAGAAACTTTTCCTAATGATATTAAAGAGATGCAAAAAAATATTGAAGAAACAGTACGAATTAAGAAAAATATGATAGAAAATCAAGATTTTGAGAAAGCAGTTGAACTGAGAGACCAGGAAGAAAGAGATAGGAATCTCTTAGATCAGATGAAGTCTGATTGGGAAAAAGAAAAGACCGATGATGAGCCTTTGGTAACAGAAGATGATGTTGCCTATGTAGTTAGTCGTATGACTGGTATTCCTTTGCAGAGAATTGAAGAAGTAGAAAATAATCGTCTTTTGAGAATGGAAGAGGAATTAAACGAAAAAATTATAGGTCAGGAAGAAGCTACCCGTTTACTTACAAAAGCCGTTCGACGTGCTCGATCCGGTCTTAAAAGTCCTACTAGGCCGATTGGAAGTTTTCTCTTTTTAGGTCCTACTGGAGTTGGAAAGACTGAAATGGCGAGAGTTTTAGCAGATTTTATGTTTGGAGATAGAAATGCTCTAATTCGAATCGATATGAGTGAATACATGGAGCGTTTTAATGTTTCCCGTTTGACTGGTGCACCTCCTGGGTATGTCGGTTATGAGGAGGGTGGTCATTTTACAGAGCAAGTGAGAAGAAAGCCTTATTCTGTGGTTCTCCTAGATGAAATAGAGAAGGCTCATCCTGACATATACAATATTTTGCTTCAAGTTATGGAAGATGGTACTTTGACAGATAGTTATGGACGTCAGGTAGATTTCAAAAATACTATAATAATTATGACATCAAATATTGCTGCAAGAACAATTGAAAAGGGTTCTGCTGTAGGATTTCAAAAAAATGATCTGGTAAATAATTTTGATAAAATGAAAGATAGAATTAGGGACGAGTTAAAGAGAACATTTAACCCTGAATTTTTGAATCGTATAGATGAGGTTGCAACATTTAGAACCCTCTCGCATGAGGATATAACAAAAATAGTTGATATTGAAATTGCAAAAATGAATAAGACTTTAAAAGATAAAAATTTATCTATAGAATTGTCAGACGAAGCACGATCTTGGGTTGCAAAAGAAGGTTTTGATCCTGCATATGGAGCAAGACCACTCAGGAGAGTTATTCAGAAACATATAGAGGATACTTTGAGTGAAGAGTTCTTGCGAGGTAAATTCACTGATGGAGGGACTGTCTTAGTCAAATTGGCAGGAGATGAATTGATTTTTGAGGCTAAAGAGACTTCAGAAGTATTCAGTGCGCAGGATGCTTAATTAAGAGTTTTTACTTTTTTTATTAAAGCCCTCAGGAGGGGGTCATGTTTTTTTCCGTGAGAGCTTTAGTTAATATTTTTATACTTCTATTTTTCATTGCTCTTACGTCGTTTTTTGTTCACGCCAAAACAAGTTCACCTGCTATTACCATTAAAGCTATAGAGATAGAGGGAAATAATAGAGTAGACAGGTCAACAATTTTTTTCCATTTAGGTTTAAAGATCGGCAATAGTTACAAAAATAATGAACTTGTAAAGCAGACAAGAACAGATGTTCGAAAAATCTTTTCACTCGGTTTTTTTCGTGATGTAAAAGTAGAAGTTAAGTCTTTCGAGGGCGGGTTAAGAGTAATATATAGAGTTACAGAAAAACCGACAATCACTTCTATTGTTATTACAGGAAATTCTCAAGTTTCTAGTGATGACATAAGAGAATTCCTTACTATTAAGACACAGACTATCGTTAATAAATCCACACTAAACAATACTTTGCAAAATGTAAGAAAACTATATGAAGAAAAAGGTTATTTTTTTGCAAAAGTAGAAGCCATTTTAAAGTCTCAGAATAATAATAAAATAAAGATAACTTTAAATATAGATGAAGGTGATAGTGTAAGAGTAAAATCTATCAGGTTTCAGGGGAATAGTGCATTTTCGAAAAGAAAATTATTACGTGTGATTGATTTGAATGAGGAAGGTCTGTTTTCGTTTTTTACTGATTCTGGAATTTATACTAAAGAAATCCTTCAAAGAGATCTCATGAAATTAGATTCACATTATCAAAAAAATGGTTTTATTAAAGTTCAGATTGGTCAGCCTATAATTAAAAAAGATGTCGATAGGAATAAATTATCGATAATAATTCCTATCACAGAAGGAAAAATCTACTCCATTAATAAAATTAACATTCTTGGAGGAGAAAAAATAATCCCGAAAAATGAATTGGTGAAGCAATTGAAGATGTATGAGGGTGACATCTTTGATCGTTCAATTCTCCGTTCAGATATCCGAAATATTAGAAGTCGCTATAGTGAGTTTGGATATGCATATGCAACCGTAAAACCTATGATAGATTTAGACGAAAATAGCCAAAAAGTAGATTTGACAATCAAAATCGATACAAGAAATAGAGTATATATTAGAAATATTAAAATAGAAGGAAATACAAGGACCCGCGATAATGTTATTCGAAGGAATATAAAAGTTGTTGAAGGAGGTTTGTATAATTCTAAGGCTCTCGCTATCACGAGAAAGAGAATAGGGCGTCTTGGATTTTTTAGTAAAATGTCAGTGAAGGAAGAAGACGTTCAAGGCAAAGAAAATTTAATGGATATAAATGTAAAGGTTAAAGAACAACCAACTGGTTCGATTACAGGGGGTATGACTTTAAGCAGTGAGTCAGGCGCTGGTCTTATGGGTCAAGTAAGAGAAAATAATTTATATGGTAGGGGATATAGTACTAGTTTTAAAGGTTCAATTACAAAACAAGATACTGATTTTGTAGGTACATTGACTGACCCTGATTTTATGGACAAGGGATTTTCACTTGGTGGAGATTTGTTTTTTGAAGATCAAGAATTTGATTCTTTTGATAGTCGTAGGGAAGGCGGTCGTATTGGGGTAGGTAAAGAAATCTTTGAATTCATGAATGTATATTTATCTTATGAATTCTCAGCAACTAAAATTACAAACGCAAAAGTAAATACTCATCAAGATATCCTTGATATAGAAAATAAAACTCGTTTAGAAAGTAGATTAACCCCATGGCTTCAATATGACAGTAGGGATTCAAAAGGAATGCCAACAGAGGGCATTTATTTTAGATTGGTTCCTGCTATATCAGGTGGATTCCTCGGTGCAGATATAGACATGTTTTCATTTGAGAATGAATTGCAATATTTCAAAAGTATCGGTCAAGATTTGCGTATTAGATCTCTAAAAAAATTAGTTCTGAAGACCCATGTTAATTTGAGATATGTAGATACATTTAGTGGAAAAGTTCCAGGGTATCGTCGTTTATACTCTAAAGGTTATGGTAAGGGTGTAAGAGGATTCCGTTCTGATGATTTAGGACCTAAAGATTCACAAGGAAATGTTATTGGGGGTTTGTCTGCTGCCGTTCTTTCTCTTGAACTTAGACATCCTTTTATTGGTCCAACTAGTATTTCTTTGTTTACTGATGCCGGAAATGTTTGGGAACGGCATAATGCTTTTGATTTAGGCGACCTTCGTTATTCAGCTGGAGTTGGATTAAGTTTTGTCACACCACTTGGACCAATGAAAGTTGATATGGGATATAAGCTTGATCCAAAGTCAGGAGAACGAAGCAGAGAATCGCATGTTCAATTAGGTGTAGGATTTTAAATAATCTATAGGGATGAAATGAAACTATTAGTTTTAATATTATTTCTACTGCTCTCCAGTTATTCAGTTTTTGCAGCAAAATTTGGTGTTGTTGATGTTCAGAAAGTCCTTCGAAATTCTAAACCAGCACTAAATGCACGTAGTAAATTAGAACAGAAAGCAAGAAAACTAGATAACTTAATTAAGTCTAAAAGAAAAGACTTGCAGAACAAAATGATGAAGGTTAAGAAGTTTCAAGATGAATTTAATCAAAAAGCTGCTATTTGGAGAAAAAAGAAGAGGGATGAAAAAAGAAAAGAGGTGCTCGATTTGCAAAGGAAATTACTTAGAAAAAGAGATGAATTAAGATTGTTCTTTCGCGAAAAGAAAAGAGATTTAGAACGCGAAAAGAGAAAGGTGCTCAGTAGAATAGTTAGAACAATTAGAAAAATATCTAGTACAGTTGCTAAAGAGCAAAAATTTGATTTAGTTATAGATAGTTCTACACTTGTTCTATATAGAAATAGTTCTATTGATCTGACTAATAAAGTCATTCAGAGATTTGATTCTTTAAAATAGTAGGCCTTATGAGACTTTCCAAAATAGCTGGATTCATAAGTGGCAATTTGATAGGCGATGGTAATTTTGATGTTTCAGATATAGCCGATTACAGAAGTGCAAGTTCTAAAGAACTAAGTTTTGTCTCTTCAGAAAAAAATCTTAAGGAATGTTCTGCTGGAGCCTTAATCATACCTCCCGAAATTGAATCTGATCGTCCCTCTATTATTTCGGGGAATCCAAAATTAGATTTTGCTAAAATAATTCCTCTTTTTCGACCAGATAAAGATTTGAAAATAGGCTTAGATGAAACTTCTTTATATGGAAAAAACGTAAAATTAGGGAAAGATATTTCAATTGGACCTTATGTTGTTATAGAAGACGATGTTTCTATCGGAGATAGAAGTCAGATTTCTGCTGGTACAAAGATAGGAGAGGGAGTAAGTATTGGAGAGGATTGTAGAATTTTTCCGAATGTAGTCCTTTATTCAAATATCGTAATAGGTTCTAGGGTTATTTTACATGCAGGAGTTGTTATTGGTTGTGATGGTTTTGGATACGTACAAGAAGAGTCAGGTGACCATCTTAAATTTCCTCAAACTGGAGTAGTTGTAGTAGAGGATGATGTAGAAATTGGAGCTAATAGTACTATTGATAGGGGTACAATAGAAGAGACTAGGATTTGCTCAGGAACCAAGATAGATAATCAGGTCCAGATCGCACATAATGTTTTTGTTGGAGAGAATTGTCTCTTAGCATCGCAAGTTGGTATTGCGGGTAGTGTGAAGATTGGCAAAAACGTCTATTTTGGAGGTCAGTCAGGTTCTATAGAACATGTCGAAATTGAAGATAATGTAAAGATGGCCGCAAAAAGTGCAGCTTCAAAAAACCTTAAATCAGGGAAAACTTATTTTGGTTTTCCTGCCGAAGAAATAGGAATTGCAAAGAGAAACTTGTCATTGCTTAGAAGATTGCCAGGTTTTTTTAAGAAGTTAGCTTCCTTCGATAAAAATGAGGGGAAAGATGATTGAAATAGATGGTATTAAGGAACTTATTCCACATAGAGATCCATTTTTGCTCGTAGATAGAATTGTTTCTATTGATAATGACATTCCTTTAATCTTAGGAGAAAAAGATATCAATCTTTCCCTTGATTTTTTTAAGGGACATTTTCCGGAAAGACCAATTATGCCTGGAGTCTTAGTTTTAGAAGCTCTCGCGCAGACAGGTGTTGTCTATCTTTTTTATTCGAAAATTTTAGAAAAAGGGGATCCGTTTTTTTTTACTACAATTGAGAAAGCAAAGTTTAAGAGAGCTGTAGTTCCTGGTGATTGTCTTTCATTAGAAGTAAGAATGTTAAAATCAAGAAGTAATTTTTTTAAAATGTCTGGTGTCGCAACCGTCGATAAGGAAGTAGCTGCTGAGGCTGTTATTTCAGCATTTGTTACGAGATAAAAAAGTGAATGAAATTCATAAAACAGTAGAGATACATCAAAGTGCACTTATAGGTGATAATGTGCAAATAGGTTCGGGTTCTGTGATTGGGAAGGATGTTGTTATTAAAGATGGAGTTTCAGTAGGTAGTAATGTTGTTATACAAGGTCCAACAATCGTTAATGAAGAATGTAGAATATTTCCGGGTGTTGTTTTAGGTTGTGAACCCCAAGTTTTATCCCTAAATCAAGAAACAGGAGATTTAGTAATTGGAAAACGGACTGTCATTCGAGAGTTCGTTACAGTTCACCGTTCTATGAATTATCAGAATTCTACTTTGATAGGTGAAGATTGTTATTTAATGAATGGGGTTCATGTTGGTCATGATTGTAAAATTTCAAATCGTGTGATTTTTGCTAGTTTTAGTGCGTGTGGTGGTCATACAAGTATTCAAGATGATGTCTTTGTTTCAGCTTATGTAGGGTTTCATCAGTTTACACGTATAGGTGAGAGTTCTTTTATTGGTGCACATAGTGCTGTGAAAAAAGATATTCCTCCATTTACTATGATAGACTCAAATCCCGTTCGAGTAAGAGGTTTAAATGTTATAGGAATGAAACGAAGAGGGATTTCATCTAAAGTAAGAAATGATCTCAAGTCAGTATATAAGGTTTTATTTAATTCTAAGGAAACTTTAAATGATTCGTGTGTGAAAATCGAAAATGATTTTAAACTTGATAGAGAGATAAAAATTGTTATTGATTTTGTTAGGAGTTCCGAGCGTGGTATTTATCAAGGTACTATTTAAGATTTATGAGGTGTAGAAAATGTCAGGGCAATTAAGAGTGGGAGTAGTTGGAGTTGGTCATATGGGAAGTTATCATGTGGCGGCTCTATCTGAGCTTTTAGATTATGAGATAGTTGCAGTCTGTGATTTAGATGAGAAAAGAGCGAAATCTATTGCAGATAAATATGGCACTGTTTTTTTTGAGAGCCCAGAAGATATGTTGGGTTCAGTTGATGCAGTTACAATTGCGGTTCCAACTCGGCATCACTTTTCTGTGTCTAGATTTTTTCTCCAAAATGGAATTCATGTTCTTGTTGAAAAACCTATTGCTAATACTCTAGAACAGTCTAAAGAATTATTTGAAATTGCGAAAAAGAATAAACTTGTTTTGCATATCGGTCATGTTGAGAGATTTAATGGAGCTGTACAAGAATTGAAAAATATTGTAACTAATCCTTCCCTTATAGAGTGTCGCAGAATGGGACCTTTTACTGAACGTGTTAGAGATGATGGAGTTGTGCTTGATTTGATGATTCATGATCTTGATATAGTTCTTAGGCTTATGAATGAGAAGGTAGTTTCATTGTCTGCAGTTGGTTCATCCATTCAAAGTCAAAGAGATGATATTGCCAATGTTCAAATCGTTTTTGAAAATGGCTGTGTTGCAAATTTAATTGCAAGTAGGGTAACACAGAGTAAAATTCGTACTCTTTCAATATCTCAACCAGATGCTTATATAACTCTTGATTATGGTGACCAAGAATTACGTATTCAAAGAAAGGCATCAAGTGAACATCAGCTTTCAAGAGAAGATCTTAAATATAGGGAACAATCTGAATTAGAGAGATTATTCGTCCATAAGGATAATCCTTTGAAACTAGAGTTGCGACATTTTTTAGATTCTGCTTTAGCGAAAAAAGTAGTAGAAAATCCGCATTTAGACTTATTTTCTTTAGAAGTAGCACTTCAGATTCTTGAAATATTGGATATTCCTTCCCCCGTTTCTTCTTAATTTGAGAACATATGAACGATTTAACTGAACGGGTAGGTTTGATAGCTGGAGACGGAGTTCTTCCTTTGGAATTTGTTAGGTCTGCTAAGAAGGAAGGGTTTACTGTTGTTAGTGTTGGATTAACAGAGAATTCTTTCAGTTTGCTGAAAAATATTACAGACAACTCAGTCTTTTGCCCTATTGGTAAACCAATGGAGATAATAGACTACTTAAAAACTCAAGGAGTTAAAAATATTGGATTTGCCGGTAAGGTAGATAAAAAAATAATTTTCACTTCTATTCATGAATTTGATGAACATGCAAGAAAGATTTTAAAAAATGCAGGTCGTCTAAATGATGTGAGTATAATGAATCAAGTAATCGATTTCATAGAAACTAATGGTTTGAAAGTTATTTCTCAGTTAAGATTTTTAAAATCGATAGTTGCTCAAGAAGGTTCTTTAAATCAAATTGAAATTGACGAAGAAGATATTTCAGAATTTAGAAATTATTATCAAATAACTCGAAAAATTGCCGATTTAGATATTGGACAAACAGTAGTTTTTAAAAATGGAGTTGTCATTGCTGTTGAAGGGATTGAAGGGACAGATGCTACTCTATACAGGTCGCATGAATTAGGAGTCGAGGGAAGCGTTATTTGTAAGGTTTCTCGTCCTAGTCAAGATCCTCGTTACGATCTTCCTGTAATTGGGTTAGATACAATTGATGTTTTGAAAAAAATTTCTGCTTCAGCGCTTGTTATTCAAGCGAATGGCACTTTAGTTACAGATTATGATGAAGTAATGAACAATTCTGAAATGGCAGGAATTAAAATTTACGGTCTTTCGGAAAATCTCAAGAAATGAAATCAACTCCCTCCAGGATAATGATTATAGCTGGTGAGGCATCTGGAGATCTTCACGCTTCTAGATTGGTCAGTTCAATTTCAGAGCAGTATCCTCAAATAATGTTTTCTGGTATGGGTGGTCCGTACATGGATTCTGCTGGAGTTGAGATTCTGTTTTCTTACGAGAATGTTTCAGTTACAGGTATACTTGATGGAATGAAAGTTATTCCTGAATTAATGAAAACTCGATCAAAAATTTTAAAGTTTGCGATCGAAAAAAAACCTGACATAGTAATCTTTGTAGATTTCCCAGGTTTTAATATGAATTTAGTTAAGTTTTTAAAGAAAAATCTTCTGAAAAGTCGAATGATATATTTTATTCCTCCACAAATTTGGGGATGGAAACCATCTCGTTCAAAAAAGATTGCAAAGAACTTTGATCTAATACTCACAATTTTTCCTTTTGAGAACGAATTCTTTAAAAAAAGTAATATTCCTGCAAAATATATTGGAAATCCAATATGTTTTGAGTTAATGCAAAAAACGAAAACGAGCTTAACAAAGAACCATCTAAATATTGAAAATAGCTATAATATTATAGCTCTTGTTCCAGGGAGTAGGGGGAAAGAGTTGAATAGGCATCTGCCTCCTATGATTGATGCTGCAAGGATTCTGCATTCAGAATTATCAAAAACAGTTTTTGTAGTTTCTGAAGCAAACTCACTTCCTAAAGATACAATCCATTCATTTTTAAACAAATCTGAAAATTTCATACTTCCTTATCGTGGGAAATTATCTGAACTTCTTAAAATTTCAGATTTTGCTATTGTTTCAAGTGGAACCGCTTCTTTGGAAGCCTCTGTGTTAGGAGTTGAATCTATACTGATATATAAAACTGATATTCTTAGTTATTTTTTAGCCAAGTATTTCTTAATGAGAGTAGACTATTTAGGTTTGTCGAATTTAATTGTTGGTGAAGAAGTTGTCCCAGAACTACTGCAGGGAAAAGTAAACGGTATTGATATTGCGAAATTAGTAAGAAATCTTTTTATTGAAGGAAATAAATTCAAGAAAGAAAAACCTTTTATAAGTGAAATTAGAAAAAATTTAGAATCTTCAAATCCTTATACGAAAGCGTCTGAATACATCTTTGATGATTGGATTGAAAATGCAGATAAAAAATAGAGTTACTTCAAATGAGAACTATGATACTTATGGATTGAGTGTGGATGTATCTTTTCGGGTACGTTTTTTTTCTAGTGCAATCTATCAATTATTAAATTCTATCTATAAAACCATGAAGATTGAATGTCTCCAGCCTAGTTTGCATGAAGATATTTTGACAGATAAATTTGGGAAATATATTTTTGTGTTCTGGCATAGACATATAGTCCTTCCCATTTCATTTTTTCGAACTATGCCCCATAAATGTCTTACGAGTAGAAGTAGAGATGGAGAATTAATTTCACGGATTATGTTTCGGTTTGGAAGCCGTTTTGTTAGGGGGTCTTCTAGTACAACTTCCATTAATAAAGGTGGAGATATGGCTCTGAGAAATCTTATTTTAAGTTCGAGGAAAGGGTATAACCTAGTTTTAACTCCAGATGGACCAAAGGGACCGTCAAATGAAGTAAAAAACGGAATAGTGAAATTAGCATCTATAAGCGGGTGTACAATTTTACCTTTAGGATTTGCCATAAAGAATTCATTTAAATTATCAACTTGGGATAGGACGGTTATTCCACTTCCTTTTTCAAAGTTATTAATGAATTACGGAGAGCCTATTTCAGTTCCAAAAAAATTGAAACGAGATGAACTAGAAAAATATAAAATTCAGATTCAGAATGCAATAAAAAAGTCCAACCTACTAGCTGAATCTTCATTAATAAACAATGAGAATATTTCTTGATGTCCTACTTTTTATACAATTTGTTGCTTCGAATTTTCTCTCCTTTTTTATTTTTGTTTTTTGTTTATCGAACATGGAAGAGAAAAGATTCTTTTATAGGTCTTAATGAAAGATTTGGTTTTAATAAGTTTGAGTTGGAAAATTTAGATAGAAAAAAACTTTGGTTTCATGCTGTTTCAGTAGGTGAAGTGAAAGTGGCAGAAACAGTTATAAAAACGATTTTTAGTAAAAATCCCGAATTAATAATTTATGTTTCAACCGTGACTCAGACCGGAAGAGTGGAAGCATTGAAAATTTCGGGAGTTAAAAAAGTTTTCTATCTCCCATTTGATTTTATTTCAATAGTCAAAAGAATATTTAGGGCTATGAAACCAGATATATTAGTGATAATTGAAACCGAAATATGGCCGAATCTAATAAATCAAGGACGAAGATATGGATGCCCAGTATTTATTGTGAATGCAAGACTTTCAAGACGTTCCTTCAATAGATATCAATCATTTAGATTTTTTTCCCGACCGATATTTAGACTTTTATCTAAAGTAGTTGCGCGTGGAAAAGAGGATGCAGGACATTTTGCTTCTTTAGGAGCCAGTGATGTAACTGTAACTGGAGATATTAAATACGATTCAGTCGAATTTTTACCTAAAAAAAACGAGAAAAAAGTAAACTCTTCTAAACCAGAAATTTCTTTATTGCAGAATTTAATACTCGCAGGTAGTACTCATGAGGGTGAGGAAGAAATTGTTATATCTGTATTTATAAATTTGCAACAGAAATTTCCTGAAATTAACCTAATGATTGCACCTCGTCATATGCATAGAGTTAAATCGATAGAAGAAAAAATAAGAAATATGGGACAAAAATCCGTTTTATGGAGTTCTATTTCTGAAAATATTTTGGAAGATGGGCAGATAATAATTTTAGACGTAATGGGAGAACTGGCTCAGTTTTATTCTTACGCTATTTTTGCTTTTGTTGGAGGAAGTTTAATTAGACATGGAGGGCAGAATCCAATTGAAGTTGCTGTGTGCGGAATTCCAGTCATTTTTGGTCCACATATGTATAATTTTAATCAGGTGTCAGAATTACTTCTTGAAAAAGGAGCTGCATACCAGATTGAGGGAGAACAGGATCTAAAGAAAGTAATGGACGATTTACTCTCAAATGAAGTTTTAAGGAAAAAAGTAGGTTCAAAAGCACATAAATTGATAATAGAGAAACAAGGGTCTTCTTTATATGCAACTAATTTAATATTGAAGACAATTGAAGGTTCTGAGGAGCTAGAAATTGAATGATTTTAGAATTAATTTATTAAATGCTCTTAGCGGTAAAAATAATGCTAGATTTTTGGAAAAAATGTTCACTTTAATTTTATTTCCATTTGGTTTCGTACATTTCTTGTTAATGTTTATTAGAAGATATCTATTTAAAAGAAATTTTTTTAAATCTACCTCTTTGTCTGTGCCAGTTATTTCGATTGGCAATATTTCACTGGGCGGTACCGGGAAGACACCAGTCTTAATTTGGCTTCTTAGAAAATTACTTGAAGAAAATTTGAATCCGGCTGTGATTAGTCGTGGGTATGGAAGTTCAAATTCTAATTTTACATTAGTAAGTGACGGAAAGGGGAATACTTTGACTTCTCCTCCCGCTTCAGATGAATCAGTGATGCTATCAAGATTATTTCCTGAAATTCCTATAATAACTGGAACCAATCGTATACTTTCAGGTGAAAAAGTTATATCTGATTTTAATGTAGATGTTGTTTTAATTGATGATGGTTTCCAGTACTTAAAATTAAAAAGAAACTTCGATCTTCTACTTTTTCATGGCAAGAATCCTTTTGGAAATGGTAGAGTTTTTCCATCTGGGATTTTAAGAGAACCAAAAAGTCATTCTAAGTATGCGGACGCATTCCTTGTTACTGGAGAAGATAAAGAGCAAGGAATGGGTAAACTTACGTACTTAAATTTTCCTGTACCTATTTTTAAAGGGGAACTAATCGTTGAAAATATTTTTTATCCTCAAAAACAATCATATATTTCATTGAAAGACATAAAATCAAGTAGAGTTCTTGCATTTAGTGGGATTGGCAATCCAGATTCCTTTGACAATATTCTTGAAAAAGAAGGTATTTCTATAATAGAACATCTTAAGTTTCCTGATCATGTTAATTATAATAAAAGATATATCGAAAAAATAAGAAGAAAAATACAAGAACTAAACCCAGATTATATGATTACAACTGAAAAAGATGCTGTAAAACTTAATGATTTAGAATTCAGGATTCCTTTGTTAGTTTTATGTGTAAAAATGAAAATAGATAATTCTGATGCTTTATGGAAACTTATATTTAAAAAGATTCGCTGATATTAACTCTTTAAAAATGTTAGGAAGTATGTTCCAAAACCAAGAAAAAGAACGTTAGGTGCGAATGCAGAAAAGAATGGAGGTAAAGTCCCATTATTGCCCAGTGATAGGCTTGCAAAAAAAATAACAAAAAAGCTGAATCCTAAAACAACTGATATAATAGTTCCAATAGCAGAAGAAAAATTAAAACTATTATTGAGAGTGAATGGAATTATCACGAGAACTAATATGAAAATCATAAAGGGTTTTGCTAATTTTGACCATTTTTCGACTTCAAATTTTGTTGGGTTAACTCCAGTTTGTTTTAGGAAATATATGTAAGATCTTATCTCTCGATAGTTCATTTGTTGAGGGTCTTTTTTTATATCTTGAAAATCACTAGGTTTTTCAAAAACATTCATTTTTAGTTTATCAAATTCTTGTTTGTCTATATTTCCAGAGGCAAGAAACTTTTGTATTTTCCCATTAAAGAAAATCCAATTAGAATTGTTTTCATTCCATTTTGCTTTAGGGGCCTGAATCTTTTTCCTTAAATTATAATCGTTATCTAAAAAGAAGAGAGTCACATTCTTCATTTTTTTCAATTTTGGGTCGTAGTGATTAATAAACCAAATAATAGATTTGTCTTTAGATCTAAACCATACAGAATTTTGTTCTTGATAAGATTTAATGGGTATTTTTTTTATGTTTACTCGCCAATTGTAATACCATAGTTCATTAGTTTTTGGAGTTACAAATTCACTCGCCAGAAAGTTTAAAAGACCTATAGCTAGAGTTGCAATTAGAATTGGACTTATGATTTTATAGATACTAATACCAGAAACTAACATAGAAAGTATTTCTTTTCTTCTTGAAAAAATAAACAATGTTGTTACTGAACCTAATAAAACTGATACCGGCATTGCTTCAACTGAAAGCATAGGAATTTTATAGAAAAAATAAAGAAAACTATGAGAAAAAGATGCGCTCTTTTCAACTAGGTCATCAATCCGCTCGATAAATTCCGCGAGTAAAAAAAGAGTTGTTGTTCCGATATGGAAAAGAGCTAAGAAAACTAAAAAACGCTTTAAAATATATCTTTCTATTATACTCATGATTTTCTTTTAATTAAATTTGTAAAATTATAGAGTGATTTAAAGGGTCTTGATACTACTTTTATTATTTTAAAATCTCCTTCACGATTTACTTTATATACAGAATAAATTGTTAGTGATGCTAGAATTATGTTTGCTCCCCAAGCCGAGAAAATAGGGTATAAAAATTGATTTTCACCTAAACCTTTAAAAACAGTATCAAGAACATAGTAAAGGAACAATATGATTAGACTGAGTAAAAAACCTCCCTGTTTCCCAGTTCTTTGATTTGTTACTCCAAGTGATGCTCCTAAAATTGCAAAGATTAAAGAAATAAAAGGAAAAGCAATTCTTCTATGAAATTCGATTAAATATAGTAACTCTTTTTTTGATTTTCTTTCTGCATTTCTAATTTCATGATTTAGTTTTTTAATAGGTAACTCTCTAAGTCTGAGTCGCAGGGGACTAAAATTTTGATTTCTCTGAACTAAGTCAATTTTTAAATGATATTTTTTGAATTGTGTGATTCGATAACTTCTTTTTTGCGTAGGAATGATCTTATTTGAAAAAACTTTTCCTTGAGGAGGTTGATTTACTTCTGCGTGGATTGAACCATCATACAATTGGAAAACGATTAGATTTCTTTTTTTATCTCTTTTGAAAATAGCTTTCTTAGCAAAAATTATTTTCTTGTTTTTTTTGTCTCTTGATTCAGAAATAATAATTCCTCTTAAAATTTTACTTTCTTTGCTCTTTTTTCCTACAAAAATTACTATTCCATCTGCAATTTCCTTGAAAATTTGTTCTTGTATATTAGAATCGATCTGACTTATAGAGATAATTTTTTTGCTTATAGATCTACTATTTGCAAACCCCCATGGTAGTCCATAAATTGTCAAAAAAAACATAATGAAAGTAGTTACTATTCCTAATATGATTACAGGCGTTAATTGTTTCCAAAAACTCATTCCTGATGTAGACATTGCTAACAGTTCATTGTCATGTGAAAGTTTGCTAAAAACTAATCCTGTAGAGATTAATATTGACATGGGTATGTTAGTTAACAACAGGATTGGCAGCGATGAGATTAAAAAATTGAGAACAATAACAAATGGAATTTTGTTAATTATTATTAATTGAGTTATCTCAAAAATCTTACCCAATAATAGGATGAAAGTTAGCAAAAGTAGTGAGAGGAGAGACCAACTTAGGATATCTCTTAAAATGTATGTTTGAAGTTTTTTCAATATAAAATCCCAAATTCATATTATAAAGTTTTAAAATATTTTAATAAGAGTAAAAAATCGAACTGAAAATAAAGAAAATTTATAGAACCCAAGACATTTTTTTGTTTACTAAAAAAATTGTACAATTATTTGAACAAAATTTCGATTTCTTTTTTAAAGGATCATCATTTTGGGAAAGATTGATTTTTCTGTTAGTGAGACTCATACTGTTTTGGCTCCCAACTGGATTGGTGATACTGCTATGGCAGCACCTTTTTTTGCTTCACTTCGGTCAAATTTTCCGGATTCCAAAATAAGAGTTATAGTTAATCCTTGGGTTGAAGGTCTTGTTCAAAACTATCCTTGGGTAGATGAGATTATTAAACTCGATAAGAAAAGTTTTTGGTATTTATTAAAAACTTTTCGTTTTGGAAAATTAAAGAACAAACTTTCATCGGATACTTTTTGGCTTTTGCCTAATAGTTTTCGTTCGGCTTTAATTGGTTATTTGTCTAGTTCAAAATCAAGAATTGGATATTCTGCTAGATTTAGAAAACAATTACTAACAAACCCTGTGTTTCTATCGGAAAATAAATCTCAATACTTAATAGATTATTATCTCGAATTACTAGTTGCAAATGGCTTAAATCCAGTTTCTAAAAGAATTTCTATTGAAATAAGAGACGACTTACTTGAAGTTTCGAAAAATACGTTAGAAAAACTTGTTGATTTATCTCAAGGACCTCTTATAGGTATTCATCCAGGAGCATTTTTCGGCTCCTCTAAAACTTGGAAACCAAAGAATTTTGGATTGTTGGCTGAACGTTTGATTGATCGAGAAAATGCTAATGTTTTGATTTTTGGTGGTCCAGGAGAGAAGGAATTAACTGAAATGGTTGTAAAACATTCTAAAGCTAAAGCACTAAATTTTTTTGGTAAAGATAATTTATTGATTTTGCCCGGATTACTTTCCATGCTTGATGCTTTTATTTCTGGTGATACTGGTCCTTTGCATATTGCATCATTAGTGGGGACACCAACGATTTCTATTTTTGGGCCTACTGATCCAAAATTAACTGCTCCAAGAGGTTCTAATAATTTCTATGTATATCAAAATTTAGATTGTAGTCCATGTTTTAAAAGAGTATGTCCTTTACATCATCATGACTGTATGGAGAAAATTACAGTTTTAGATGTTGAAAATAAATTGAAAAATATTTTGTAAAATAGACGGAGGTTGAGTTGGAAAAGAAAAAAGCAATTTTTTTAGATCGAGATGGCACGTTAAATCGGGACGTTGGTTATGTAACACATTTAGATGACTATGAACTACTTCCTCGTGCAGGAGATGCAGTAAAAAAAATAAATGATGCAGGTTTTTTGGCAATTTTGGTAACCAATCAAGCGGGTGTTGCAAGAGGTTATTTCGCGGAATCTATGATTAAAAAAGTCCATGAAAAACTGCAGAAAGAGTTGGAATTAAAAGATGCAAATTTAGATGCAATTTATTATTGTCCACATGTTCCTCTTGGAAGTGAAAATCTATTTTCTAAGGACTGTGAGATGAGGAAACCAAAACCAGGTATGATTTTAAAGGCATCAAATGAACACAATATTGATTTAACACAATCGTTTATGATTGGTGATAAATTTTCTGATTTAGAGTCAGGCTGGTCAGCGGGATGTCGTTCTGCTTTGGTTTTAACTGGATACGGTAGAGGGGAATTTGAAACAAATAATAAAAAGTGGTTGCGTGAACCAGATTACGTAGCGGAAGATGTTTACCATGCAATAGAACTTATTTTTTCTCAGATTTAAGGTTTTTAAATGGACCAAGTATTAAAGAAATATTTTTCAAAATTTTCTTCTTTAAGAGTTGCAGTAATTGGTGATTTTATTGCTGATGAGTTTATTTATGGTGAAACTTCTAGGATAAGCAGAGAAGCTCCAGTTATAGTTTTAGATTTTCAGGATAGATCCTTAATACCAGGTGGGGGTGGAAATGCAGCAATGAATGCTTCCTCGCTAGGTAGTAAGGTTTTTGCAGTTGGAGTTGTTGGTAATGATATGGAGGGTCAAGAACTAAAGAATAAAATGTTTTCTAATAAAATAAATGTGGATCAAATTATTCTTGATAGTGAAACTATTACTCCTACAAAAAAAAGAATCTTAGCTGGGGGAAGAAATACTACGAGACAACAAGTTATTCGTGTAGATAACGAGAAAAAAAGAGATTTTTCGGAAAAAATGGAATCTCAGATTATTCAGTCTATTGAAAATCTTTATGAAGAAGGTTTAGACGCAATAATTGTTTCGGATTACGGGCTAGGTGTGGTTACTGAAAAAATTCGAAAATTTATAGAAAAAATTTCTAATGAAATTATTGTTACGGTTGATAGTCGCTGGTCATGTTTAGCTTTTAAAGGTTTAACTGCAATAACGCCTAATGAGGAAGAGGTAGAAGACGCAATTGGATTTTATCCAAATGATGAAAATCTTGATCAGGCAGGCAAAGAACTTATGAAAATTACTAATTCTAAAGCTGTTTTAATAACTCGAGGTAAGAAAGGAATGAGTGTTTTTGAAAAAGGAAAAATAAGAACAGATGTGCCGATTTTTGGTTCTGATCAAGTTGCGGATGTTACTGGTGCTGGTGATACAGTTATTGCAGCTTTCACACTATCCCTTGCGTCTGGAGCAAGTCTAAAAGAGTCTACTGAGATTGCAAGCATTGCAGCTGGTTTGGTAGTTATGAAAATGGGTACTGCTGTAGTCAAAGTTGATGAACTGATTCATGCTCTTGAAGGATAAAAACTTGAATAAAAATGATGGTTTTTTAGGAAAATTATGGCACTTAGAACAACTAAAATCAGAAATCGAAAAGAGAAAACAAGAAGGCAAAGTCATTGTTTTGGCAAATGGATGTTTCGATATACTGCATGTTGGTCATATAAGGTATCTTCGTGAAGCAAAATATAATGGTGATTTATTGGTCGTGGCTATAAATAGTGATGAATCAACTAGAGTTTTAAAAGGGGAAGGGAGACCTTTTATTCCAGAAACTGAAAGGCTACAAATAATTTCTGAATTGATTTCTGTGGATTATATTCTTATTTTTGAAGAATTGAATGTAAGTAAAATTTTATTAGATATAAAACCTCATTTCCATGCCAAAGGAACGGATTACACTTTAGATAGCGTTCCCGAGAAAGATACGGTTGAAAGCTACGGGGGAAAAATTTTAATTTGTGGTGATCCTAAAAATCATTCATCAACTCAATTAGGTAAAATTCTAAAAGAATCGAATTAAAAATGAAGAAAAGATTCTTGATAATTCGTCTAGGGGCAATAGGTGATATAATACACTCCTTGCCTATTGCTTCAGCCATCAAAGATTTTATGCCTAGTGCAGAGATTGTATGGCTAGTTGAGTCGATTTATGCTGAAATTTTACAAGGAAACCCCGATATAGATCAAATTTTGACAGTTGATAGTAAACTATTAAGAAAAAAAATAAATTTAAATGCTATTTCAGAATTTTTATGTTCTCTAAAAGAGTTAAAAAGTCTTTCTCCTGATGTTGCTATAGATCCCCAGGGACTTATAAAAAGTGGATTTTTGTCTTTTCTTTCTGGAGCAAAGACTCGTGTTGGTTTCGAGCAAAATCTATGCAGAGAGAGAGCTAATGCCTTGTTTTCAAATAAATATGCTGCTCCTGCTGATTTAAAGTCCCATGTTATAAAAAAAAATCTTTCATTATTAAAACCATTAAAAATTCCGATACCTGAATATAAAGATTTTCGTTTTCCATTAATTGAAAACAGAGAGGAATTTGAAAAGGCAGAATCTTTTTTTATTGAAAATAATTTAAAGTCGAATGGACCTATTCTTATTGTTCATCCTGGAGGAGGATGGATAACAAAACAATGGGATCCAATTCGTTTTGCAAAAGTTGCAGATTTTTGGGTTAATTTAACAAAAGGCAAAATCCTTTTCTCATGGGGACCGGGGGAGAAGGAACTAGTTGAAAAAATTTCAAATTTAATGAAAGAGGATGCATTGATATCTCCTTTATGTAGTATTAGAGAAATCATTTCATTCATTAGGAGGGGTGATTTTTTCTTGGGAGGAGATACAGGTCCTTCTCACTTAGCGGCGGTTTTAGGTTTAGATTGTATAACCTTAATGGGACCAACAGATCCTGAAAGAAATCGTCCTTGGGGAGATAAAAATATGGTTCTCTATCATTCACTTGCATGCAGTGAGTGTTATTTACGAAAATGTGATTTTATAGAGTGTATGTCTTTAATTAGTGTAAAAGAAGTAGAAAATGCATTAGAAAAAAGTTGGGCAAGAGAACACAGGAGTATTTTACTTTAAAATAGATCATAATAATTTAAGGAGACAATGATGAGCATCAGTGATGACTTTCTCTCCATGCTTGCGTGTCCTATTTGTAAAAAACCACTTGAACTTAGTAAAGATGGGAACTTTTTGATAAGCAGAGAGGCTGAAAAAGTATATAGAATTGAGGATGGCATTCCAGTTCTACTTGTAGATGAAGCTGTTGATTTAGAAGAGTGGACAAAAAATCAATAAGGAAAAATTTTACAAATCAATTGTCGCTTAAAATAAGAGTTCAATGATGAAAAAAAAAGTTTCAGTTGTAATAGTTACAAAAGACGAAGAGGCTAACATTTCTGAATGTATTAAAAGTGTTTTGTGGGCAGATGAAATATTAGTAGTTGACTCTGAGAGTAAAGATAGAACTTGCGATATTTCTAGGGGATTAGGTGCAGATGTTATTGAAAGGAAGTGGATTGGTTACGCTGATCAGAAGAACTATGGAATTCAAAAAGCAAAAAATAAATGGGTATTGAGTTTAGATGCAGATGAAAGAATTTCAGATGACTTAATGAAGGTTCTTGTTGAAATTCTTGATAAAGATAGTATTTATAAAGGATATAAATTTCCAAGAAAAAATATTTTCTTTGGCAAATGGTTGAAAAATGGAGATCTCTGGCCTGATTATCAAATAAGACTATTTGAAAAAGAAAGAGCTTCTTTTAACAATAGATATGTTCACGAATCAGTTCAGGTAGATGGTCAAGTTTGTAAATTGGATGAACCTATTCTTCATTATAGTTATGATAATGTATCTGAATTTTTTCAGCGTCAAAAAGAGTATGCAATTTTATCAGCGCAAGAAAGTTTAAAGAAAAAAATCTCATTAAATAAGACAGATATTTTTTTTCGACCATTATGGAGATTTTTTCGTAGTTATATCATTAAATCAGGGTGGAAAGATGGACTTGAAGGTTTTATAGTCAGTGCTGGTTTGGCATGGTATGTTTTTATGAGATTTGCCATTATTTTGGAGTTTAAGAAGAAGAATGAGGTCTCTTAAAATAATCCATACAGAAGCATCAGAAGGTTTTGGTGGACAAGAAAAAAGAATCCTATTGGAATCGGTTTCTTTCATAGAAAAAGGTCATGAGATTCTTATAGTAGGTCAACCTAATAGTAGATTAGGAAAAGAAGCTGTGACGCGGTCTATTCCTTTTTGTAAACTAAGAATGAGATTTTCTTGGGATATATTATCTTTTTTTAAATTCATTTTAATAGTTATCAAACATAAGCCTGATTTGATTCATACACATAGCAGTATAGATAGTTGGATAGGTGGTCTAGTCGGTCGTTTGTTGCGTATTCCTGTTGTTCGAACCAGACACGTATCTGTTCCTGTTAAGGGGCACACTTTTAATTTAGTTTATCGATTACCTAAAAAGATCTTTACAACTGCTGAAGTTATAAAAAAATTACTTATTTCTTCAAAATCTTGTGATCCTTCTAAAATTGAGGTTGTTCCCACAGGTGTCGACATGTCGGTTTTTAAAAGAAATATTTCAAAGAATCTTTTTAAATCCGAAATGAGAGTACCAGAAGAAACTTTATTAGTTGGAATGGTTGCTCAACTTAGAGGTAGTAAAGGCCATTTAGATTTTTTAGAGGCTATTAGTGAGTTGTCTAAAGAGAATGCAAGATTCTATATTGTTGGAGATGGTGAAGGAAGAAAACTCTATGAAAATAAAGCAGCAGAATGGAATTTGTTAAATAAAAGAGTTTTTTTTCTTGGTTATAGAGAAGATATCCCAACAGTTATGGCAGGACTAGATTTGCTCGTTATTGCGTCTACGAGAACGGAAGGAATACCTCAAGTTGCTTTACAGTCTATGTCTATGGGTGTACCAATAGTTGGCACAAATATCGGAGGTGTCCCAGAAGTTCTTTTTCCTTCAAAATCTGGTCTCGTTGTGCCTCCTAAGAATAGTATGGCATTAGCAAATGGGATACGGATTCTATTAAAAAATAAAAAAATAAGAGAAAGAATGGGTAATATGGGACAAGAGTTTGTTGATAGGAATTTTAGCCTAGAAAATATGATAAAAAAGATTTTGTTTTTATACGAAGAGGTTATTGCTGATTGAAGTCATTAAATATCATTCAAATTATATCTAGTCCTTGGTGGACTGGCGCTTCTGAACCTGTGTTACAACTTTCCATCGGTTTATCAAAATTGGGACATAATGTTGATTTCTCATGTATCTTGGGTGAAGAATTAGAAAAAAAAGCCGAAAAAAATGATTTAAAGGTTATAAGGAAATTTGTTCCAACTCGAAAATTGAATCCTTTTGAAATTTTTAATTTTGTAAATTCTTTTGCAAAATATTTAGATGATTCTAAAGTAGATATAATACACACACATTTGACCGCTGATCATTGGTTAGCAAATTTTTCTAGGATACTAGCAAAAAATTCACCTAAAATTATCCGAACTATTCATAACTCAAGAGTGTCAAGGAGTTCAATTCTTGATAATTATTTATTAGCTAAGTCTACAGATAAATTAATAGCGGTTAATCGCTACATCAAAAACTATTTGCACAGTAATTTAGAGATTCCTCATCAGAAAATCGATGTAGTCCAAGGTGCAGTTGATTTGGAGAAATTTAATCCTAAAAAGAGGATAGAAAATAGAAAAATCGGAAGGGAAATCTTGGGAATTGGAGAAGAAACCTTTGCCATTGGGATTGTTTCTCGATTAGCGCACGATAGGGGATATGATTTTCTTTTAAATGGTTTCAAGAAGATAAGTGTTGATTTTAAAAAAGTAAAATTAGTTATTATAGGCAAAGGCGAATATCTGCCAGATATAGAATACAAAGTAGAACAACTAGGATTGAAAAATACAGTTTCATTTGCCGGTTATCACGAAGAAGATTTAGTTGAAGTTTTATCTGGATTGGACTTATTTACACTTATGGCTCCTGGTTCTGAGGGGAGTTGTAGAGCTGTTTTAGAATCAATGGCTATGGGTTTACCGAATGTAGTAACTAATTTAAAAGGTTTAGATGAGGTAGTACTGCATGGCAAAAATGCATTCTCGGTTCCATATGGTGACGAAAACATATTGGTTGAATCTTTTAAAGAAATGATTGTTAATAAAGATTTACGTGATTCTTTTGGAAGAAAAGGAAGAACTCATGTTGAAAGATTATTTCATAGAGACTACCAATCAAAAAAAATTGAAACAATTTATAAAGAAACTCTAAATCTTGTATGATCTTTTGTTTAAGGGGAATCTTTGAAAAAACGTTTTGTAATAAAAAATCTTTTGTACTATCTGAAATCATATAAACTTCGTTTTGGACTTGCTGTCTTATGTACTTTAGTAGTCGCGAGTCTAAACGCTTTTCCCGCTCTACTTGTGAAATATGCAGTTGATGATGTGCTGATTTCTAAAAATATAAAAATGGCAGTTTTGCTATCTTTAGTGTTAGTCGTAATTTATCTTTTTAAAGGAATCTTTTCATATTTTCAAAGTTATTTTATGGAGTGGGTTGGGCATAGGGTAGTTGTGGACGTTCGTTCTAAGCTTCATTCTCGTATGATGTCTTTTCCTATACATTTCTTCGAACAAAAAACTACAGGTGAATTAATGTCTAAAGTTTTGTTCGATATTTCATTAATGCAGAAGGCAGTATCTAGTTCCTTGCGAGATTTAGCTCGTTATTTTTTTACTTTTATTGCACTTCTTTCCGTTGCAATTTATCAGAGTCCGAAAATGTCTTTCTTTTTTATTATAGCGGTCCCACCTATTTCTTATATAGTTTTTCGACTTGGTGAAAAAATTCGTCGTGCTACTAGAGGTAATCAAGAACGTATGGGAGATATTAGTAGTTTAATGAAAGAAACATATTCTGGTATTAAAGAAGTCAAGGCTTATGGAGCAGAAAAAATTGAAGAAGTGAGATTTGACAAATCTAATTTTTCATTTTTTGCTAATATGAAAAGAGTTCTTCGAGTAAGAGCACTTGCTCCTCCTTTAGTTGAAGCGATTGGAGGAATTATTGCAGCTTGTGTTTTATGGTTCGGTTCTATGATGGTAATAAAAGGAGAAGTAACACCAGGAGAATTTTCTAGTTTCCTTGTTGCTATTGGAATGATCTATAGTCCTCTCAAATCTCTTACAAGAGTTTATAATAATATGATGGAAGGTATAGCTGGTGGACAATCGGTTTTTGAATTGATTGAGAACGAACCTCAAGAAGAAGTAACTGTTCGAACAAAGAAAATGAAGAAACTCACGAATGAGATCAGAATCGAAAATGTGAATTTTGAATATGATAGTGTTCCGGTTTTAAAAAATATAAACATTAAAATCAAGTGTGGTTCCTTGATTGCATTTGTAGGATTAAGTGGAGCTGGCAAAACAACACTTTTAGATCTCATTCCCCAATTTTATTTACCAACAAGTGGAAAAATTTTATTTGATGATTTAGATGCTAGTGAATTAGATATTGGAAGTATTCGCGATCAAATTGCCGTAGTAGCTCAACAAGTTTTCATCTTTAATGATACTGTTTCAAAAAATATTTCCTATGGATTTAAAGAAGAACCAGATTTTGAAGATATTGTATCTGCAGCAAAAGCCGCTAATGCAGATTCTTTTATTAGAACTATGCCTGACGGATATAATACAGTTCTAGGTGAAGATGGAGTGAGAATTTCCGGTGGAGAAAGACAACGAATAGCAATAGCAAGAGCGATACTAAGAAATCCATCTATTCTTTTGTTGGATGAAGCTACTAGTGCCCTTGATTCTGAAAATGAAACCTTAATTCAAGAGGCTCTGGATAGACTTATGAAAGGAAGGACTACATTAGTCATTTCTCATAGGTTCTCTTCAGTCCAACACGCGGATTCAATTGTAGTTCTTAAAGATGGTTCCATAGTTGAAGAAGGGATTCATAGTGAACTAATTAGTTTAAATGGCCACTATAAAAAATTATATGAAATGCAAGTAGATGAAAATGGGTCATGAACTAATTGATCTTATTTCTCTAAATTCTAATTAGGTTATAAAAACTTTTAATTAACCTTAAAAAGCTAAATAAATATGAAAATAGCATTGGTAAGGTCTTCTGTATTACGTTCCGGGGGTGTTGGAAGGTATGTTTGGCATTTGGCTAATGAACTGTCAAGAGTAGGTCATGACATTCATGTAATAACTCGTAAATATGATTGTTTTAAAAATGATTTAATAAAAGTTCATAAGATCAAATTTCATGTTCCTTTTTCATTTTTGAAAGTCATGTTTTTTAATAAAAGGGCAAAAAAAATTCTACAAAAAGAATCATTTGATTTAGTTCACTCTTTTGATCGTTTTGTCGATTGTGATTTATATCGTGCTGGAGAAGGTTTGCATAGAGAGTGGCTATCGATTTCAAGTAAATTTCTTCCGCGATGGAAAGTTTTTTTTCGATTTTTAAATCCATTACATATCTTGTTACTGTCTTTAGAAAAAAAAATTTTTTCAGAATCGTCCAATCCCATAGTTACTGCTATTAGTAAAAAAGGCAGGGAAGAGATTTTTCGACATTATGGGTTAGATAAGATCCCGGTTATTTATAATGGTGTAAATACTGAAGAATTTTCTTTACCAAAAGAGGAAGATCGAATCTCTTTAAGGGATGAATTAGGATTAACAGCAGATGCTAAGCTTATACTATATGTAGGAGGAGGATTTTTTCGAAAAGGGCTTAGTTTTTTAATCGATGCTTTTTCTGAATTGCCAATTAAGACCAGAGAGAAAACATTTTTATTAGTTATAGGTAGAGGGTCTTTAAGTTCTTATGAAAAAAAAGTCAGAAAACTTGGCATAAAAAGAAATATCTTTTTTTTAGGGTCTTTAAATAATACAGCAAGATTTTATAAGGCAGCTGATATTTTCATTCTACCTTCATTATACGAACCTTTTGGTAATGTTTGTTTAGAAGCTCTGTCGAGTGGTTTAGTATGCATTTTTTCTTCTAGGTGTGGCGGTGCAGAAATAATAACTAATGGAGAAAATGGTTTTCTTCTTGAAGATCCGACAAATACTACAGAAATATCGGACTTACTCAAAAATTGCTTATCACTTTCTAATAAAGAATCTATTTCTAAATCTGCTAGAGCACTAGCCTCTAAATTTTCTCTAGAATTAAATATGGAAGAAACGGAAAAACTCTATTTTGAGATTAATAAAAATAAAAAGGATAAGAATTGAGATTGCTTTTGTGCGCCGCAGTTTATCCTCCATCAGTAGGAGGGGTTCAAACTCTCTCCGCTAGATTGGCAGGAGAATTGTCTGAAAGGGGTCATAAGGTTGATGTAGTTGCTAGAGGGAGTAAAAAGGACCCTGAAATAGATGAGGAAAATAGACTTGTTAATATTT
>TARA_B100000686_G_C16806916_1_pt1 | contig 62276 bp, 52 predicted proteins | sample TARA_B100000686 | Tara Oceans TARA_B100000686 (sample SAMEA2622733) | marine metagenome | biome: marine biome (ENVO:00000447); feature: marine epipelagic mixed layer (ENVO:xxxxxxxxx); material: "saline water (ENVO:00002010), including plankton (ENVO:xxxxxxxx)" | depth 150 m
CTTGAAAGCTGGATAATTAAAGTGTCCAACTATTGGGGGTCACTTCATTACTTGCCGCTTTTTTAGTATCTGAACTCAGAAGAGTTTACCCTTTTTCAACTCGGGACTCTGCTGCAAGTGCATGAGCCTCTAAATGCTCCGCCCTTGCCATAGTTGCTGCAACTGGACCAAGGAAGTTAGCACCTTGCTGGGAGCAACGAGTAAAAGATGTTCTCTTTTGAAAATCGTGCACACCTAGCGGCGATGAGAACCTTGCCGAACCCGACGTTGGGAGAACGTGGTTTGTACCAGAACAATAATCACCAAAGCTTTCAGTTGTATGCACACCTACAAATACAGAACCAGCATGAGTGACTTGATCAACATACTGATCTACATCTGCAAATGCTAACTCAAGATGCTCTGGAGCAAGCGCATTAGAAAGCTGGATAGCCTCTTTCCATGAGTTCACTTTAACAAAAGCACCACGGTTTTGAAGAGATGCTTTAATCACATCTTGTCGTGGCTGCTCTGGTAAAAGCTCATAAATACGAGCTTCAACTTGATCTAAATAATCTTGATCTGTACTAATCAAAATTGACTGCGCCATTTCATCATGCTCAGCTTGAGAGAATAAGTCGTATACAGCAGAATCTATTGGAAGCGCTTTATCAGCAATAACCAGAATCTCACTTGGACCAGCAATCATATCAATACCGACATGACCATATACAGCTCGTTTTGCTAAAGCAACATATGTATTACCTGGGCCTACAATCTTATCCACTGCCGGCACGGTATCTGTGCCATAAGCAAATGCTGCAATTGCTTGAGCACCACCCATTGTAAATACACGATCTACACCAGCAATTGCCGCTGCAGCAAGTACAACCGGAGATAAAGAACCAGAGTAACCTATCGGTACAGCCATAGACACTTCTTTAACACCCGCTACTTTTGCAGGAATTGCATTCATCAAAACACTTGACGGATAAAATGCTTTACCGCCTGGCACATATAAACCAACTTTATCCATTGGTATTGTTTTCTGCCAAAAACGGTTTAAATACTGGTCTTCAAACTCATAATCGCCACGACTCACACCTTCTTGCTGATGCTGGTGATAATCACGAATACGCTGTGCAGCAGTTTCAAGCGCAGCTTTAAGCTCTGGATCAATTTCATTGAGGGCTTTTTCTAGAAGTGATTTATCAACTTCAAGGCCTGCAGCAGTTTCAGCTTTAACGCCATCAAAATCTTGCGCATATTTTAAAAGTGCCGTATCACCATGAGTACGCACATCTTCCAGAATTGCTGAAACTCTGTTTTGAATTTCGATCTGGGCAACAGGACTGGATGCAGCCAATGCGGCCAGATCATCTTTGTATGAATCACTGTTAATGTCGAGACGACGTATCATGAATGGAACTCCATATTATTCTTGAGACTTTTAACTATACAGCAACCTATTTCAGGAATGCGTTGATAATACAAATAGACCAATTGGAAAAGACTATAGCTGCTGCCTGATGCTATTCATTAGCGCCATCACTTGTGCATGCTCACGTCTATAAGTAGCGCCATTTGCAATTAAGCGAGTTGATATATCTGCAATATGCTCTGTTGCTCTAAGACCATTCGCAGCTAAAGTTTTTCCTGTATCAACAATATCAACGATTTTATCTGCAAGCTGTACAAGCGGTGCCAGCTCCATAGAGCCATACAGCTTAATCAATTGAACTTGCTCACCTTTTTGCGCGTAATACTGTCGAGCAATATTCACGAATTTCGTAGCCACTTTAAGTGGTTGGCCTGGAGTGCGAGGTAATGCATCTTCCATTTCCGCAACAACCAGTCGGCATTTTGCAATATGAAGGTCAAGCAACTCATAGATGCCATCAGCACCATGCTCAAGTAAAACGTCTTTACCAACAAATCCAAAATCAGCTGTACCATGCTGTACAAATGTAGGTACATCGGTCGCTCTCAGCACGAACATTTCAAAGTCTGTAGCTTTAATACCTAAATCAGGACGTGCAGGCATATGGGCAGGAATGATCAACTTACGTGTTTTTTCAGGATCATCTTCAAGCTGAATTCCCAGCTTTTCCAATAGTGGCAATGTATCTTTTAAGATACGCCCCTTAGATAGTGCAAAACGAAACATTCTTTGACCTCAATATGCTTGCTGAGACTGCTCTAAGAGCAATCTTCAAAAATGATGTGTACTATTATGCCTTCAATCTTTCGATACGGCCACCCAATAAGCGAACTTTAGACTCAATATGCTCGTATCCACGGTCAATATGATAGATACGATGAATCTCAGTTTGCCCTTCAGCGGCAAGAGCACCTATAACAAGGCTTGCAGATGCACGAAGGTCTGTTGCCATAATTGGCGCCCCCGTTAATGTTTCAACACCTTTAACCGTTGCAGTAGAGCCATTGATCTTAATTTGAGCCCCTAAACGGTTAAGCTCAGTAGCATGCATAAATCTGTTTTCAAAGATTTTTTCGACGATCGTAGCAGTGCCTTCAGCAACAGAATTCATCGCCATGAACTGTGCTTGCATATCAGTTGGGAAACCTGGGTGTGGCGCTGTAAGAATATCTACAGCTTTAGGGCGATTACCTTGCATATCAAGAGAGATTTGATTGCCTTGAGTTGAAATAATCGCACCAGCATCTTCAAGCTTAAGAAGAACAACATCTAATGCTGCAGGATCTACTTGCTCAAGAATAACTGAGCCACGTGTTGCTGCGGCAGCACAAAGGAATGTACCTGCTTCAATACGATCAGCAATAACTCGATGCTGAGTCCCTTTCAGGGATTTAACACCCTTAACACGAATAAGAGCTGTACCATCACCTTCAATTTCAGCACCCATTGCACGTAAGCAGTTTGCCAAATCAACAATTTCAGGCTCACGAGCAGCGTTTTCAAGCACTGTCTCACCTTCAGCGAGAGCAGCAGCCATCAGAATATTTTCTGTACCAGTTACAGTTACCTGATCAAAGCAAATACGAGCGCCTTTCAAACCATTTGGTGCTTTTGCATTGATATAGCCATCAGCGATTTGAATCTCAGCACCCATTTGCTTAAGGGCTTTGATATGCAGATCAACAGGACGACTGCCAATAGCACATCCACCAGGTAAAGATACTTTTGCTTCACCAAAACGAGCAAGTAATGGGCCGAGAACAAGAATAGAAGCGCGCATAGTCTTCACAAGCTCATAAGGTGCCACTAAACCTTCATCTCTATTATGCAGAACAGATGCATCGATGCTAAGACAAAGAGGTGCATTCTCTTGAGTTGAACAAACCAAATCAATTAGTTTTTCTAGGCTTTGCTCATTTCGTAGAGGGTCACTTGCATCATCAAACTGACACTGACAATCCTCATTTTCTACGCCTACTCGCACTTTAGCACCAAGCTTATCAATGAGCTTGATCATTGTAACAACGTCAACAAGACGAGGCACATTTTGAACCATTAATGGCGAGTCCCCTAAAAGACCTGCAGCGAGAATTGGTAATACAGAGTTTTTTGCGCCTGAAACACGCACAGAACCTTGAAGTGGTACACCACCACGAATTAAGAACTTTTCCACCAGAACCCCTGTTTTATATTTTAAAGTATCCAAGCTGTTATACAGATAAAATTATATGCTTGGAAAATGAATGCAATTTAATCTCAGTGACTTAATAAAAAGAAGAGAAGTCAACGAGGATTAGAATACGTAATGGAGAGCAGATAGGAAAGAATGAAGAGAAAACATCAAGCTGAACTTCCGGACACCATCAGTATTGTCCTTTTGCAATATTCTACTTATTTTCAGACTCAAAAATGAAGCAAAATCACTGCAGCGCTTCAGGTAAGACCGAACCGCTGCGGTGAAAGTTCTTTATCTGAACATTTTTACCTTATCCCACTCTTCTGGCGTCAATGTTTCCATTGTCACAGCATGAATTGAACCATCTGCGATTTCAGCCTCTAGAGCACCATAGATAAGTTGTTGTTTCTGTATTCTGCGCATGCTTGCAAACGCTTCTAATACAACAATGATGTGCGCCTTACTACCATCAAAAGCAACACGGATTTCAGCAGCATCACTGATTTTTTCTCGTAGTTTCTGCTGAATAATCTCATTGTTTAACTGCGTCATGAACTCGCTCCCCAAGATTGAATAACTTGATCCAGATCATTTTTATGATCTTTCATCGATTGTGTAAATTGATTTCTAAAAGTACTACCTACGTTAACGCCATCAAGATGCATATTTTCAAGCATCCAGCCTTTTGATTCATTTTTGAACATGGAGTACACGATTGGGAATGGCTTACCACCTTTAGGCTGAATAATGACTTCCACTTTTGCTCGTGTTGTACCGTTTTTAGTAACGGCACCATCAAAAGGTGCAACTTTAACTGATTGGTCGTTATACGTAGAGATTCCCTTCGCATATGTTCTGATCAGACTTTGCTTAAATGTTTCAACAAAAGCAGATCGTTGATCATCAGACGCCTTATCATACACGTCTCGCCCCATAACGCGGTATGCAATTGTCTCAAAATCAACAAATGGACCAACAGTTTGCTCAACAACATGCTCATAAAAGGCAAGACCTAAAGCCTTATCTTCTGCGCTTGCACTGTTAATTTGCTCGATGAGCGCATCACTTGCCTTTGAAACAAGAATATCAGGAGACGTATCAGGATTGTTTTCAACAAGGACCTGTGCTTCTGTCGTATTTTCTGCAGCATAGCTTACAGGTGAGAAGGCAGCTGTCAATGCAACAAATGCAGGCAAAACCTTAGCAAAGCTTTTTAACCCGTTGAAATGACTAAACATCATAAAATTCCCCTTAGTGCTTAATGGAATAAAGGCTTCAAAAAAATATTAACTTCATGTATTTTTTTGCCTTTGTGTGCAATTAGCATAGCCGCTAAAGTACACGATTTGCGCCTTAAACTGCAACTGAGCGCTTTGATTGTTAAATTCAATGACTTATAAGTGTTATTCAACACGAATTCAGACTTACTCCGTAAAATTCTCTTCAATAATGACCACGCTATATCACTGTAATCTATAGTTATAGCTAAAATAGCTGTAGTTTTGGTTTTATCGTTCATATTCAGAGTGACTAATGTTACGATAGGCCAGCTGCAATGAATTGAAAATGAACTTCCATGGAGCCCCTATGAATTCGCTGGACTTTATAGCATCAGGCAAAAAAGCCATTCAAATTGAACTGGATGCCATTAATGCTTTATTTGACCGAATTGGCGAGCCATTTGCTCAAGCCTGCTCATTAATCCTTAACTCTCCTGGTCGCGTCGTTGTTACTGGCATGGGCAAGTCCGGTCATGTTGGTAAGAAAATCGCTGCAAGCCTTGCAAGTACCGGCACACCTAGCTTCTTTGTTCACCCTGCTGAAGCTATACATGGCGATTTGGGGATGATCACGCCAAACGACATAGTGATCGGCATTTCAAACTCAGGCAACAACACTGAAATTCTCCAAATTCTGCCAACACTCAAACGTCGCGGTATTAAAATCATTGCGATGACAGGCAATCTCGACTCACCATTAGCCGAGCATGCACAAGTGTCCCTTAATATTGGTGTAGAGCAAGAGGCGTGCCCTTTGAATCTAGCCCCAACTGCCAGTACAACCACAACAATTGTCATGGGGGATGCACTCGTTGTCGCCCTATTAGAAGCCCGTGGTTTCACACCAGAAGAATTTGCAATGTCACATCCTGGAGGAAAACTTGGTCGGTCTCTATTAATTCGCGTGGAAGATATTATGGTTGCTGGCGATAAGCTTCCTATTGTCCAAAGCGGTGCTCTACTTGATGATGTACTCCGAGAAATGACACAAAAATCATTAGGTATGACAGGTATCATTAATGACAGCGGCCAGTTAATTGGCATTTATACAGATGGTGATTTACGTCGCACACTGCAAAAAAATATAAATATACCAACAGCCGTTGTTGATGATCACATGACGATGAACCCTAAGTCCCTTGAATCAGGTATTCTTGCTGCAACAGCTGTAAAATTTATGCAGGATAACAATATCAACGGCCTTTTCGTTACAGACAAAAATAAGAAGCCTGTTGGCGCTTTCAACATGCTTAACGTTCTTCACGCAGGCCTTTAGTACCAGCTACTCATAGCATCATTCACAAATTACTTTTCAAATCCTTTGAAATCGAAAAGTAATTTGTTGAAAAAGGTGTAAAATACACTCACTATTGTAAATAATAGGCACAATTACTTTTCCATCATTTTAATATATAACTCATTTGCGCTAAAAAGGACCTCTGGTGCCCAAACTACCGCTTCGACAATTGTTTAAGATTAAATTTACATCCAATGCTCGTATTATTGCAGCAGTGATCGCCACACTGCTTGGCGCATATGGGCTGACAATGATTCACTGGATTGAAAACACGCAACAGCGAGAAGTGCAAATATCACCTCGCGATGCAGCGCCAGACTTTTACGTAACAGAAGCCCGCTACTTGGATTTCAAGCCAAGTGAAGCCCAAGACGCAAAAGATCAGTCAAATCCAAATAAACAAGAAGCAGTTGTTCGTGTTGATATAAAAAGCAAAACCCTGTCTCACTTTATTGAATCAAAGTCGACATATTTTGAAGCCCCTATTATTGATATCACAGATAAATCAGACCAGTCTTGGCACATCACAGCAGAAAGCGGCGAAGCCTTGCGCAAAGCAGGTGAAAAAGAAATGCTAGTACTGCAAGGTGATGTTCAGCTTGCCAGCATGAGTAATCGATATATCTCGATGCAGGCGAATGAACTCAAACTCTACCCTGAAGAAGAGTCAATTCAGGCGCAATCAGAAATAAAAATGGAAATTCCGAGAGGTAAAGTCACTGCTGGAGGCTTTGAAACTAATGTGGAAAGCGGCACACTGAAGCTTGTTGACGGCGTTCGAGCTATTTACCTTCCTGAAGAATCATCACGGAACTAATCATCATGAAAAAAATGAAGCCTTTTTCACTCTTAATCTTAGCTTTAGGTTTGAGCGCAGCCATGCCAACCCTTGCAGATAATGAAGACTATGATCGCGCACTTTCTATAGCCGCTGACGATGCAGAAATTGATGAGCCTAAAGGCTGGGCAGCCTACACAGGCAACGTGGAGCTTAAACAAGGTGCTCTAGAAATTAAATGCGATAAATTAGAGATTTTTCGTGAAAATGATGGCATTAGCAAGGTTGTAGCATCAGGCAACCCTGCCTATTTTTCTCAGAAAATCCCAAAAGAAGAACTTAAGCCAAACCAAGCAGATTCATTAAATGCCGAAGCCCAGACTATTACATATCAACTTGTAACAAAGTCTATTGAGCTTGAAGGCAAAGCCCAAATTACTCAAGGCGATACTCTGTTTGAAGGCCATACAATAGAATATCAAATTGAAAGCAGAAAAATCATTGCTAAGTCTAATCAAGCAGAGCAAGAGTCTGGTGAAGAAAACCAGCGTGTTAAAATCGTTTTACCAGTTCGAGAACAATAAGGAAGTCGCATGGCACAGCTGTCAGCATCTCACCTCGCAAAAGCCTATAAAAAAAGGCAAATTATTAAAGATGTATCACTGCAAGTTGAGAGCCGCCAAGTGGTTGGCCTTTTAGGGCCTAATGGTGCAGGCAAAACAACCTGCTTCTACATGATTGTGGGCTTAGTTCCTCAGGATGCTGGCTCAGTTTTTATTGATGATGAAGACATTACTGCCCTACCCATGCATGGTCGTGCCCTTGCAGGCGTAGGTTATTTACCGCAAGAGCCATCTATTTTCAGAAAGCTGACTGTATCTGAGAATATTATGTCGATATTGCAAACAAGAAAAGACCTTTCCAAGCAAGCACAAAAGGAAGCACTCAATCAACTTCTCGATGATTTTAATATTCAGCACATAAAAGACAGCCAGGGAATGAGCTTATCTGGTGGCGAAAGACGTCGTGTTGAAATTGCAAGAGCTCTAGCGAGCGACCCTAAGTTTATTTTGTTAGATGAGCCTTTTGCTGGTGTTGACCCTATTTCGGTTAATGATATCAAAGATATCATTAACCAGCTGAAAGAGCGCGGCCTTGGTGTTCTAATTACCGACCATAACGTACGTGAAACTTTAGATATTTGTGAAGTGGCATATATTGTGAGTGAAGGCAAGGTGCTTGCTCACGGCTCGCCAAACGAAGTGCTCGCAGATGAAAATGTGCGCCGTGTTTATCTTGGTGATACATTTAAAATTTAAAAAATACCACCCATTAAAAAAGGCTGCACTTCACCAAAGGCAGCCTTTTTTTATTATTTAAAGAACTTAAGCTTATCTAAAATACGTTCTTCTCGCTCTTGAGGTCGAGCCTCCTCCTCAACGGCTGTGCTATCGCCGTCTAACAGCATACTTTCATCTATTGCAGGACTACTAAAGCAAATTTGTAGCTGTTCCGTTACGTATTCCCAGTAGCCAGACCAGTCCACACCTTGTGGAAGCGAGATTGCAAGAATATCCAAGTCCACCACTTTAAAATGATCTGGCAAGAGTGAGGTAATACGACGGCCATCCGCAGAAGGTTCTACAAATAAACAACCTACTTCTTCATCTTCAACAACTTGCTGCAATTTCTGCAACTGACGAGGGGCAATACCATCTTCAGGGTTTTGTACAAAAGAGCCTAAGGATTCAACTTGAAAGGCATCATCTAAGTAAGCAAATGCATTATGGAAAGAAATGTACTTTGTATAAGACCATGATGACTTTTTCAGGCTCTCAATACTCTTCATCAAGCGCTGCTGCTCAGCTAACGCAAGCTTCAACCCTTTTTTAATACCTGCTTTTTGCGCTTTTATTTGAGCATCACTCCACCCTTTCTGCTTGAGTAAAGATGTATCAGCAAGTGTTTGCTCTAGTTGATTCGCAATATATGTCAACATCTTTGGAGCATCAGGCAGACTTAACCAAATATGAGGATCAAGACTTCCTGGCTCATGATTATGGCCATGATGATCAAGCTCCATTTCATCTCCTTGCACTAAGAGCCAGTGCAAATGAGCAGATGTAAAAGGTGCATCATTAATACTGAAACGCTCAACAGACTTTGCAAATGAAGGCTCTGCCCCCTTTCCAAGCCAAAACATCTTCTGGGCTGACTTCATTTTCACAACATCGGAAGGCTTAAGTTGATAGTCATGCACTGAGCTTTGAGGAGGCACGAGCACTTGAACATTCCAAGCGCTTTTATATTCTTGAGGAATTACAGCATCGACTAAAAGTGCAATGGGGCGAATACTCGTCAATATGCTAATAGGCTCGCCGTGAGTCTGCTGAATCTGGCTAGAAATAGTTTCTTGCTCATAGCCAGCTGTTTTTTCAATGGCAAGTGCTGCCAACATATCATCTTGAGCTTGGACCACTGAAGTCGAAGCAAACAGAGCCAGAGCTGCTATCGCTTTTGTCATTTTTTTAATATGATTAATTTTCATAAGTTTAATAAACCTTACACTTTATGCCGTGCTCATCATGCACGGTGGCACTACTTTTCAAGAGAATTAGGCTTGTTATAAAGAGAATTGTACTTGCTACTCACCTAGGCAACGTTTCTAATATAAACATCGCACTATATCATCAATACTTTGCTGTATAGCTATCGCCAAAAAGCGTACTTACTGATACTCTGTAGCAAGTTTGAAAACGTCCTGACATATTGATCTCAGACGAAGAGAATTACAAGGTTAAGATAACGAGCAAATTATGCCAATGAACTCTAACACATCAATATCTGATGAAAAACTTGTTGAATTTCATAATGTTTACCTCAAAGTTGGCACAGAAGAACTCGTTCAAAATATTAGCTTTTCTATCAAAAAAGCTGAAATCATTACGCTTCTTGGACCAAATGGCGCAGGTAAGACATCTCTTACACGGCTGTTAGTGGGTTTAGCCCAACCAACATCTGGTTCAATTCAACGCCACTCAGATTTAACTATTGGTTATGTACCACAACAAATCAATCTAAAACAAAGCCTTCCAATGACAGCGGAACGATTTCTAAAGAGTGGCCGCAGAACAACACAAGAACAACTCGATAAAGCTCTCGAGCTTACGCAAGTTCGACACCTGCTGAAAAAGTCTGTCCAAGTGTTATCTGGTGGTGAACGCCAAAGACTTTTACTTGCACGAGCATTACTTGGCGATCCACAACTTCTTGTACTCGATGAACCAATGCAAGGCATAGACCTGCAAGGGCAAGAAGAGCTCTATGCCCTACTTTATGATATTCAAAGAAATCAAAAAATTAGTATTTTTCTAGTTTCTCACGACCTACATATCGTTATGTCAGAGTCTAATCACATTATGTGCCTTAATAAACACCTATGCTGTTCAGGCTCATCTCATGAGATTCAACAGAACCCAGCATTCTTAAAGCTCTTTGGCTTAGAGTCATCAGAGCATCTTGCGTTCTATCGCCATAGACATGATCACAATCACGGATTTACTCGGAACTAACACATGCCGGACATAGCCTTCGACTTTTCCTTATTTTCAATTTTGCTCATCCCTATGCTAGGCGGTGTAGGCCTAGCTGCTGCCAGCGGCGTTCTAGGCTGCTTTATCGTCTGGAGAAGAATGGCTTATTTTGGTGATACTTTAGCCCATGCTTCATTACTTGGCGTATCCCTAGGTACTGTTTTTAGCCTAAGCCCAACACTTGGCGTACTTGGTGTTTGCTTAATTATTGCAACAACATTAGCGCTTCTTCAAAAACAAAAAACCCTTGCTGATGATACCCTTCTTGGCATTATGTCCCATGGCGCATTGTCTCTCGGCTTAATTGTGCTTGCAGTGCATCCAATACAAGGCAAATCCCTGCACAACCTACTTTTGGGGGATCTTGTAACGCTAACATGGGGTAATGTTTTTACTATTTTTGGCTATTCAGCAGTATTGCTCCTTCTCATTACATCCTATTGGCGCTCACTCACAAGCTGGGTTATTGATGAAGACTTAGCACAGGTTGAAGGCCACCCTGTTCATGCCCTTCGTTTTGGGCTTATGCTTGCAATCGCTTTCTTTATTGCTTTGAGCATGCAATTTGTGGGAGTACTCCTTATTACCGCGCTCTTAATTACACCTGCGGCAAGCGCTCGCCTCCTCGCAAAAAGCCCAGAGCATATGGCTGTGCTTTCAGCTATTTACGCCATAATAGCTACAATTCTGGGTACAACTGCCGCAGGTATGTTCGATTGGCCTCTTGGTCCGAGCATTGTTTTAGCAACCACGCTAGGTTTTACCCTTACTTTTTTAGCGCACCAAAAAAGAGCTTCTTAGCCAAAATAGCTAATTCAGCCTCACACCGTGACTAAAACAACCACTTTAGTCACGGTAGAGCTTCCACTCTAAATCCCTCTTAATTAGCCACTTCGATCAAACACACAGCAAAAACACAAGCTGTAGACATTCTGTAGACACCTTACCAACAAGATATCCACAGACTTATCCCATAGTCCAAAAAGGTCTCAAAATCTGGCTTTCATAGATCGAAACGATATTTTAAAAAGGTTGTTTTTTTTTTTGAAAAACGTATTTTTGAATCACTCGATTTTTTAAAAGATTGAAAAATCTAACTAAACGGAATTTTTAAATATTTATGCCTCAGATGGCATTAGCAAATTAACTGAAGCCTGATCAGAAGAAACCTCAATGTTGACTATCAAGAGGTGATGCTGATTCGCTAACGCAAGGAGCTCAACATGTTCGCACACTCTCACGAATGGAATGTCCCAAATATTTTGAATCAATCAAAAGTCACTGAAGATATATTTGTGATTTGTGATGCCTTTGAATGCTTTGAGCGCCACTCTCTTATTCGACTATCACCAAATACAAGCCGAGACTTTACTTCTCTTCGTCGCCGTGCTGACCGTAACCTTCATCTAGGGGAAGATCCGAGTGGTGAAGAAATCCATCTCTTTCTATCAAGACTGTGGCGTATGGCTTTTGAAGCATCTCGGGATTGGTTACGCCTCTTCAATAAGCTGGGACTTCAAACAAGCTTTCAAAAACCAATGGCTGTCCTTACCCTTTCAGCTATTGCACCTTTGAAACACTACCGTAATGTCATAGCATCTTTACCAAACCTATTATTCACGCTTCGCCTTATGGAAGAAATCAGTAATAGTTTTTATGAGCACACACAATTAAGCTGGATGAACTGGCAGTCTGGCCAAGCAGGTGCTATCATCACGGCACTTTGCGATCCATTGCAAGTTCAGGTTGTTGAGCGCTGGATTCATACACATCTATCGCCTTTGCTGCCAGTTTCTCAACATATTTTTGATGAGCATCATTTTTGGTCGACACTTGAGTCAGAATCGAATAAACTTTTCGCTCAACAACTCACTTGGCAGCAGTTATTTCCTGAGACTGAGATCAGTATTGACGTTTATCACAGCTAAGCAATGCAAGTCGCATTGTTATGCAGGTGAGAGGTCGATAAAACTTGCATCTCGGCCCTATTCTTGGTATAAACTCATGCCAAGACAATTTTGAAAGATTCGGAGTAATTCCCCATGGCAAGAAAGTGCATTATTACAGGCAAAAGAGCCACTACTGGCAACAATGTTTCTCACGCTAACAACAAAACTAAGCGTCGTTTCCTTCCAAACCTACAAGTTCACCGCTTCTGGGTTGAGAGCGAAAAGCGTTTCGTTAAATTAAGACTTTCTACTAAAGCTCTTAAGACTATCGACAAAAACGGTATTGAATCTGTTCTAGCTGACCTACGTAAGCAAGGTCACAAGATCTAATCTAGATTTTCATATACCATTATGAATTGAAGTAGCTTTTGCCTACTCTTTATTGAATCTCAATACAACAAGTGCTGTCTAGCAGTCTTATCGAACTCTAAGCACTGAGATTATAAAGAACAGGCAAAAACTTTTTTCGTTATGTTTAAACGATTTGGCTGAAGCATTGATCCACAACATCAATAATTCTAAGCTGGATCAATAGATTTGACGGTAAATAATCCTATAGCAGACATTATTTACGGGTCATTATTCACCGATTGAGGAATTATCATGGCAAGCAACCGAGAAAAAATTCGTCTTGTGTCTGAAGAAGGTACTGGTACTTTCTACACAACTACTAAAAACAAAAGAACAATGACAGGCAAGTTCTCTATCAAGAAATTCGACAAGAAGCTTGGTAAGCACTGCATGTTTAAAGAAGCTAAAATCAAGTAATTTGATTTTCAGCTCAAAAAAAAACCCGCTTCACGCGGGTTTTTTTTTGAGCTACGTTAGTCCATTCATTCCACCGGAACGCCAGCAACCTTTAAGACTTCAAGTGTTCGAGCCACAACAGCACTTGGCTCAATAAGACTCATCGCGGCACGATTGTGAACCCTTGTACCCCACTTTGTATTTTCAACACTTAATCCGAGATACTTTTCTACAGCTTCTTCGTAGCAATCAAAAGTTAAATGCCTAAAATTATATGGGCCAGACAGTTTTGATGGCGCTACAGCATAAAGACCTATTACAGGCGTATGCAGCGCATTTGCCAAGTGTGCAGGACCAGAGTCCGGTGATATAAGCACCTGCAACTGCTTAATAATACCTGCCAGAACTGGCAAACTTGTCTTACCAGCAAAGTTAAGCATATCAACACTGCCTGCATTTATATTTAAGATATCTTGGGCAAGCTCTGCTTCCGTAGCACTCGGCCCGCCAAGAATCACAAACAGTGGCTCAATTCGACCAGGTTCCAACTGCTCTTTCCAAGACTCTAAAAACGCAGCCCAGAAACTTGGCTCTGGCGTCCGCTCCAGCTTACTTGCTGCTGGCAAGATACCTATAATTGGACGACCAGTTTCAACCGTTTGATTAATCACATCAGGCAGTTCATTACTTTCAGCTGTAACGATATTCCAGAGCTTTGGCTCTTCGGGAATGTTTAATGCATCAGCAAACCGAGCAAATCCATCACACAAATGATCTTCACCAGCTTGAATTCTGGCATTTGTCCAGAGCCACTGACCATCTCTTGCACGCTTTTTATCAAAGCCAATTTTCAGTGGTGCTTTAATAAACGTGTACATAAGGTTAGATCTAAAACTTGCCTGCATTGCAAGCAGGATGTCATATTCCTGATTAAATACTGTATTTTTAAGGGTCAAATAGTCTTTAATACTGCGAGGCTTTGGAATAGGAATCAAATTAAGGCGCTCAATCTTTGGAAATAAAGACGCCCAAGCCTTATCAATAAACCAGTCAATTTCAACATGAGGGCAATGCTTTAAAATGCGCAACACTGTTGGCTGCAAAAGTATACAGTCCCCCATCGCAGACATACGCATTACAGCTATTCGACGAATACTCTTGAGGTCTAAAGTATGATTCTTAAATTCGTTGAGTAAACTCTGTTCCAGTTGTTCCACTAACACCTCTTTAAAAAACGCAAATTTCCGAATTGCTGCCCGTTTGGGCTCTTTTTGTAGCCTAAGTTCTGATATACTATGCATCCTTTTGGGCTCAAGGTCGAGTAAGCATAAGCAAGCGAAGCCTTGAGAGCTCAATAGAAGAAATCAGCTCTAGAAAAATGAAGAGTATACCTCTGTTTTTCAATGAAGTTAGGCAGCTAAAAAAGAATGCGACACAAGTTTATAGATAAGTGCTCAGCTTATGTTCGCTCTTAGGCAATTATCGGGTTAGAATAGACAACTGTTTTTTTTCAAGACAACAACATAAAAGCAAAGTCTTTTGTATATCCATATTGCTTGGGCAAATGTGTATCACAAGCTTAATCAGATAAAGACGACTTTGTGGATTGAAGTTTACGGACAAGTTTTAAATAAATATTCAAAGGTGCCACCATGACGGAAGCAATTGCCCACACGCCAATGATGCAACAGTATCTAAAACTCAAGGCAAACTATCCAGACACAATGCTATTTTATCGCATGGGCGACTTTTACGAATTGTTTTACGACGATGCAAAAACAAGCTCTAAGGTTCTTGGCATCACACTCACTGCCCGTGGCAAATCTGGCGGCAACCCTATTCCAATGGCAGGCATTCCTGCTCATGCAGCTGAAGGCTACCTTGCTAAACTCGTCAAGCAAGGCTATTGCGTTGCAATCTGCGAACAAATTGGTGATCCTAATGGCAAAGGCCCAATGGAGCGTAAAGTTGTTCGAGTTGTAACACCTGGCACTATCATTGATGAAGCATTAATGGATGGTCATGATCAACACTTCTTATGCGGTCTATATCAGCATAAAAGCCAGTTTGGCGCAGCTTTTCTTGAGCTCAGCACAGGCCAACTTAGCTGTGTAGAATCAGAAAACCAAGATTATATTTGGCAAGAGCTGCAAAAGCGCAGACCTGTAGAGTGTATTATTCCTGAAGGCAGTCAAATTCAAAACAGCCTACCACCAAGCTTTAATCAAAACATTTTACGACAAATGGCTGATTGGCACTTTGAACCACAATCCGCTTATAAACAGTTATGCCAACAATTTAATACTCAAGATTTAAAAAGCTTTGGCTGCGACCAACTTGCAGCAGCTACAGGCGCAACCGCAGCTGTACTTCATTACGCCCAAGAAATGCAGCACTCTAATCTTGAACACATTAATGACCTGCAAACACTTATTCCAAATGAACATTTAATTATTGATGCAGCTTCAACACAGAATCTTGAGCTATTTCAAAGTACAAGTGCTGAAATGGATAGCTCTCTCTTTAAGGTCATTGATAAAACGCAAACACCAATGGGTAAGCGATTATTACGCCACTGGATGCTTCACCCTTCAAGGCAAGAATCGACTATTTTAGCTCGACAACAAGTTATTGAAGCATTACTAGAAGATTTTTTCTTTGAGCGCCTTACAACTCAACTTGATGAAATTAGCGATATAGAGCGTATTACAACGCGCATTATCCTTGGTCAGGCTCGTCCAAGAGACTTAACTCGCCTAAAACAAACCCTTGAAACAATTCCAAACATTAAAAAGCTACTAGACTTAAAACCACAGCTTGCTCAACAAACCGATACCCTTAATGCACTTGAAGATGTTCAAAATTACTTAGCTAGAGCAATTCAAGAAGAGCCACCGCTACTGATTAAAGATGGTGGTGTAATTGCTGACGGGTTTGATGAGCACCTTGATGAATATAGACAGCTACATACGAATGGCACAGATTTTCTAGTGACATTGGAAGAGCGCGAAAGAGAAGCAACTCAACTTTCATCGCTCAAAGTGAAGTACAACCGAGTTTTTGGATACTCTATTGAGATATCCAAAGCACAGTCTGACAAAGCTCCAGCGCATTACATCAGACGTCAAACATTAAAAAATGCTGAGCGCTTTACTATTCCAGAGCTTAAAGAACACGAAGATAAAGTGCTAGGCGCCCACTCAAAAGCGCTAGCGCGAGAAAAGCAGCTGTATGAAGAAATACTTTCATACTTAGCTGGATTTGCAGATGCATTAAAAGCAAATGCACACACATTAGGTTTCTTAGACACTTGTTGTAGTTTTGCAGTCTGTGCAGATCAATATAGATGGGTAAAGCCAGAGCTAACTGACAGCTTGGATATTGAAATTGAGAAAGGTCGACATCCAGTCGTTGAAGCGTTTAACCAAGCACCTTTTACGCCTAATTCAATTTATCTACAGCAAAGTGAAACACAAGATCAGCCTCGCATGCTTTTGATTACTGGTCCAAATATGGGTGGTAAATCGACCTATATGCGTCAGACTGCATTAATCATGTATCTGGCACACTTGGGCTCCTTTGTACCAGCGGAAAGCGCAAGAGTTTGCTTGCTGGACAGAATTTTTACACGTATAGGATCTGGAGATAACCTGGCGGCAGGTCAATCCACATTTATGGTTGAGATGTCTGAGACTGCTCAAATTCTACGCCAAGCATCACCTCGAAGCCTTGTGCTTCTAGATGAAGTTGGTCGTGGCACAAGTACCTACGATGGTTTATCCATTGCATGGGCCGCTGCAGAGCATTTAGTAGAAGAATCTCAGTGTTTTTGCTTATTTGCTACACACTACTTTGAGCTTACAGAGCTCCCTAAGCAAAAACCAAAAATGCAAAATGCACATTTTGATGCAGTGGAGCAAGGACGACATATAGCGTTTAAGCACCATATCAATCCTGGTCCTGCAAATAAAAGTTACGGCTTGGCTGTAGCACAACTTGCTGGTGTTCCAAGACCGGTACTTGGACGAGCAAAACAAATTCTTCAATCACTCGAAAATAGTGATAAGAAAAAGACAGTGAAAGTCGCACCAATTGAAATGGACCTCTTTAACGAGGCTCAAGCTCAGAGCGCAGAAGATGCGCAATCATTACTTACAGCTCTTGAAACAACAGCTGTAGATGAACTGAGCCCTAGACAAGCTTTAGATTTACTTTATTCCTGGAAACAGAACTTCGGTAACATATGACAATGCATTCTCTCGATCAGATTCTCGAACAATACAAACACTCTGCTGATTACAAGCGAGGTGTCACTTACTTCGAAGATGCTCATGTAGGCGTTATTCAACTCGACGAACACGGAAAAATGATTCGTGCAGATGTTGATGGCTCGAACAATCAAACCTACTCGGTAGATATTCGCTTTGCACCAGCAAAACATAAGCTTGGTGTGCCTATATTACGTGGCTTTTGTAATTGCCCTGTAGGTTTCAACTGCAAGCACGTTTTTGCAACACTGCTCACGACACTCGATGAGTTTGATGACAGTGAAATCAGCCAAATTTTACCAATGGGGTTTGATAGCTATGAAGGCCAACCAAGCGATTTAGGTGCAGATGCAAGCAAAAGCATGTCCCTAGGTATGGCAACTGCTGGATCCGCTCCAGCAATGGCAACAACTGCTCCTGATGGAAAACAAACAGATTTACAGCTGCACTCCCAAGAAGGCCAAGAAAGCATTGAGGGTAATCGAGTATTTTATATTTTAGAAGCCGACCCTGAAACACCTCAGCTGGAAATTCATGTTGGTAGCTTTAGCGCCCAACCATTAGTACAGCTTATGCAGCCAGTTAATATTCAAGGCATACTCTCTTCACGAGGTCGTATCCCGCCATTTGCAAATGAAAATGATCGCGTTATTTTACAGTTTGCACACCACCATAGCTTATTAAATGCAAATAAACGCAAAAGCTCTATTCGTATTATGGGTGAACCAGGCGCACAAATATTACAAGCTGCGAGCAAAACTAACCGCTTATTTATGCGCGATAAAAGGCAACTTCGCCAGCTTTCCCCTATTCCAGATGAAACAGTCCAGCTGGATTGGGAGTTCAACCATAAATACCAAGCTCGTGTAAGAGCTTCGTTGCCTGCGCAAAATATTTTAGTGCACCCTCTTCCAACACATCCACCTATGTTTGCTTATTTACCTTCGGTAAATCCTAAAGAAACAAAAAATGGTTGTATTGGCCAATTACAAAACCTCTCACACGAAGAAGTTATTTCTTTAAGAGCACAAGACTGGGTTTATCTCTCAAAAACTGATGATGGCTATACACTTGATACAAGCTTGATTGACCAAAGTTTAATGAAGCTGGTTAAACCTCTGCCAAAAATTACAACTCAAGAGATTTCGCCAGAAGCTCATATGAAAGTGAAGCCAATTAAACTTGCGAATGGCCAAACATTTGAGATACTAGAACCTCTTTTCCAATACGGACATCATGTTGTAAGTGGTTTCTCTACGCTGAATAGCATTCTTAATTATGCTTCTAAGAAAGTTACATTTATTCAAAGAGACAAGGCTTTCGAACAAAAGTTTATGGGACCTCTTGAAGAGAAGATGCGCTCAGCTCATCAAGATTATTACCTCTTTAATATGGAGTACCCTCAAACTAAAGCATTTTGGTTTGGCAACTCTGATGCCAAAGATTACAAGAAGAAATGGATTCAATTCCTTTCGTACGATATTCCTCAACTTGAAGCCCTTGGTGCACGCTTTGATATCTCAGAGAAAATTAAATTTAAATTTGAGACTATTGATGATGACTCTTGGTTTATGGACCTGGAACCAGAAGATCAAGGCCAATGGTTTGATTTATCTCTAGGCTTTAGCGTTGATAATAAAAATATCGACCTTATTAAAGTGTTACTAGAGCATCTTGGCGAGCTGCCATCGCTTGATGAACTCGCAAAAGCTGAAGATGGAGCTAAAATTCCAATCGAGTTTGAAACAGGTCGATTTGTTTTTATAGAAGCAAAACGTCTTTCCAAAATTATTGGTACTTTCTACGAGCTTTTAGAGCCAGGCACTAAAACGAAAAAACCTAAACTTAATAACTACCACGCAAGTATGCTGCAAAACTTTGCTAATGATCTTGGCGAAGAGAATATTGAATGGCGTGGCAGCAAAAAAATTCAAGCGCTTGGTGAAATGCTGAATCAGCAAGGGGCTATTGAACCTAAAAAACCATCTAAAAACCTACAAGCAACACTTCGCGGCTATCAAGAATATGGTTTGTCATGGATGCAATTTTTAAGCGATTTTGATCTTAATGGTATTCTTGCTGATGATATGGGCTTAGGTAAAACGCTCCAAACCCTATCTCATATTCAAGTTCATATTGAAAAAGAGAAAAAGGTGAAACGTGAAGAACCATTAGGCCCTTGCCTTATCGTTGCGCCTACCAGTGTTGTATCCAACTGGATTAAAGAAGCGGCTCACTTTACGCCAAACCTAAATATCACTGAATATTACGGCCTTAACCGCAAGAGCATTAATATTAAAAAGTATGATGTTGTAGTCACAAGTTACGGTGTTCTTCGCCAAGATGCAGAGATGTTTGCACAATCAAACCTGCACTTTATTATTTTGGATGAAGCTCAAGCCATTAAAAACCCATCATCAAAAACAGCAACAGCTGCAAAAGAAATTCCAGCGATGCATAAGCTTTGCCTCACTGGTACACCTATTGAAAACCATCTAGGTGAGCTATGGTCAATGTTTGATTTCTTAATGCCAGGCTTTTTAGGTTCTGCTCGTCGCTTTAATAAGAATTTTAGAAAACCGATTGAAACTGGTGGTGATGCAGACCAAGCAAAACGCCTGCAAGCCCGTATAGCACCATTTATTCTAAGAAGAACAAAAGATGTTGTAGCGAAAGACCTTCCACCGAAAACTGAAATGATTCACCGCTCGCAACTTACAGGCATACAAAAAGACCTTTATGAAACTGTACGTTTAAGTGTGAGCGATACAGTTCGAGAAGCTATTCGTAAGAATGGTTTAGCTCAATCGCAAATTGTTATTCTTGACGCAATATTAAAGCTAAGACAAATTTGTTGTCACCCCGCTCTTCTATCATTACCAGAAGCACAAAACATCAACCAGTCCTCTAAACTCGAAGATTTAATGGAGCTGGTTGAGCCGCTTGTGGAAGAAGGTCGCAGCATGCTGATATTCTCATCCTTTGCTTCAATGCTCGATATAATTGCAAAGCGCTTAGATAAAGAGAAAATTAAGTACTTTAAGCTCACAGGTAAGACGAGAAATCGTCAAGCCTTGGTTGATGCATTCCAAGCAGGTGAACGACCAGTATTCTTAATCAGCTTAAAAGCTGGTGGTACAGGCTTAACACTTACGCAAGCAGATACAGTTATCCACTACGATCCATGGTGGAACCCTGCTGTAGAAGATCAGGCAACTGACCGTGCATATCGTATTGGCCAAGACAAACCTGTTTTCGTCTATAAGATGACAACAGAATCAACAATTGAAGAAAAAATGCTTTCACTGAAAGAACGTAAAAAATCTATTGCTGAAAGTATCTATTCAACATCAGGTGATCAAGCTCGCGGCTTACATTTTACACTTGATGACATTGATGACTTATTTGCACCAATTTAGATAAAATCTTTCAACGAAGCTTTACTGTCTGCAATACTTGCAATGTTGTATTTACAATTTCTGTAAGTGTAAAACGTTCGTCATCCTGAAAAACAACTAGATGCCTTGAGCCGCTCTTAATGAATATGAGCGGCTTAGCATTTTGAAGCTCATCAGTACCTAATGCGGCTTTAATAAATGGCTGCAAACGGACATCATCTAAAAACAAACCGTCTTGAGCTGCATGGATTTTCTCAAATTTAACTTTAGCCTTTTTAATGAGTCGATTATACTCAGCAATTTTATTTTCTACATCTTTGTTTTGTTTTTCCTGCTCACGTTTAAAAGCTTTTTCATCATCACGCTTATACTTAGCTTGCAAAGATTTATCCAGAGCTACAATTTGTGAAGACATACCTTTATAATAGTCATGAGGTCTTGAATAACGACGTTCTAACACCTCATAAAACTCTTTTTCCTTGTTCTGTTCATTAACCCAATAAATATTGGTTATATTCGAACCTTCTATTGCAAGAGATGCATACTGATTAGGTGCAGTGGCGCACCCCTTAAGAATGAATATGTCCCAGGCTTTCACAGCTTTCAAGCCCGCATCTGATGTAGCAATAGCTTGACTTAGTGAGGGCACTAAGCATGGTTTCCAACCAGCATTAAGTAAATAAAGAGGATCAGCCTTTACTTGGTTTTCACGGGTAACTTGGAAATAAGCATCACGAGCAACAACAAAGTCCTTGCTGAGATTATCAGACACCTGCTCACCTACTTGTGTTTCCCCAATAAAAGCTATAGCGCTCTTGAAAAGCCCAGCGACTGGCAGGTCATCGCCCTCTTGGACAGCTCCATCTATTACCAGACTCATCTTTCCATTACTATTGATAAACTCATGAGCATATATAACACGAAATATTTTAATGTCAGAAAATTCATTGGATGCCAAGTTCATTTTAGAAAAAACAAGACTAGAGAAAATCAAAACGCATACTATTAGTGTTGACTGCTTAGCAAATCTCATAGCTTGTTGCTCCTAGAGTCGCCTAGTCGGTTATTTAATAAAAAAGCAACTTATTCAGAAGCTTAATTTTAAGGGAGTTACTATAAAATAATAGTCGCTGACATCGACCTTGTGTATTCATTTCAACAGAACATGGCGATATAACAGAGATTAGATCCCCATCCAATGTACTCTTTGCGATAACCATCTGCTGAAAATAATCGTTGTATTGGTTGCGCGCCTCAAAGATCATTTGCACTACAAGCACATTTCCATGATCCCAATAACCTGTATCAACAACACGAAATGTCTGTGGATTATGTAATGACCTTTTAATCATATCCCCGAGCTGTCGATGCAAACCACCTTCATAGGGATTAAACGAAGCACTGATAAGGCTCTGTCTTGTTTGCACCAGCTGCTCTATCGACGAGTATAAAGGCTTCTCGGGCTCGCGAACATCAACAAAAGCCATAAATAAAACAAATACCCCTCCCCAAAGAGCGAAAAAAATAAAATAGAGAAAATTACTTTTTTTAACAGGCTCTTCTGCAACAGTTAAAAGTGCTCTTACATACTCAACTGAAAGCACTAAACCACAACTTGGACATGATCGCGCATATATACTTATTTTGCCTGCACAATGAGGGCATTCGACAAGAGTCATCGTCTTTCCTTATCTCTAAGGCTCAGCGCCACCCGCCTTCACACACAAGAAATAAATAAGACGATTAAACACTTTACCTGACTAACAGAGCTGCACAGCCTCATAAACGCAACAAATACGTTCACTTTATAAGCAGTTCTCTTTGTTATATTCCAAAAATTCTGTAATGGAGAGTCAATAAACTCATCTTGGTCGCTTTTAGTAAAACGGCATTAATAAAGATAAATATTTAAAGAAGATGAGTTATTAAATTAAAAAACGCATGCTAGCATAAAATTTATTCAACTCTCTAGCATTTTTTGACCAGCATATTGACTAAAAAAGAATCACGAGTCACTTTTAATTAATTAAGCTTAAAAAAGGATTAAAAAGAAGATATCTAGAATATACAGCTATAAAATAGACTTGAGGCAAATCTAAAACTATATTTAGAAAAACAGCAACATGCCTTATTCTTCAATTGCTTACTTTTCAACCAGCAAGATTAATCCTATGAAATCATATGAAAGCCTTCGTATCACTGAACGAATATTACTTGCTATTGCAGTACTCTTAGGCTCAACAGTCATATTTGGCTGGATAGCTAATATTCCAACACTAATTCAAGTCCTACCTACTTTTGTACCAATGCAGTTTAATACTGCTTTCTTTTTAATTACATCTGCTTTAGGTATTCTATTTGCCGATAAATTTAGAAAAGAAGGATCAACATTTAACCCAATTCAGTATATTGCTATATTCAATATTCTTATAACTGGTTTAACATTACTTCAATACTACATTGACAAAGACTTTGGTTTAGATGAATTATTCTTCCAACATTATATTTTTACAAACACATCCCATGCAGGCAGAATGTCACCACAAACTGCTTTTTGCTATATAACCGTAAATCTTGGACTCTTCCTTTACACTCTACCGCACAATAAAAAGAAAACAAACACAATACGATTTCTCTCTTTGAGCGTTTACGCTTTAGCTTTTTTTGCACTGAGTGGTTATATTTTCAATATTGAATCAGCTTATGCGTTACGAGAAAAATCAACACAAATGGCAGTGCATACAGCTTTTGGATTTGTTCTTCTCTCACTTGCACTAAAAGCCAAGGCAATCAAACTTACAAACGAAAACTATGCATTCAGCCACTTTATTACTCATATTGCACTTATTTCTATTGCAATAGCAGTTGAAGTTATTACACCACAAAATATTTCTGTTGCACCTATCTATGCACCTGCCATCATTTTTGCAATTTACTTTCAAAAAAGATCAAATATTTTCATTGTAGCCGTTGTTAGCTTTTTAATGATTTGCCTTGATTACTATATTTTATTAAAAACACACACATCTCTTATTCAGGATACCGCGAATTTATTACTTTCCCTTTTAAGTGTTTCTTTAATAAGTTTTTTAGCCTACACGATTAAAAATACAATCGAGAAACTTGAACATCAGAAAAAGTTTAATGAGTCGATTGTTAACAACACAGTTGAAGCTATTATTACAATCAATGATTTTGGCATAATTCAGTCGATTAACAAAGCTGCTGAAACCATGTTTGGTTATACAAAACCAGAAATCATTGGCAGTAACATTAATATAATTATGCCAAATAAAATAAAATCAGAGCATGATGATTACTTAACGAGATATAGAAAAACAAAACAGCGAAATGTCATTGGTACGCTAAGATCTTTACAAGCCGTCCACAAAACAAATGGCCTGTTTGATATTGAAGTGTCAATTAGTGAAATTAGAGTTCACAACCAGATTTACTTTACGGGTATTGTAAGAGATGTCACGGAACGAAAGAAAGCAGAGGCAGAAATTGTACGCTCTCACCACGAACTGGAGCGCTTTGCATATATAGCATCCCATGATTTACAAGAACCTCTACGCAAGCTAATGATGTTTTCAGACCTGCTTAACGCGAATAAGCATAATGAAGATAAAGTTGGAACATATGTTGACTCCATTCATAACAATGCATCTAAAATGAGTCGCCTTATTAAAGATATACTTGATTACTCGAAAATTGATAACACAACGCACTATGCTAAAATAACCGATCTTAATCAAATTATGCAGCATATATCCGAAACACTCTCAATGAGTATTAATCAAACTCAAGCACAAGTGATATATAAAGTATTACCAGTCATTGAAGTAAGTGAAATTCTCATCTTACAACTTCTGCAAAATATTATTGGCAATGCAATTAAATATTGCTCACCGGATCGTCAGCCTATTATTGAACTTACAATTTTAGGTTCATCAAATGAGTGGACTTTCTGCGTTCATGATAATGGTATTGGTATTGAGCCTGAAAATTTAGAACTTGTATTTGAACCTTTTAAAAGACTTAACCGCTCATCATCACCTGGCTCTGGCTTAGGGTTAGCTATCTGTAAAAAAATAGTAGATCAGCTCGGTGGTCAAATTTGGGTTGAGTCAGAACTTGGTCAGGGCTCAAAATTTTACTGGACAGTTCCTAAGACATAAAAAAGCACCTTGTTAAAAAGGTGCTTTTTTTGGCTAAAGAAGGGATTAGAGCCATCTATATTTTTTCATTAGACCAAGCAATATTATTGAGATAATAATCATGCAGGAACAAAGCAGCATAAAAGAACCCGGGTTTTCAATACCTGGCAAGCCAGCAACGTTCATCCCAAATACACCCGTTAAAAATGAAAGTGGTAAGAAAATAGCAGTTACAATGGAGAGCACATACATACGCTGATTTTGCTCTTCTGCTATCTGCCCTCTTACATCCTCCTGAAGCACCAAAGAACGCTCACGAACAAGCTCTAAGTCCTCTAAGTAACGAGTTGTACGCTCAATACTATCTCTTAACCAGTACAACTGATCATTATCAAGTGATTTTTGAAGTCGGTAGAGATTTTCTAACGCTTCTTTCTGGGGGGATAAGTAACGTTTAATACTGGCAGCTTCACGCTGAAGCACACTCAAACTATTTTTAGTATCACCAAGCTTATGAATAGTCACTTCACTTTCTAGCCCTGCAAGATCTTCCTCGATACGGTCAACTTCATTGCGTATTTTATCTGTTAAGAGCTCGATCATTCGTAAAGCAAAGTCAGTGCTTGAGGTCGGTGCTTGCTGCTGCACAACTACTTCCTTTAAATCAAGTAATGAATACAGCTTCCGAGTAGAATTACGTGCGGTAATGACAACATTATTGCCAACCCAAAAACGTAAAGAGATCATAAACTCAGGGGTACTCTGTAAATCTTTATTTAGATTTACCGCTCTTAAAATAAGAAATTGCCCTTTATCCTGAACAACTGCTTTTGGTCTTGTTTCTAAAGCACACATTTGTTCAATTGTTTGCTCATCAAGATGAAGCTGTTCTAGCAGTGTTTCAGCCCCAGGGTTATCATAAGCCAAGTGCAACCATAAATATCCCTTCTCCGGAATAATTGGTTCCTTAAGCTCTTTAGAATGTCCTGTCTCATCAATTTCGTAAGCCCATAAAAATGGTTTTGTCTCTGGAACTGCATTTGCTTCTGCCATGAAAACTCCCTTTTCATCAGTTTTGTGTAGAGCATTATAGGTATAACATAGTCTATATCGTTAATACGTGTAGAATAGAATACTCTCAAGGCTACACCTAACCAGATAAAGAGATTTTGACTTGTGGATATCCCTGAATTAAAAGCATTTATATCAGTTTCAGACCTTGGCTCATTTTCCAAAGCCGCTCATGCACTGCATATATCTCAGCCAGCTATTTCTCGTCGTATTCAATCTTTGGAACAATCCTTACAACAGAAACTCTTTGATCGAGATGGTCAGAAAATTCATTTAACACCGGCAGGTACTCTTCTCAAACCTAAAGCACGAGATATTCTCGCAATGGTTGCGTCAACAGCAGAAACCATAAAGTCTATTGGTGATGATATTCAAGGCCCTTTGAAGCTTGCCATAAGCCATCATATAGCAGAGCATTACCTTGCTCCTATATTGTCTGTTTTTAAAGAGACATATCCCAAAGTCGAGCTTATTTTTAAGTTTGTAGAATCAGAACAAGGCTGTACACATATTACCAATGGGACGATGGATATTGGTTTTGTAACCCTGCCCTCAGAAGAAATGGATAAGCTTGTTGCTCAGCCTATGATTAAAGAAAGCCTTGTGCTTGTTGCACATAAATCTCACGAGCTTGCAGCGATAGACTCACCTCATGAACTTATGACACGCTTACCAAGCACACTTACTTTACTCCCACCGCTTTCAAGCTTTACCGGGCAGCAAATATCGACAGCTTTAAATGAGATGATGATTACACCAAAGGAAACGATTGAGTGTAATGCCTTTGCAAGTTTAAAAGCATTAGTTGTTTCAGGGATGGGATGGGGCATTCTGCCTGAGAACCTCCTATCCCCAGAACTTGTATCACTCTTTCCTGGGACACAAATTCAACGGGAGATAGGCATAGTTCATCACACAGTACGAGAACTTTCACCTGCAGCAAAAGCTTTTATTGCTTTAAGCCAAAAGATTCATCGTGCATCTGATGGCTATGGCTTTGCATAAAATATGAATTTTACACCGTTCCACTACGAGTACGCCCAATAAGTCCTTTAATTTTTTCAGATGTAGATACTCGTGGAGTTGGTGCAATACTATAAGGATCAGGAAGGCCTACATTCGTTTTTGCTAAAGCATTTTCGATGCCATCACGACTACACTTCCAACCATTAATTGAAACGTGTTCATCTTCATCCATAACCTTAGTTAATGCATCATAACACATAGCTTTATGGCTATTTTTATAAATTAAAGGATAATCATGCATGTTCTTCAAAGCAAACTGCATAGCGCTTTTTGCAGTGAAATAGGAGTTCACATTAAGCCCATCAGTAAATGAGTGAGGTACACGCACAAAATGAGAGCCACTACGAAGGCCCGTCATAATAGAACCTGCCTCAAATATAGCCTTTGTTGCTACTTCAAAGTCTTGATGGGGGTTAATACCTTTTAATGCTGATTGATACTGATTTAAAAGAGTGAAGCCATCTGCCACTGCATTTCTATTTGTTGAATAATTCCAATCAATTGGATGACCATACTGCTCTACAAGAGCATTAAAGCCTTCTGATAAGCTATTTAAAGCCTCTCTACTCTCTGGAGATGAAGGTTTTTGCACCTGCGTTTGGTTTAAAAAATCAAACGTACCTGGCGCAGCAGTATTCCCTGAAACTCTTGGCCCTAGACTAGCAGAATCTGCTGACGTTGCTCTTAAACGCCCAAGTCTTGCAAATAACGATGAAGAATTTATTTCAGATGCAGAGCTTGCACGAACACGTGCACTACTAGTAGTAGCTATAGGTTGCACCTGATTCAAAGATGAGCGCCCTTCTCCTTTGCTCAAAAAAGGCATAATTGATCGAACAAATGTCTGTAAAGAATGTGCTTTCATATAAATCCTCAGAGCAAAATAAAAAACATCAAAACAATATCATAAAATACTAACAGCTCAATGCTTAGTATTTTCCCTGAATAATCGATAGTGAAATAGCTAAGATATTTTGTTTACCGTTTAAAATGCTCAATAATGACGTATCTCTTGTATACGTAATGTCATGCATCATGTACAAGCTTTTGATTTTACGCTAGGATAATTCAGCTTTAGTGCTCAATAGGCTTGATTTTACTATAAGCTTTAAGATGCTCAAAAAAAGAACTATTTTAAATAATAAGCACTTATAGCTTGAACCAATACCGCATCTGCACCTCTTGTTAACCAAGCTAAAAAACCAATGAAGCAGCAAACCTTATTCATCAAAGGCGAATCTATGTCAAAAAATTCCAATCAATCCAATAAACAAGAAGACATTCTCTTTTTCTCATCTGATGACTGGGGCTGGAAAACAAGTAAGTATCAACTGAGTACTCGCTTAGCCCAGCAAGGTAAAGTACTTTTTGTTTCCAGTATTGGTTTTAGAGCACCTACAGCATCCAGTGAAGATCTTGGCCGAATCTGGCGCAAACTTAAAAACTTTGTTCAGGGCACAAAAGAAGTACAGCCGAACTTGCATGTGCTCACACCTCTTGTCATTCCTTTCCAAAACTTTCCAATGAAAGACAAGATTAATCACCTTATTTTAAAAATGCAGATTACTGTTGCCATGAAGCAGCTGAAAATGAAAAAACCACTGATGTTCGTTTTTTCGCAAAACTGGCTTCCATACATTAAGCATATCGATCGTAAGAAGTGCATTTACTATGTGGTAGATGATCAATCATCTTTTAAAGGCTTAAACGCTGAACAGTTTAAAGCTTGGGATCAAGAGATGAGCCAGTATGCAGATGGTATTTTCTGTACGGCAAAGTCACTCTTCGATAATAAGAAAGCCTTAAACCAGAATACATTCTATATGCCTCATGGCGTTGATTTTAACAACTTCTATAGCACTTGGTCTGATACTACGCCTGCCGCGGCATCTATGCTGAAGCTACCACAGCCTCGTATTCTTTTCTTTGGCCATATTTCCCACGACTGGGTTGATGCAGAGCTTCTGAAAAAGTGTGCGGCATTAAAACCCGATTGGAGCTGGGTGCTCGTTGGTCGAAACTCGATGAGCGACAATGAATTTGCTCAACATGCCAACATTCATTATTTAGGAGAGCAAGAATTTACTGACTTACCACAATTCTGTAAGGCAGCAGATGTTGGCATTATTCCATTTGTTCAGACGCCTTTGACCTACAACTGTAATCCATTAAAACTACCTGAGTATGTCGCAGCTGGCCTACCAGTAGTCTCTACACCAATTCCATCAGTATCGGAGCTATATCCTGAAGATGCAGCTATTGCCGCAACACCTGAAGAGTTTGTGATGCGCTGTGAAGAAGCTTTAAAGAAAACAAATGAACAAAAACATATGAGAGCACTTGCTATGCAAGAACATACATGGGAAATGAGAGTAGATAAAATTTTAGGGCATATAGAAAATGATCTACCTAGCAAGTAGATCATTCACGCAGGTGTTTCCTAGCAAAAAACTATTCCTGTGCATACTTTTCTTCAAAGGCATGCACTCTCTGCTGTACTAGACGTGCAAGCTCATCAGGCTGAAACTTAGATAAAAATTCATTACACCCTACTTTTTCAGTCATGCTTTTATTAAAGCTTCCACTTAACGATGTATGTAAGGTAATAAAGATATCTTTAAGCCGAGGGTCTTTTCTACATTCAGTTGTTAAGCGGTAGCCATCCATTCTTGGCATTTCAGCATCCGTTATAAGCAACAAAAAGTGTCGGCTAAAATCAAAACCATCGTCAGCCCAGCTTCGTAAAGTCTCTAAACCATGGGCACCATCTGTTGCATAATGAACCGTTATTCCAAGCTGCTCAAGAACACTGCCCGCTTGTAAACGTGCGACAGAGGAATCATCAACAATTAAAGCATGCATCGAATGTGTTTTATCGGCAATATTTTCTTCAACAATGCCATCAGAAATTGCAAGTGTATAATCATTAATTTCGCTTAATACTTTTTCAACATCAATAATTTCAACAATTTGTTCTTGCACGTTTGTTATTGCAGTTAAATAATGATTCGGGCCTGTACCTTTCGGAGGAGGTGTAATTTCTTCCCAGTTTAAATTGATAATTCGATCAACGCTCCCAACCATGAACGCTTGAATTGTTTGGTTATATTCCGAGATAATAATATTAGCGTTGCTTCTATCAGATAAAGGGGGCATACCAATAGCTGAAGCTAAATCCATAACAGGTATAGTTTGTCCCCGACAATGTGTTACACCAACAACAACCTCATGGCTTTTTGGCAGCTTTGTTAGCTTCGGAAGCCTTTGAACCTCTTGAACCTTAAACACATTAATAGCATAAACCTGTGGGCCCTCGAGCCTAAACATCAGAAGTTCCAGCCGGTTTTCCCCTACCAGCTGAGTCCTCGAATCGACTGAATCCAAAATGCCTGCCATGTGCCTACCTCTCCCAGGAACTGAATACGACGTAAAATGTTCTCTATTTATGGTAGTCAACAACTAAGGATGCTTCATACTTTTTAACAATATTCGAGGGAAAACGCCTTAAATCAACTAAATTAGCTGCAAACCTATGGCATCTACAGGAGCATAGAGCTCAAAATCAAGCTCTATCATCTTGATAACACATATTGTTCACAAGTACATAGTCTTTTTAGGCTAGAATGCATTTATAGACTCCAAAGCATTTAAATTGAGCCCCCCGTTCAGGTAAGGGGCAATACCCTGCATTAAGGAAAGTATCTGTGACTAACGCCTCTTTTAAGATAAAACTTCTCACACTCTCCCTACTCGCCCTTTCTGGCTGTTCATCATTACCTCAATCTGATACTTCACCAGAAAAAGCAAAAGAAATAATGGCCGCCGAGACAGTAAAGACAGAAGTGCCTAAAAAAACAATTGCGCCAGAAACCTTATATGACCTTCTTATTGCAGAAATGGGTGGTAAATCAAACCGTCTTGAGATAGCACTTGGTAATTACATGCGACAAGCTCATATGACCAAAGACCCTGCGGTTATTGAGAGGTACGCCAAAATTGCAAATTACATGCAAGCTCATCAAGCAACTCTAGATGCTACAGAGCTATGGCTCAGTGTTGAACCTGAGAATGTTGATGCTTTACACCTAATGCTGATTCATCAAATAGGACAAGGGTCAGTAGACGAACAACAAAAAGCACTTCAAGCACTTCTTGATGTCTCAACTGATATTAATATTTTAATGATTGAGCAACAGCTCAATGCATCTTCAGAAACACAACGAGAAGCCTTTAAACAGGTCCTTACATCCTTTTTGAAAGATGAAAAGAGCAGTTTTGCCAAAGAATTTGAGCTTTGGTACCTTAAAGCAAAAAGCGAAAGTTTGCTTGGTCAATATAATTTAGTTATTTCTGATATAACCAAGCTACAAACACTCAATAGCCAGTTTTTACCAGGCCATGTTCTTCTGGTTGATGCCTATGAAAAAACAGGCCAAAACGAAAAAGCAATTACCGCATTGAAAAAGCTTACAAAGCTTGACCCAGAAAATAAAAAAATTCGCATCTATTATGCTCGCATGCTTGTTAAAGCTGAAAAATTAAAAGAAGCAAAAAATGAATTCAATGACCTTATTAAAGTATTTCCAGAAGATATGGACATAAAGCTCACCTACGGCGTCCTATCTGCTGAAACTGGTGATACTAAAAATGCACTTGCCGTATTTAATGAGCTTGTAGAAGAAGGCTATAGGGAAAATGAAGCTCTACTGCAAATCGCGATGATTCAAGAACAAGAAGATGATATTGATGAGGCTATTAATACTCTCCTTCAAGTGAGCCTCTCTCCTTTCTACCAAGAGGCCCGATTTAAGGCAGCAGCACTCATGTCAAATACAGATATGGAGAAGGCTATCGCTATTATTGAAGAAGGCGTTCAAAACCAACCTGAAGCACAAAACCTATATACTGTATTTACAACTGAATTGCTCGCTAAACAGGGTCAAACCGATGAAGCATTACACTTCATCAGTAAAAGTATTGGAGCAACTCCAGATGAACCAAGCCTACTCTATACAAGAGCAATTCTATTAAGTGAGCTTGACCAACATAACGAATCTGAAAAAGATTTGCGCAAGGTATTGAAGCTTAAACCAAATAACGTAGCGGCTCTTAATGCCCTTGGATATGCGCTCGCGGATCAAGACAAACAACTTGATGAGGCAGAGGTTTTACTTGAAAAAGCATTAGAGCTATCTCCTAACGACCCACCAATAATGGACAGCATGGGTTGGCTTAAGTACAGACAAGGTAAGTTGAAGGAAGCTTACAACTACCTTTCTGCAGCATACGAAATGTTGAGAGACCACGAAATTGCAGCTCACCTTGGTGAAGTGCTATGGCTGATGAACAAACAAGAAGAAGCGAAGATGCTTTGGAAGTCTGCCTTAGAGGAAAAGCCTGACTCTAAGATACTTAAAGCTACAATGAAACGTTTTATGTAAAAACACTACCAATATAATCTTAATCCGATTACCATAGAGCTGGACAAAATAGCTGATATAAAGAATAGCAAACATGCACTTATTGTCAGCCCCAGCTCATTTTACTGTAACCGGAAGAACTATGTTTTCTATCAGCCTGCAAATCATTGAAAAAATTAAGTCCGGCTGCAAACCTCTTGGCCAAACACTGGCCGTTGCAAGCCTTCTCTTCGCTGCTGGATGTAGCAGTTTCCAAAGCACAAGTAATTCATCAGATCAGTCAATATCTCAAGGTCGTCGCCTCTTAAGCAATTACTGGACCCTTGATTCTAAAATTGGCATTAAAACCCCAAGTGAATCAGGTTCAGCACAACTAAGCTGGGAGCAAATGGGCAGTGAGTACGTCATCATGATCAATGGCCCTCTTGGTAAAAACATTGGCAAACTTGAGCGTAAAGGCAATGAAGTGACAATGACTGCTGCTGATGGATCTCAAGAGACAGCATCAAGCGAAGAGCAACTTGTTTTAAACACCCTTGGCGAACCACTTCCAGTTGAGCAACTTCAATTCTGGATTAAAGGCATAAAAGCACCTTTCTACCCAATTGAGCCAGTCTCTGCTGCAAATGGAACAACTGAATTTATTCAAAAAAATTGGCGCGTTAAAATGCAAGAATTTCATATTGTTGACGGCTACAAACTGCCCTCAAGACTTGAGTTCAGCTTTCCAGCCGATGCTGAAGAACAGCTTAAGCTAAAAGTGATTGTAAAAGAGTGGACTCTTCCACAGGAAACAGCTTACGACAGCTTTAATTAAAACTGCTATTCGTACCTTTTCTAAGTCCTGGTCATCAGGACTTTTTTATTTGTACTAAAAATAGAGTCTAAGGAATCTTTTTACATGAAGTTGCAGAGACTATGCCCTATTAAAATTAATTTATGTCTTCATATTGTTCAACAGCTGCCAAATGGATACCACCAACTTCAAACATTATTTGCTCTTTTAAATTGGGGCGATACTTTATCTATTGAAGCCAAGCCCTTTGCACAAAAACACAGTGGGCATAACTACAGTATTTCTATTCAAGGCATGGACGATATAAACCCTCAAGATAATTTAATTTATAAAGCAATTGATGCTTTTATCATTGAGGCTGGTCTTTCCAATATTGCAGTCCATGCTTACATTAATAAAGTTGTGCCAATGGGCACTGGTGTGGGCGGTGGTTCAAGCGATGCTGCAACAGCGCTTCTCATTATGAATGAAATATATAATCACCCACTTTCAAAGCAGCAGCTCATGCATATAGCAGGAAAACTTGGTGCTGATGTACCTGTTTTTATTTTTGAACAACATGCCTGGGCAGAAAGTATTGGTGAAGAGCTTGAAGCCTTTAACCTTCCTGAGCTTTCAGTTTTACTAGCCTTTCCACAAGAACATGTAAATACAGCTGCCGCATTTGGAAATCCTGATTTAAAGCGTGACAATGGCCTACTAGAAAAACCAGATCAAAATAATTGGCAAAAATACACGCACAATCACTTTGAAGAGGTAATACGTCAAATGTTTCCAAAGATAGATCATTGCTTTAATATTTTAGCACCTTATGGACAACCTCAATTAAGCGGTACGGGGTCTTGTGTATTTTTATTCAGTGAAGATCATTCGTATATTGAAAATACATATAATACTCTTCGACAAAAAAACTCTAATATTGAATTTATTATCACCAAAACATTATAAATTTGTTATTGAGTGTTGTTACTCCGTTATTTCATTTCATAGAATAATCACCTTACAAATATCGAATTATTTGTAAGGTGAAGATGCCGTTGCTCTTCCCTCTTTATGACAAGTGCTTTAAATATTGCAAATTAAAGTATTCAGAGATATTAAAAGCAAAACCCCATACTTAAAGCTCTTGTATTGCAGTTCATTTTCATATTTTAAGGTAGAAACACATGCCTCGCGTTCCAAATCTAGTGAAACCAACATCATCACCACTTTTAGCACCGCTTACTCATGTACCACGTACATCATCTCGTCGCCTTCTTATTCAACCTGCAATGAAGCCAGCTCAAACAGTGACAGCCTCAACAAGCACATTGAGAACACCAAGCACCTCTAGCCGCATACAAAGCCGTTCGTTTAGCACAAGCCAATCGCTTTTCAGCCCAAAAATTTCAGGCAATGAGCCGCAAGCTCAAGAGACGAATAACGAAGCAGACAATAAAGAAACACAAGAAAAAGCATCTATTACTGAGCAAGCTCAAATCCACTCATTACTTAAAGAAATGAATGAATTTAAAGGCGAGATCTCTACATTAAAAGCCGACCTCGCAAAGCAGCTGAAAAATGGCACATTAAAAACCGAAGAGCTTGTTGAGACACAAAAGAAAACAATGCAAGATTTAGATGCACTGCTTCAAAATCTCAATAAAGAGCAAAGCAATAAATCAGAAAGTAAAAGTTCAAAATCAAACACATTAGGTTTTAACATTTTAATTGCAGCAATGACTTTAGCCATTGTACAAGATTGCGTTAATACATTCGATGCAATCAACGATACCCGCATGACTTACGACAAGGAATATTACGACAAGGTCATGAGTAAAGTTGAAAAGCACCTCCCTGAAAAGATCAATTTAGAAGAGACACAATGGGATACAATGGAGCCACTTGTTGCTAACAAGCAAGCTGTTAAGAAATCTGCGGGTGATACAGTTCGAACTGTAATTCTTTTAGGTATCGCATTACTTTCAAGAAATCCTGAAGCGGCTTCAAAGGCTGGCCCACAAGTCCACAAAGCAATGAAAGACATTTTTAATTCATTTGCTCGTTTTAGATAATTTTTCTTTTATCTTTTGAAAAAACCGGTTTTAAACCGGTTTTTTTTATGAGCTCAAGATGCATAATCCTAGGAAACAATAATGTTAATTCAACTCAAGCCAATTCCCACTGAAATAAGTCGTTATTCGACTCAAAAAGAAGAAGGTCTTTCGAACCTAACTCAAATTAACAGCGCAGAAGCACAGACCCCGCGATTTAATTTACAACACTTTAAAGACTTTATGATCATTTGCGGGCATAACTTTTTACTTAATGCAGAGTTTGGGAACAAACTGCAGGGATCGGCATCTTCTCGGTATCTAGTACTTGAACATGACCTATCAAGTATGTCTATTGCAGACTGCCGTGAAGCATCTAATGAAGCAGCAGATATTTTTAAGCAAAAATATGGTCTTAACGTTTGTGGTGGCACACAAAATGATACGTTTTATATTACGCAAAGAGAAACTTATACTAACAAATAATATAAAAAAACCGGTCAATGAAGTGACCGGTTTTTTAAGTCATTTCTCAGTATTAACCAAGAAATGCAGCAACAACATCAAGTGCTGGCTTCGCTTTCAGCTCTTCAGCCCACTTGTCAATTGTAGCCATAAACTCAACATTCATACCAAGCTTACCGAATAGCGCTGTATCTTGATAGAACAAGCTTGCTTTACCTTCTGAAGCAAGGCATAGACGTGCAACAGTTTCAGCTTCTGCATCATCAAGTTGCTCATCAGCTTCAACAATATTCTTCACAAATACAAACCATGCTGCAAGAACAAGCGCAAAAGATTCAGTCGCCTTAGTTTCGCCATCAGCAATTAGCTCTTCAAGACTTGGTAGCAGGAAGCCTGGAATTTTTGCAGCACCATCTTTACAGATACGTAGTGTTTGATCTGCAAGCGTTGGGTTACCAAAGCGCTCAACAAGCACACCTTTGTATTCGTCAAGATTAATACCTGCTGGAGCAGGAACAGTTAAACCTGCATCTTTAAGGAAGCTTGCAAGGAATTGAGCCATGATTGGTGTTTCAACAATACCATGAATAGTATTGATACCAGCAAGGTGACCAAGGTAACCGATTGAAGAGTGTCCAGCATTAAGAAGACGAACTTTCATATGCTCATATGGCTTTACAGAGTCAGTCATTTGAACACCAACAGATGCATAGTCAGGGTGCTCGTTTACGAACTCATCTTCTAGAACCCATTGACGGAATGGCTCAGCAATAATGCCAAGCGGGTCTTCAATGCCAAGACCTGCAAATGTATCGCGTTCATGCTGCGACATTGCAGGTGTAATGCGATCAACCATTGCATTAGGGAAACTCACATTCTTATCGAACCATTCAAGAAGAGCTGGCTCAACTTTCTCAACAAACGAGCGAGTAAGAGCTTTAAAGAGATCACCATTACCTTGAATGTTATCGCAAGACTGAATTGTAAGAGGAAGATTTTGGTCTCGACGAAGCTTCAATGCGGCAAGTAAGAAACCATATACAGTTTTAGGGCTCGCAGGTTGTGTCATATCATGAGCAATTGCAGGATGTGACCATTGCAGACCGAGAGTTGAAGGGAAATAGAAGTAACCAGCTTCAGTTACTGTAAGTGTTACAATTTTCGTCTGCTCAGAAGCAATTGTATCGATAACGGCGTCAGGAGTTTCGTAGCCAGGAATAATATTTAAAATACTACCAATTACTTTAACAGTAGATGATTTTTGACCCTGCTCAATTAGAGTATAGAGATAGTCTTGCTCTTTAAACTTGTCAACAATGAACTGGTCTTGTGGCATTAAGCACACGCCCGTAATACCCCAGTCAGTTGCACCAGCATTCATAAGGTCTTGGATATAGACTGCTTGGTGAGCACGGTGAAAGCGACCAACACCAATATGCACGATTGATGATTTAGCTTGAGCACGATCAAACTTTGGTAATTCAAGGTTCAATTTTTCAATTTGAGCTGAATCTTTAACAATATCTTGTATTTTCATGCTCTTATACTCCTTAGATCAAGAGGGCCGCCCTGTGGCCAGGTCATTTCTTAGTTTTTTACGTTCATTAATCGCCAATGAGACTACAAATAGCGGGTCATGGGGTCGATTTCACGGGCTCTAGATTAACTCACCATAGAAGATAATCACAACCATTTTTACAGCATAAATACATCTATTTCACCTGATTTTATGAATTGATGTGCAGCTTAAAAGCATTTCAAGATTTTTCAGGAGATACAAATATACCAAACCTTGGTTTGAATGTGAAAAGATACCAGATTTTCATTAAGTTACAAGCCCTTATTTAATTACCGATTAATACTCTCTGAGCCAGTTTTTATAGTGTATTTCTCTCATTTCAAGAGCGTCAAATATATAAAAAATCTAATAATCTCTCGAATAAAGCCAGCTTTTTAAAACGAAGATACTCATTGTAAAAAACTGTAACTAAGTGCTTCTAAATAACCTACCCATCTAAAAAATAGAGGGCTTACGACGATTAGGTCTATCTAAAACAGAAGAAAATCACACTCTTATCCATCATTGAAATGCTAAAGTAAACTTATTAATTAATTTCAATCACTTACACAAATTTAATTAGCAACTACACTTAGTAAAGAAGCTCAATACGGATATTAAATAACAAACTTTAGAAGTTAAGAGATTGACGAAAGGACTTGTCATCATGCTGATCAATAAAGACTTGTTTCGTACAGACTTACCAGAAATAGCAAATAAAATAATCTGCATTGTACCGAACCGCCTTTCCGCTGCAATTCAAGCTTCTCCTACTCTTACAGCATTGCGTCAGTATTATCCAAATGCTCATATTACTTTAATTGGGCCGATTGATTGCCCTATCCTTTTTCAGGAAACAGGGCTTATTGATCGATATTGGCATCTCACAGCACAAACATCAGCACATAATTTAAGAGTTTATACGTCGCTAATTACTGAGCATTTTGACTTTTTAGTTGATTTATACACGCCAACATTAGAAATTGAAAAAGACCAACCACCGGTCCTCTTTATTAAATCAACTTTAAAACAACATTTAAATGTACGCTTTTTTAGCAACCCAAAAAATAGTATAGGATTTACTGTCGACCATAATCACTACACATCCCCCTTAAGAAAAGCGCTAAAAAAAAATTTTAGGCTATCTGTTAATATCCCTGTCCCTCATAATCATGAGTCTGAACATTTTAATCTTGCAGATATTAATCTACAAATTTTAATCGATAGAAAAAAAATAGAGATAGCAAAACCTCTATTTCCAAAAAAAATATATGACTCACAAAAACAAGATCAATCTCTGCGAGAGAGAATGCCTCCACCAATACAAAATATTATTTGTATTTATTTTGGTGGCCGTTATAAGTCGCTCCACTGGCCAATTAAAGAAGCTATTGATTGCTGTAAAAAAATAGCAGCGAGTCTCGATGCAAGTGTTCATATTATTGGAGGACATTACGAAGAAGAATATAGTAATATTATTGAAACAAGCTTAAAAGAAGAAATTAAGAATGGCACTGTTTTTAATCATATAAACCAACTTTCTTTACAGCAAACAATGGATGTTATCAGCCAATCGTCCATGATAATTACAACCCTTGGATCCCCTTTCCATATTGCTGACAGCTATGACATACCAATGATAACTATCGCATCAGGCACCTTCCCAATACACTTTTATCAATCAAGAGAATCAAGACAAATACTTCTAAAGGTACCTATTGAATGTGAAGGTTGTTACCTTGATACATGCAATAAAGCTGTAAGCTGTGTACAGCACATTAAATCAAGACAAGTTATTGAAGCCATAAACTCCATGATTGCTGATCGTTTTGCAAAAACAGGATACAAATAAAATCGCTACTTTTTTCTTTGTTGCTGAAACTTTCGTAAGCGTTTTTCAAAGCGGTTAGGATGAAGCATTTTGAGGATAGAATTTGAAGCAACTGGCGCTCCAGCAACCACTTGATTTGTTAGAATTTGAGCAACATAAGGCGCTACCATACTGCCCTTAGCACCAAATCCTGTACAGATATGTAGCCCTTCTCCTTTCTCCAAAAAAACTGGGCCAACCATTGGAAGATAATCGGTGGTTTGCACCCGTGTTGCACTAGTACCACCTGAGATAGCTTTAGTTAATACATCCATATCTAGCTTGCAGTCAAAATCTGTAGCTAAATCACTTATATTTGCAATATCATCTTCAGGAAGTAAAGGGCCTGCAATCTCGTCAGGATAAAAGCGGCTACCAAATGCTTGCTCTTGATCAAAGACTGGACTCAAATACACAAGGCCACAAACGCCAGCTTTGATATGTTGAAATGGCCAACTCGAACTGGAAAGTTTTTCCGTATTAATAACACTGCTTTGACCTGCGATTGGTCGTAAAGGATAGCGCCAGTGACTTGGCTTGCTTGGATCAGGTCCTAAACACTCATTACCATTTACTTTTAATATTTCAGCACTACCTGCGCCCGCAGTGATATACACATAATCATAGCCATCGTACGTCAATGACTGCGCATCTTCTGTTCGAAATACTAAAGACCATTTTTCATAGTAGTCGAGGCTTCCCAGCTTATGGTTATGCTTTAAGTGAATATATTTGCTGTACTTTTGTTGAATAAAATCGGCCCAAATATAGGGTCTAATAAAGCAAGCCTGCGGCATCCAAATAGCCCGTTGCGTTGTTTTAAGCCCTACTTTTTCTTCGAACTCTTCCGCTGTAATTTTCTCAACCCAGCTTTTCGGCCACTTAGCTTCTATTTCTTTCGCAGTCCATTGTTCTTTTTCATTTAAGAAATGTGCAGCGCCTGTATGATGTACACCTTCATCGCCTTTATAACTATAAGCAGCAAAATCATAGGCTTGCTCGAAGAAATGATTAAAGTCATTTAGATGAAGTTTTGGCTTGAGGTAAAGCAAGTGAGCAAAGTTACCTGATGCGCCTGACATGCTTTTTTCCGCGTCAAACACATCAACATCTATGCCTGATTGTGCAAAACTTTTCGCTAGATGTAACCCTGCATAACCCGCACCTATAATTGCAATCTTAGGCGCGTTAATTTCGCGCAATGTTTCTTTATGCCCAGCAAATAAGCCAACTGTCATGTGACGCTTATTAAAACCTGGTCTCTTTTCAACACTAAAGCCAACAGCTTGTAGCCCTCGACGAACATGCCCTGCAGCCGTAAATGTAGCTAAGCGAGTACCATCTTTGGAATGACGAGCAAGTTGCTCATAGAGCTCAGGTGACCACATTCGGTGATTACAGCTCGGCGCAAAACCATCGAGAAACCAACAGTCTGCTAAAAAATCATGCTCCGCAAACATATCAACGCCATCTCCAAAAAGAAGCGATAATACGACTCGATCAGAAAACTGGCGGTAATGACAACCTTCCCATGGGGCTGGCCATGCGTTAAGAAGTTCTTTAAATATTGATTTAAACTGAGGAAAACCTTGATAAACAGCGCTTAACTGTTCAGGTGTAAGTGGTGCAAACTCCACAGAAACAAAATGAAGCTGCAAAAGACTTTCAGGATTACGGTCGCACCATTGTTTCCAATGCCACCATACAACAACAAAATTAAGACCTGTGCCAAAGCCTGTTTCGCCTATAACACAAGTCCTTTGACCACGCTCTTGACACTCATCCCAAAGCTCAACAAGCTTATTACCTTCAATAAAAACATAGTTGATTTCATCGATCGGTCCTGCAGCTTGAAAATAGCAATCATTAAAGTCTTGGGAATATAAGGTGCCCACCCCAGTTTCAACCTGAGGCGGTGATAGTAAACGTGGCAAGGCAGGCTCTCTCTCTTAAATAGCGACGGCCTGATCATACCCTGTGGTTTGAACCTCATGCAAGCCTTGACGTAGACGTCCAAGCATTTGCTCTATTGAAAGCGTTGTAACATCTGGAACATAGGCTCGAGTAACAACTGAAACAGTAACAACACCATCTGGGGACGTTATAAATGGAAGTGCGGCTTCACGAACATTACGTAAAATTTCAGCAGCTACCTTTTGAGCACCATTATTATCGGTCTCAGGAAGAAGCAACACTAAAATATTTTCATCATAACGACCAACAAAATCCATTGGGCGACTTGAGCTGCCTTCAACAAGCATAGCAAGAGTACGGAATAACTCTTGACCTTGAGCGTCACCATGCTCTTCCACATAGCGATTAAAGTGATCAATTTGAATCATAACTGCTGCTAGCGGCGTATCATCACGGTTTGCTTGACCACAAAGCCTTACAGATTCGGCCATAACACCTCTATGATTTGATAGATGAGTTACACTATCAATAAGGCTCAATTGCTCGATATGATCTTTAGCAACTTGCAGTTCACTTTGGAGTTTTTCAACTCGACCAAGCGCAGATAATTTTGCTTTAAGCAACCAAGAAGGATATGAGGACAAAATAATATCATCAGCACCAGCGGCAAAAACGGATGAAAGCTTTTCTTCATGCATTTCATCTGTTAATACAACGATAGGAATCCAACGACGGGTGGCTATTTCTCGAATACCACTAATAACATGCTCAATATCTTTCGGCATTTTTTGAGCATCAATAAGAACAGTGTCATAGCGGTCAGCTTTAAACTGCGCGACAAGCTCTTCGTAATTTGTTAACACAGCAGAATCTTCTGTATCGAGCACTGTACCTATCCACTGATATAGGCTTTGCTGGCTCGAAGCGATCAGCAATTTCATAACTACCACTCCATGGTTTTGATTATTTCTTTAAATAAGTTTTCTAGGCCACTTACCCAATCATTTATCACACAGAGTATAATTCAGCATTTCATGTTTTGCCGTGCTAATTTACCGTATAAATCCTACAATTTTAGAGCACCAAGTAAAGCAAAATATTGATAACTAAGAAGCTCTCAAGGCTTGCAGGTATTCATAAAAATACTTTGCTTGGTGTTGCAGAGTCATATTTAGTATAAGTTTTAGCCGCCGCACATTAATACACAAGTGCCATCAGCTCTGCGAGCAAGCTCACCACTACAACCACTGAGAACACTCATACTTGCTACGAGTAAAATAAAACCATATAGAGTTTTTCTTTTCATTTCTTATTCCTTGAAATAACTGTGCTAACGATTCACTGTTTAACGAAATCAACTTTTGGCTGATTCCATTTTCATCATCATTGATTCATGTCGCAAAAAATATATATCTCAAGTTTTGAAAAGTTACTCTAATTTTGTATTTATTTTTGAGTAAGGCCTCTTGTCACTATAAGGGAGTTAAATGCAAAACGCCATAGCCTTTACAAAAGTACAGATATTGAAAACTCAAAAGCCAGCAGAATGTGCTGGCTTTTTATTCATAATGAACTAATAATACTACTTACTATGATTTCCATTTAATATTACAACCAACACTTGGTATTTGTTCTTCCAACATTTTACCGTCAAGACCCAATTTCACAGCTTCTCTCAAATCGAAACCATCGACAGTTTTATCTGTTTTTGGGCGACTAGAATCGAATTGACCTCGGTAAATCAAAGTACGATCACCATTAAATAAATAAAACTCTGGTGTACATGCGGCATCAAAAGATTTTGCAATTTCTTGCGTCTGATCATAACAATATGCAAACTTAAAGCCCTGCTCTTGAGCAAATTCAGTCATCTTCTCTGGGCCATCTTGTGGATAGGCATCAACATCGTTAGAACTGATCATAACAACTGAAACGTCTTGAGCTACAAACTCATTACATGCGGTGGTCAGCTCTTTAATAATATTGATAACGTATGGGCAGTGGTTGCATATAAAGCCAACTAAAACCAACGTACCTTCAAGCTTTTCTGAAGAGATATATTCACCAGAAACAGTATCTTTTAAGTTAAAAGCAGGAAGTGGCGTACCAAGAGGAAGCATAGTGGAAGGTGTTTGAGCCATGAGAGTCTCCTTATCTCAAAATAGTCAGATAAATAAAAGGCATCCAATGGATGCCTTTTATTACAGTTGCTGCTTACGAAAATCTATTAATAAGACTTAGCAAAGACAACCTTTGTAGATGTTTTTTCACCAGAGAAGATACATGTATGCTCTTCTTCTGTTTGACCTTCTAAAGGAATACATCTTGGTGTTACTTTAAGTTCAGACAGAATTGGGTGATCAATTGCTGCTTCACTCCAGTAAGCTACAGCGAAACCACCATCGTTTTCAAAGAATGCCTTGAACGAGTCTAAGTCTTCAATAAACTGCGTATTTGCTTCTAAACGAGCTTCTGATGCCGCTAGAAGATTTGCTTGCATTTCTTCCAAAATAGCAGGAATTGCTGTTACAGCTGCGTCAATAGCAAGGAACTCTTTCTCTTTAGGGCCTTTGTCACGACGAGCTAAACACACTTGATTCTTCGCAAGATCACGTGGGCCAATTTCAATACGGACAGGAACACCTTTCTTGATTGCTTGCCAAGACTTCTCACCACCACGAAGATCGCGATCATCAATCTTAACACGTACAGACTCACCAAATGCATTTGAGGCCTTAAGCTGCTTCACTAGATCATTTGCAGCAGCAAGCACTTGCTCACGCTCTTCGTCTTTACGATAAATCGGAAGAATGACAACTTGAGAAGGTGCAACACGAGGTGGTAGCACTAGACCGTCATCATCAGAGTGAGACATGATCAAACCGCCAACCATACGAGTAGAAGCACCCCAAGATGTTGTGTGCGCATACTGACGATCACCATTTTGATCGAGGAACTGGATATCAGAAGCCTTTGCAAAGTTTTGACCTAAATAATGAGATGTAGCAGCTTGTAGTGCTTTCTTATCTTGCATCATTGATTCAAGTGTTAACGTATGAATTGCACCTGGGAATAACTCATCTGGTGTTTTATAACCAGGAATTGAAGCAACTGCTAAGAAGTCTCTTAAGAATGTATTGTACGTCTGATGCATTAGAGATGTTTCATCACAAGCTTCTTGCTCAGTTGCATGAGCTGTATGGCCTTCTTGCCAAATAAACTCAGCTGTACGTAGAAATAAACGAGTACGCATTTCCCAACGGAATACACTACCCCACTGGTTTAAAAGAATTGGAAGATCGCGGTAGCTCTGCACCCATTTCGAGTACATATGACCAAACATAAGCTCAGATGTTGGACGTAGAACATATGGTTTTTCAAGAGCACTTTCAGGATCAGGAATAAGCGCGCCTTTGTCATCAAGCTTAAGTCGATAGTGCGTCATAACCATCGTTTCTTTTGCAAAACCTTCAACATGCTCTGCTTCTTTTTCAAAGAACTCGAGAGGTAGAAGTGTAGGCATAGCTACGTTTTCATGGCCTGTCTCTTTAATTAAGCCATCAAGACCTTTTTGCATAAGTTCCCATAATGCATAACCCCATGGCTTAATAACCATAGAACCACGAGTTGGTGAGTGCTCAGCGAGTTCTGCAGCTTTTACAACTTCTTGGTACCACTCTGGGTAGTTTTCTTGACGAGTTGGTGATATTGCATTCGACATTGACGAATTCCTTCACAAGTTAAAATTGTTTTATATTCTATAGTTCTCACACATTATGACAACTTTAGAGAGTCTTATAAACAAAAAAGCTCATCATCCGACGTATTATGTCAAATGATGAGCAGCCTTTAAGACAAATATGAAGTGCCTTTAAATGAACTTAACGCCATGCTAAAGCATGCTTAAGATCAATAGTAAGCGTTATCTGTATTTGTATGGTCAGTAACGTCTACTACTTTTTCAAGAATAGGAAAACGTTCTTTCAACGTCTTCTCGATACCCTCTTTCAAAGTGAAATCTACTGACGCACAACCTTGACAGCCACCGCCAAACTTTAAAACAGCAGTAGTGCCGTTGTCTACAAGACTTTCAAGTTCTACATGGCCACCATGGCTTGCTAGCATTGGATTGATTTCAGCTTGAAGCACATGAAAAATTTGCTCTTCAATACTTGCGTGTTCACCGAGTTGAGGTACTTTGCTTTTTGGTGCACGGAATGTTAACTGACCACCGAAGCGATCTTTGTTGTAATCAACTTCAGCATCTTCAAGATAAGGCACACTGTCATGCTTTAGATATACATTAAAGCCATCAAGCTCGATCACATGGTCGTTTTCACCCTGCTCACCTGATGGACAATAAGCCATACAGCATTCTGCGTGTGGCGTACCTGGCTTCTCTACAAAGATACGAACACCCATGCCAGCACTTTCTTGTCTATCAATCAGCGACTTCAGGTAATCAGCAGCGGACTCAGTAATACGAATATTCACTACAGATTCTTCTACAGACTGATCTTGGTTAGACATAATTTTCTCCAATTAGTATAAGATCACCGAACGAATAACTCGTCCTGCATGCATGTCATCAAACCCCTTGTTGATTTCATCAAGAGTAATTGTTTGAGTGACCATTTCATCAATTTTAATTTCGCCTTTCATATAGCGATCGACGTAACCTGGTAGTTCTGTACGGCCTTTAACGCCACCGAATGCAGAGCCTTTCCATACACGACCGGTTACAAGCTGGAATGGACGAGTTGCGATTTCAGCGCCTGCTGGTGCTACACCAATGATAACAGATTCGCCCCACCCTTTATGACAGCATTCTAGCGCAGCGCGCATCACATTAACGTTACCAATACACTCAAAGCTGTAATCTACGCCACCATCAGTCATTTCTGCAATAACTTCTTGGATAGGTGCATCATAATCATTAGGGTTCACACACTCAGTGACACCAAACTGTTTTGCCATCTCAAATTTATCTGGGTTGCCATCAACACCGATAATGCGAGAAGCACCTGCAAGAACAGCACCTTGCACAGCACCAAGACCAACACCACCAAGCCCAAAAATTGCAACAGTAGAGCCTGGCTCAACTTTTGCGGTATTCAGAACAGAGCCAATACCAGTTGTTAGACCGCAAGCAAGAAGACACACTTTGTCCATTGGCGCTTCTTTTTGAATTTTTGCTAACGCAATTTCAGGTACGATTGTGTATTCGCTGAAAGTAGAAGTACCCATGTAGTGGTAAATTGTCTCGCCTTTATAGCTAAAACGGCTTGTACCATCTGGCATTAGACCTTTACCTTGAGTCGTACGAATAGCCTGACACAGGTTTGTTTTACCTGATTTGCAAAACTTACACTCACCACACTCAGGCGTATAAAGAGGAATAACATGATCGCCTGGCTGCAGGCCTTTTACACCAGCACCAACTTCAACAACTGTACCAGCGCCTTCATGACCAAGAATTGAAGGGAAAATACCTTCAGGATCAGCACCTGACAATGTATATGCATCCGTATGACAGATACCTGTAGCAGAAAGCTTCACCAGTACTTCACCAGCTTTTGGGCCAGCAACGTCAACTTCGACAATTTCTAATGGTTTGCCTGCTCCAAATGCAACTGCTGCGCGAGAACGTATCATAGAATACTCCTTCATTATTATATTGAGCCAGACTTTGGCTATGGCCATAATTGTATAGTCTTTTAGTTGGTCTTTCAATGAAACACCAACGGAGAAATCAACGATAAAACCAAATGAAATTATTGAAAATTGCGGAATTTTGAGCAATATGATCTTTTGCTAGAGCCTAGATCACATGAGGCTTTGATCAAAACTCAGCGAACTCTCCTGCTAACATTGAATTTCACTCTAAAAAACAGTATCGTTACACATTGGGCTGAGCCCTCATGCCATAAGACCATAAAAGGATGAACCCTATGACAGATCGCAACGATATCGACAATTCTGCGACTGATGAGCAAAACGAACATCAATCAAAGCAAGCTTTAGTACGAGATAACATCCTGAAGATGCTTTGCCTTCAAGATAACATCAACTCTCAAATCAACCCTGATTGGAGAAATGACAGTTACCCATGGTACCGAGCTGCATGGATTGAGTGTGCTGAACTTATGGAACATCATGGTTGGAAATGGTGGAAAAAACAAACACCTGACCTAGATCAAATTAATCTTGAGCTTGTGGATATTTGGCACTTTGGCCTAAGTGACTGCCTACAACACAGTCAAGATAAGAACCTCACTGCTGATGCACTTTACCGCTCAGTCTATCTTGTATCATTAGTACCAACAGAGCTTTCCCTTCTAGATGCAACTGAAGCTTTTGCACGGGACTGCCTACAACTTGGCCGCTTCCCTACTCTAAGCTTCGCGCAGCTTCTTTCAAGCGCTGGTATGGACTTTCAAACTCTTGTGAAGCTCTACATGGGTAAAAATATTCTTAACTCATTCCGCCAAGATCATGGGTATAAAACTGGTGAGTACATCAAGATCTGGAACGGCAAAGAAGATAACGAGCATTTAAGCGAGATTCTAAGAGAGTTGGATGAAAATGCAGCTCAAGAAGTGGATATTCAAACCCACATCTATCAAGCCCTTAAAGCCAACTATCCTGTTGCAGAAGCGGTTTAATACACAATATTAAAAATGCTCCGAAAGGGGCATTTTTTTTACCTTTTTATCGAGACGCGTTTATCTATTTTATAAATTCGCTTAATCCATTCGAATAAAACATTTTTTAAAAACAGACTGTTCACCTCTTTCCATGTACCCTGAAATTACAAATTTATTCGCATTAAAAGATATTTAATTGTATTTTGGGGCATAAAATGGCTGGTTTACTCGTTAACGGAAAATGGAAATCAAAAGATCAATTTGCTGAAGAAGATGGCCAATATAAAAGAGATGATTCTCAATTTCGAAATTGGTTAACTCGTGATGGTTCGAATGGGCCTGAAGACCAAAAAGGCTTTCCAGCAGAAAAAAACAGATATCACCTTTACGTATCATACGCTTGCCCATGGGCGCATCGAACACTCATATTTTTACACTTAAAGCAGCTGACAGACTTTATAGACGTTTCCGTGGTGCACCCTCATATGGGGGACGATGGCTGGCATTTTAATCAAGACTTTCATGGTGCTACTGGTGACAAGCTATACGGCTTCGAATTTATGCACCAACTCTACACAAAAGCAAAACCTGATTATACAGGCACAGTAACTGTACCCGTTTTATGGGATAAGAAAGAAGAAACCATCGTCAGCAATGAATCAGCTGATATTATTCGCATGTTTAACTCTGCCTTTAATGAATTGACAGATCATTATGAAGATTTTTATCCAAAGGATTTGCAGGACAAAATCAACACAGTAAACACTCGAGTTTACAACACTGTAAATAATGGTGTGTATAAAGCAGGTTTTGCTACAAGCCAAGATGCTTATAACAAAGAAGTGACTACATTATTTGAAAGCTTAGATTGGCTGGAATCAAAGGTTTTACAAAACAATGATTATTTAATAGGTAACAGGTTTACCGAAGCTGATATTCGATTATTAACAACCCTGCTCAGATTCGATGCTGTATACCATACACACTTTAAATGTAATCTTTACAGAATATCTGACTACCCAAAAATTCAAGCTTATTTAGAGCGGCTTTATAACTTAAAAGAAGTGAGATCTACCGTATTTATGGATCATATTAAAACCCACTACTATACATCTCACCCAAGTGTAAACCCTTCTGCAATTGTGCCAAAAGGGCCTCTATTAAAGTGGCTATAATTTCTACTCCACTTCTTCCATATTCAATTCAGCAGGTTCAGACTCTTGAATACCTTGAGTAGGCTCAGCTTCAGCCGGAGGATCTGCTGTAAAGAGTAAACCTCCCCCTGGGAGACGTACAGGGGCAATAGGTCCATCTGGGCTTCCTGGTTTTACCATGAGGGTTCCATCTTTACTTTCTTCAAAGCGATTTGTAGGTTTACTGATCAGCATAACCACTCGTCGATTACGTTGACGACCTTCTTCCGTTGAATTTGATGCGACTGGCTTAAACTCACCGTAACCAATCGCTGCAAGTCTTCGAGGGTCAATTTCATTACTTGCCAAAATCCTGACAATTGCTGCAGCTCTTGCAGCGGAAAGCTCCCAGTTCGAAGGATAGCGATCATTTTTTATTGGCACATTATCGGTAAAGCCCTCAATATTAATTGGCAAGGTTACATTTTTCAATGGCTCAGCTAAACGCATAATAAGTGAAATAGCATCTGGATTTGGAGTCGCATCACCACTTTGAAATAATAATTTATTATTTATTTCAATTTCCAACCAGTTATCATTTTCACCAAGATTAATAAGCTCTTTTTTCAACAACTCTGGAAAAGATGAGCGTATTTCACCTGCGATTTGCATTAACTCTTCTGAACCACCATCGAGAATACCAGCTTTTTCCTCTTCTTTTTCAGGCTTTGGCTCTTCAATAAAGCGAGGAAAAGGTAAATCAATCACTTGATTTGGATCGTAACCGCCATAGCCTACAGATGGCCCTACTTCAATAGGCCTCATGCTTTTTGGAGTTTGGTTAAATGCATCTTGTAAAGTCGATGAGAGCACTTTATATTTACCTTCATTGACTGATGACATTGCATACATCACAACAAAAAATGCAAATAAAAGGGTGATAAAGTCAGCGTATGAAATAACCCAGCGCTCATGATTTTCATACTCTTCTTCATGTTGCCTATTTAAGCGCATACCAGCCTCCTAGGCAGTTCGAGTATAAACTTCGAGCCTGATTTCAATTAGCCTTGGATTTTCACCTTCAGCAATTGCACAAAGACCATCAATAACAAGTTCTTTTTCTTGTGATAATTTCTGCACAACTGTTTTTAATTTGGCACCAATTGGAAGTAAAAATAAGTTTGCTACGGCAACACCATAAATAGTCGCAACAAAAGCTGTTGCAATCCCCGCGCCGAGCTTAGTAGGGTCATCAAGATTACCCATAACATGAATAAGCCCCATAACTGCACCAATAATACCTATTGTTGGTGAATATCCACCCATGCTATCGAAAACTTTGGCTGCTTTAAAATCAAGTCGCTCATGCAGAACTAAATCATTTTCCAATAAACTTCGTATGGCATCAGGATCCGTTCCATCAACCATTAATTGCAAGCCTTTTTTATAGAACTCTCTTTTTTCAGTCTCTGCAATACTCTCAAGACCTAAGAGACCATCTTTTCGAGAACGTGCAGCCCATTGCACAATTTGACGTCGAACCACTTCTAAATCAGCACTTGGAGGCGAAAAAACCCATGGCAACATTTGAAAAGCTCGAAAGAAAACTTGATATGGTGTTTGAAGCATAACTGCCCCAAAAGTACCACCAATAACAATAACAAAGGCTGGGCCATTGATAAGCCCAGATATATGACCACCATCAAGAGCATTACCGCCAATTATTGCAATAACGCCAATAATTATCCCTAATATACTAAGTGCATCCACTGGTCGCTACCTCTGCGAGTCGCGGCCCTACACGATCAATTGACATCATATCGTCGTAGAATCCTCGTTTCATTACAGCCTGGGGCATTCCAAATACCACACAGGACTCCTCATCTTGGATCCATACTTCTGAATTGGATTGTTTTAATAACTTTGCACCATCCGCTCCATCGGCACCCATCCCTGTTAATACAATAGCAAGAACCTTGCCAGGACAAGCTTTAGCAGCAGACGCAAATGTTAAATCAACACATGGTTTGTAGTTAAGACGGTTATCCCCTTCCAATATTGTAAGAGTCATGCTTGCATCTTTAATGATGGTTTGCATCCCCCCTGGCGCAACATACACGCATCCAGGCATGAGTTTATCGCCATTCTCAGCGTGCTTTACTCGAACATCACACAAGCTATTTAATCTGTCCGCAAAAGCTTGCGTAAATGCTGCGGGCATATGTTGAGCTATGACAATAGGAAACTGCATAGAAGCAGGTAAACATTTAAGAACACCTTGCAGCGCCATGGGGCCACCAGTTGATGAGCCAATGACGCATATCTTTGGGCGTATACTCAGTTTACGACCTTTTTTTACAGGTATTGCAGGCTCTACTTTTGCCTTGACTCGAGGAGATACAGCAGGGGAAGTTTCTGCTATAGGTCGAATAGACGTTGGGCGCTCAGGGTTTCTTTGAACGGTCTGCGCTGTTAATGCAGATCTACTAGAGTTCACGTCTTTTGCTGGAGTAGACACATTACTTTGAAGTGATTTATGTTGGCGTACAGAGGGCATTTTTACGATAGCCCTTAACCGATTTAATAAACCATTAGGACCACCACCAGCATTATCAGAAACAGACTCGAAACTTTTTGGAAGAAAGTCTTTTGCTCCAGCGTCTAATGCATCAAGAGTTGTTCTTGCACCATCATAAGTGAGAGATGAAAACATGAGAATCGGCACTTGATGAAATTGCATTATTTCTTTGACAGCTGAAATGCCATCCAAAAATGGCATCTCGTAGTCCATTGTAATGAGATCAGGTTTAAGTTTTTGCGCTTTTTCAACAGCCTCTCGACCGTTAGCAGCTTGGCCTACAACCTTAAAGTCCTCATCACTATTAATAATTTCAGTGATTCGTCTGCGGAAAAAACTCGAATCATCCACAACAAGAACAGTTACAGGCACTTTACACTCCTATATCGTGCCAGACTATACAACGAATAAAGTGAGAGGTAGTGTATTAAAACCTCTCACCTACCCTACTTACTAGTTAGTCTGTATATCCCTAATACGAACCTGCATAACGTTTAAGCATGCTAGGCACATCCAATATAAGAGCAATTCGACCATCACCTGTAATGGTTGCACCTGCCATGCCAGGCGTACCATGAAGCATACGGCCAAGTGGCTTAATTACAACTTCTTCTTGACCAATAAGCTGATCTACTACAAAGCCAACATGCTGAGTACCAACACTCACAATGACCACATGTCCCGCGTTTTCTTCATCAAAATGAGCACTTGGTACTAACCAGCGCTTAAGATGGAACAGTGGAAGTGCTTTATCTCGAACGATAACAACCTCTTGCCCATCAACAACATTTGTAGAAGATAAATCAAGGTGGAAAATCTCATTTACACTCACAAGCGGTAATGCAAAGGTTTGCTTTTCTAGCATAACCATGAGTGTCGGCATAATTGCTAGCGTTAAAGGTACTTTGATCGCGATAACTGTGCCTTCACCCTTCTTGGATTGAACATCGATTTGGCCATTTAATTGACTAATCTTTGTTTTTACCACGTCCATACCTACACCGCGGCCAGACACATCTGAGATTTCATCTTTTGTTGAAAAGCCTGGTGCAAAAATGAGATTATAGGCTTCCACATCACTTAAACGATCAGCAGTATCTTGATCCATGAGACCTTTCGATGCAGCTCGATCTTTTAACTTTTGCGGATCCATACCGCCCCCATCATCAGTGATGGACAGCACAATATGATCACCTTCTTGCTGAGCAGCAAGAATAACTTTACCAGCTCTTGGCTTACCCGCTGCTTCACGAACATCAGGAAGTTCAACACCATGGTCAACAGAGTTTCTCACCAAATGCACAAGTGGATCAGCAAGAGCTTCAACTAGGTTCTTATCTAAATCTGTATCCTCACCAACAAGCTCTAAATTAATTTCTTTTTTCAGGTTACGCGCAAGGTCACGAACAACTCGAGGGAAACGACCAAAAACTTTCTTAATTGGCTGCATTCGGGTTTTCATAACAGACGTCTGCAAATCTGCAGTAACAACATCCAAGTTGGCTACAGCTTTAGCCATTGCTTCATCAGCACTCTTAAGTCCTAAACGAACAAGACGGTTACGTACAAGTACAAGTTCACCAACCATGTTCATAATTTCATCAAGACGTTTGGTATCTACACGTACTGTTGTTTCCGCAGTTATCGCATCTTTGTTAGGTGTTGGAGGTTTTGATGCAGCAGGCGCTGAGGCTGGTTTTTGTGCCGCTGGTGCGGTTGCTTTTGCCGCTGGCTTTGGAGTTGGAGACACTGGAGCCTTTACAACCGGTGTAGGACTAGGCGCTGGGGCACTTTGTTTAGGCGCACCAGCTTTAGCTGTATCCAAATCAGATAGTAAAGAATCAAGTTGAGCACTTGCTTCAGGAGATTTATCTGTAGAAACCTGAGGTGTCGCTGCTGTATCAGGTGTCTCGCCTGCAATTGTTGGCCCTTTACCAGCGCCATGCAATTGATCTAGTAAAGCTTCAAATTCATCATCGGTGATACTGTCTTCACCATCAGAAGATTCAAGGACGGCTGGTTTAGGCTCAACAAGCGCCTCAACAACTGGCTGAGGGTCAGACTGTGGAATAGGCTCGCCACCTGTTGTTGTTTTGGTAACTGAAGGCCCCGAACCTGCCCCATGAAGCTGGTCTAGTAGAGCCTCAAATTCATCATCGGTAATTTCATCACCACTTGCTGCTTTAGGTGCAGCAGGCTTTGGAGCAGATTCCGGTGCTGCAGATGCAGGTGCAGCTGGAGCAACATCATCATCAGTAAAAAATTCAAACCCATCATCACTTGGTGGCGGTGCTTTTGCAGCTGTTGCTGGAGCTACTTCTTCAATGACAGGCTCAGGCGCATCAGGTTCTTCAGCTACGGGCTCGGATTCCGCAACTGGTACAGCTTCGGGCACCTCACCTTTAGCAAGACTATTAATAGCATCAATCAATTCTGGTGGGGCTGGATTTGGCATAACTCGATTATGCACTGATGCAAACATTTCATTGACCTGATCAAATGCTTGAAGCACCACATCCATGAGTTGTGTAGTGACTTTGATCTGCCCATTACGAAGGCAGTCGAATGCATTTTCAGCAGCATGGCATAAGTCGACCAACGGCTCTAATTGCAAGAAACCTGCCCCACCTTTAACGGTGTGGAAGCCTCTAAATATCGCATTCAATAAATCGCTGTCATCAGGTCTGTTTTCAAGATCAACCAGCTGCTCTGAAAGTGATTCAAGCAGTTCTCCGGCTTCTACGAGAAAGTCCTGTAATATTTCTTCATCAGCGTCGAAACTCATTCCTACCAACTCCCTATGGATGAATACCTACTTATCCACAAAATACTAAAAACCTAAACTTGACAGCAGATCATCAACATCATCTTGAGATGCAACTACATCATCTCTTTCTTCAGCATTTATAATTGGGCCTTCCAAATACTCTTCTTCACGTGCTTCGGAGCTAGGCTCATACTGAATACCTGTGATACTTTCCACTTTACTTGCCATTGTCACTAAACAAACAAGCGAACTTTCAACTTCATGAACAAGCTTAATAACCTTTTTAATCACTTGTCCTGTAAGATCTTGATAATCTTGCGCAAGTAAAATGCTTGAGAGGTTGTCTTCAATGTTTGTTGCTTTCGTGCCGGCAAAGTCGAGAAACTCATCAATTTGCTTATAAAGTGATCTAAACTCTTCGGCAGATAGTTCGCGGCGCATAAGCCGTTCCCAATCACCTTTAAGATTCATTGCAGTTTCACGAAGCTCTTTAGACACTGGTACAGTTTCTTCGACCATATCCATCGTTTTGTTGGCAGCATTTTCCGTCAAGCGAATGACATACTCTAGACGGTCTTTCGCATCTTCAATACGAGAAGATTCACCCTGATCTTCTTTTTTAGCTGCAGCTGTACGCTCTAAGCCATCTGTTTCTACATGAAAATTTCGAATTGCATCGTGCACTGTTCTTGTTAACTTTCCAATTTCTTGAAAAAGGCCAAAATCTCGACCTTGATAAAGCTTTTCAATTGCTTCCATTGCAGCTTGATTGTCACCAGCTTCAAGATGATCAATTAATTGGTTTGCTTGCTTAACAAGTTGTTTTTCAAAGTCATCGCTCATACTCATTCCCGCCAATAATGATAAGGAAATAATGAAATAGCGAGGTCAATAGTTAACCTACGCGCTCAAATATTTTCTCTATCTTCTCTTTAAGGGCACCAGCAGTAAAAGGTTTTACAACATACCCGTTAACACCTGCTTGAGCAGCTTCAACAATTTGCTCTCTTTTTGCTTCAGCAGTAACCATAAGTACTGGTAGTGATGCTAGTTTTGCATCTGCACGCACGGACTTAAGCAACTCAATACCAGTCATTCCTGGCATATTCCAGTCAGTGATTAGAAAATCAAAACTGGTTGATTGCAACATAGGCAACGCCGTATTACCATCGTCAGCTTCTGCAGTGTTATTAAAACCAAGATCTCTCAATAGATTTTTGATAATCCGTCTCATTGTTGAAAAGTCATCCACAATTAGGATCTTCATATTTTTATCCAAGACGTCCTCCTCAGATATTTACCGCCATTATGATTGATTGAGTCTCATTGACCCTTATCGATCCAACGCCCCTCATTAAAAGAATAGTGGAAATTACAAACCTCACAATAATTTTTACATAGGAATTTATAAATCGAACAGCAACGCTTATAAAAAACAATAACATCCTGAATTAAAATCAATAAACTTCGTTAAAACTTTATAAAAATTAAAAAAAAATGGCCTTAATAGCCATTTTTTATGAGGGATAAAAACTGAAACTTTAATTCGCTTTTAAAAAATACAAATAATTTTTTCAGATATTCTTGAGACGTTACAGGTGTATAACCAGCACACAGATTCTTAGTCTTCCATCTTATCCTGCCAGTCACTAAGACGAGACCTCAATCTCATTGCAGCTTGACCGTGAAGCTGGCTTACCCGTGATTCACTCACACCAAGCACCTCACCGATTTCTCGAAGGTTAAACTCTTCATCATAGTAAAGTGAAAGAACGAGCTTTTCTTTCTCTGGAAGATTATCAATCTCTTCTGCTAAGCGTTTTACAAAACTTGCTTTTTCAAAGCTAACATTAGGCCCAGCACCAGTATCGGCAACGCGATCAACCTGAGTCCCCCCATCATCAAAAATCACCTCATCGAGGCTAAAAAGCTTTGTAGAAAGGCAATCATTTAGCATTGCACTATATTCATCAAGCGTAATTTCGAGAGCATTGGCAATTTCTCGATCAGTGGCAGCACGGCCTAAGCCCTGCTCTAGTCGACGAATTGTTTGGGCAATTTCACGATTATTTTTATGAACAGAGCGTGGAGCCCACTCGCCTTTACGCACCTCATCTAACATTGCACCACGAATACGAATACCAGCAAAAGTTTCAAAACTTGCACCTTTACCATCTTCAAATTTTTTAGATGCCTCAAAAAGTCCAATCATCCCAGCTTGTATTAAGTCGTCAACAGCAATATGGTTGGGTAAACGTCCTGCTAAGTGATGAGCTATTTTGGCTACCAAAGCAGAATACTGATCAACCAGCTTGGCATACTCCTGCCGCTGCTGCTGTTCTTGTAACGCTTGTTTTGTGTATACCAAAACGAAATTCCTTCACTTTAATAAACAATAAAATGTTTTTATAGATTAGTGTGCAGCCATTTGAACAAGTCTATCTACAAAAAATTCTGTATGGCCTCGAGGATTTGTAGGCACAGGCCAGCGGTCGACCGTAGTGGCTATCTTACGAATAGCATGAGCTGCTGCAGCATCAGGATAAATTTCACACATTGCTTTTTGACGCCTCACAGATTTTCTAATATGAGTATCCATTGGCACCATACCAGTAAAGCTTAAAGCGATATCCATAAAACGATCTGTGACTTTTAAGAGTTTTTGATACACTTCTCTGCCTTCTTGAGGGGTTTTAACCATATTGGCTACAACATGAAAGCGATCAAGGTTATATCGGCTATTCATCAGCTTTAGCATTGCATAAGCATCGGTAATTGATGTTGGTTCGTTGCACACCACTAGCATGATTTCGTGTGCGGCTCGAACAAAGCTTAATACAGTGTCAGAAATACCCGCAGCTGTATCAATAATGAGGTAGTCAATATCTTCTTCTAATTCACTAAATGCATTAATAATTGCTGCATGTTGTAATGCGCCAAGCTGTACCAACTCCTGTGTTCCTGAAGCAGCTGGAATAACCTTTAAACCAAAAGGCCCTTCAAGTAGTAAATCATTAATAGTACAATTACCATTTAAAAGATCTTCAATTGTATGAGTCGCTCGAAGGCCAAGCATAATGTCAACATTAGCTAAACCCAAATCAGCATCAAGTAATACAACTTTCCGCCCCATTCGACTTAATTCAATACCAAGGTTAACAGAGACATTTGTCTTGCCAACACCACCTTTGCCACCGGTAACAGCAATAGTTTGAACAGAATGAAACACTATTTACTCCTTTTATACTGATGACTCAGTAAAGTCGCTTAAATTGAGTCTAATAATCCTTAAAAGACTTCTTAATATTCTTTAAAAAAATTGTTACCCCATTGCGCTCACTAAAATATTTTCTTGCTCAGAAGCAGTTGGTGCATATTCCCAACGCTTTCGTTTTGAAGTAGCGAGCAATGTTTGTAATACCATATCAACCGACATTGTTTTTAAATCTTCAGGGATTTTCTGGCCATCGCATGCAAAAACCCAAGGCAATTCAGACTTAATTACTGTTGTTACAGCTTCACCCAATCGAGTAATTTCATCACATTTTGAGAAAATAAGAGCTCGAATCTGAGCAGGCTCATAGGCTTTTGTAAGTTGGTCTAATACACTTTCTTGTAAATTCGCTGGCGCAACTAAATAAGTCTCTAACTCATCACCTAATTCTTTAAGTTTATTCCACTGGGCAACTCTGCGCTCATCTTGGTGACTTAAACCGGCTGTATCAATTAAAATAAATTTACATTCACGCATGCAACTTAAAGTATCCATGAGTGAGTCTTCTTGTCGGCAAAGTGCTGTTTTAACGCCAATAATATCTCCAAGGCGTTTCATTTGCTCCCAAGCACCAATACGAAATGAATCCATCGTCACAATACCAACTTTATCTGCTCCCCAGCGGGCAACTTGGCGAACAGCTAATTTACCTAAAGTTGTTGTTTTTCCTGCCCCTGTAGGCCCGACAAATGCATAGATACCAGGTGACTCAACAGGATTTCGACGATAACGAGGAATCATGCTTTTTACATATCTTAAACTTGCTTTCCAAAGCATTTCTGGCGAATTATTTTTGACAGATGCAAAGCCTTGCGATTGGCTAAAACGATTAAATAACTCATCGCCTAAACCAAGTGAGCGCCAATGTTTTTTAACAGTTGCAATAGATTTTTTTGACTCTAATTGTTGCTGCTGTTTAATCTGATTTTCACGAATTATTTTTTCTGGAATTTCAGCAACAGGTTTTTCAATAACTTCTTCTGTTTTTTGCTTTTGAACCTGACTTCTTAATTCATGCAATTCTTGCTGTAATTGCATTAAAGTGGAATGCATCATGCTCGACATATCTGGTGTTTGCATTTGCTGTGCAGGCATTTGTGCAGGCGCTTGCATATTCCGTTGATAACGATCCTGCTGGTAACCACCTTGCTGTGAATAAGTTAAATTTGCATTATCTGTTGTTTGTGCAAAGGTATTTTCCTGCATTTGCTGACTTGAGCGAACAGCTGCAAGCAGTTGTTTTGCTTTTTCATTTGAAAGCTGTAAAGAAGGTGCTGATTGCTCAGCTGAACCATAACGATTTTGCGTTGGCGCTGGCAGCTGTTCTTGCATGCCGTACGAACGTTCCATAGAGCTCTCATCTTCTTCAACTTGAACTGAAATTTCTACTTTTCCATTAGGCAGCTTACGGTTCGACACAATAATAGCATCATCACCTAATTCTTCTCTGATCTGCTTTAGGGCTTTCTGCATAGATGCAGCAGTGTATTTCTTAATACTCATCTTCTATTCCCCACTTTACAATCTTAATTACTTACTGCTGCCCTATTGACGCCACAACTTTTATTTTCTTATTGCTTGGAATTTCTGTGTAAGCAATAACATGAATATCGTTGTAAATTGGCTCAATAAATCGATAGAGCATTGCTCTAATACCTGATGAGGCAAGTAATACAGCAGGTTTACCTGCAAGCTCTAGCTTACGGGCTTCACTTATAATTTCCTTTTGCAAATTCTCTGCCAACTTTGGTTCTATGATTGCATCTGTTTCAGAACCACCTGCTTGTTTTGCATGCCCAACAGACTGAGCTAATAGCTGTTCTAGGCTAGGCGTTAACGTCATAACCGAAAGTTCTTGATCTACAGGGACTAAATTATGAACAATCATACGAGACAGGGCTAAACGGGCATGGGCCGTTAGTGCATCAGGGTCATTTGTGCGGGTAGCTCCTTCAGCTAATGCTTCAGCAATTGAGCGAATATCACGAACAGGAATGCCTTCTCGAAGAATATTTTGCAGCACTCGAAGGATTAAACTCAGCGATAATGGCTTAGGCGTCAAATTCTCGACTAGCTTCGGAGCCTGTTTTTCAAGCTGATCAATAAGCTTTTGCACTTCTTCATGACCTAAGAGTTCATAGGCATGCTTGTGTAGTACTTGGTTCAGATGCGTAGCAACAACAGTTGAAGCATCAACAACTGTATAACCAAGGTTTTGCGCTTGCTCACGCTGACTTTGTTCAATCCAGACAGCATCTAAACCAAATGCAGGGTCTTTTGCAGCTAAGCCTTTAATATTGCCAAAGACTTGACCAGGATTAATTGCAAGCATTCGCTCTGGGTGAATTTCAGCTTCGCTTAAAGCAACCCCCATAAGCGTTATACGGTACACATTTGGCGCGAGCTCTAAATTATCGCGAATATGTACACTTGGAATAAGGAAACCAAGGTCTTGAGAAAGCTTTTTACGGACACCTTTAATACGATTGAGGAGCGCGCCATTTTGCGACTCATCAACAAGAGGAATAATTCGATAACCTACTTCTAAACCAACTTGATCAACAGGTTGAACATCATCCCACCCAAGTTCTTTTGGTGCTTCAGCTATATCCATAGAAGAACCAGGCGATTGAGGCTTGGCCTGACCACCAGCATCTTTAGCTGATTGCGTAGCAGCACCAGCTGCACCACTCTCTGCACCTTCTGCAGCCTCTGCTTTTTGCTTAATATAGTAAGCAAGATAACCAGCAGCGCCACCAAAGCCTAAAAATGCGACATGTGGCATACCAGGAATAATACCCATCAGGATTAAAATACCAGAAGCAATACCTAGAGCACGATAGCTACCAAACATCTGCGAAACAATTTGGCCTGACATATCTTGCGCTGAGTTCACGCGAGTTACCATGATCGCAGCGGCAGTTGAAAGTAATAAAGAAGGGATTTGTGCAACAAGACCATCACCTATAGTGAGTAGCGCATATTTACGCATAGCTTCACTAAAATCAAGATCATGTTGAGCCATACCGATGATCAAACCACCGATAATATTAATAATAAGAATAAGGATACCTGCAACAGCATCACCACGAACAAATTTTGACGCACCGTCCATTGCACCATAAAAATCAGCCTCGCTAGCAACATCTTCACGGCGCTTTTTAGCTTGCTCTTGGTCAATCAAACCAGCATTCATATCAGCATCAATAGCCATCTGTTTACCAGGCATTGCATCAAGAGTAAAACGAGCACTCACTTCAGAAATACGTCCGGCACCCTTGGTCACTACGACAAAGTTGATGATGACTAAAATAGCAAATACAACAATACCAACTGCATAGTCACCACCAATAACAACTTCACCAAATGCTTCGATAACCTTACCAGCAGCATCACCACCAGCATGGCCGTACATCAAAACTACACGAGTAGAAGCAACGTTCATGGCTAATCGTAAGAGTGTTGAAATTAAAAGAATTGTTGGGAATACAGCAAAATCTAATGGGCGCATGGTGTATACACTCACCAAAAGCACCACCAGTGACAATGCAATATTAAAGGTAAACAGCATATCCAATAGAAATGGAGGCATGGGTAACGTCATCATACCCAAGATTAATACCAGTACTATTGGCACCCCTAACTGATTAGGCATCAATCCAGTCACTTATAGACCTCCAACAATTCAATAAAACAACACAGAACTGTTAAGGCAAAATAAGTGCCAAGATTGAAAATATCATTAATACTGGTGTAAATAATTTACAACTAAAGAGAAACAATTATTTGACGTCAAAAATTAATAAACATAACTTCTTTAAGGAATGAAATTAGAGTGCATACATAGTATTTGGCGCACTCTATTAATTACACACGAAGGGTTAAATGGTTTTAAAAAACTCTAAAGATTCCGGATTAGCTAAAGCAGACTTATTATCAACATCTTCTGAATTGATTATTTTTTTTACAGCAATCTCTGCTAGTTTTCCACTGCGAGTACGAGGCAAATCTGGTACTGCTATTATGCGTGAAGGTACATGGCGTGGACTTGTGTTGGCTTTTATCTGATTTTTAATTTTTGAAACAAGTCCTTCGTTTAAGTTAATACCCTCTCTTAATACAACAAAAAGCCAGATTTCTTCATCATCTCTTATTTTGTGCCCAGCCGCCAAACAATCAACAACCTCTGATAGAACTTCAACTTGACGATAAATTTCAGCAGTACCAATTCTAACACCGCCGGGATTTAAAACAGCATCAGATCGACCTAAGATAATAAGGCCACCATAAGGTGTTTTAACTGCATAATCCCCTTGAGCCCAGATATTTTTGAAATGGCTGAAATATGCTTCTTGATACTTCTCACCTGTCGTATCCCCCCAGAATCCAATTGGCTGAGAAGGAAATGGCTCCAAACAGACTAGCTCGCCAGTTTGCCCGATAACGGGTTGACCTTGGCTATTAAATACCTCAACAGCCATCCCCAAACCTGGAGCTTGCAACTCCCCTCTTCTAACAGGTAACCATGGATTACCAAGTGCAAAGCAAGAAACAATATCAGTACCACCAGAAATGGAAGCAACCCTCACATCACTTTTAATATTCTTATAAACAATAGTTCATTGAGTTTTTAGGCTGCGATGCAGCCATAACCTCTG
>TARA_B100000686_G_scaffold28496_3_pt1 | contig 62154 bp, 57 predicted proteins | sample TARA_B100000686 | Tara Oceans TARA_B100000686 (sample SAMEA2622733) | marine metagenome | biome: marine biome (ENVO:00000447); feature: marine epipelagic mixed layer (ENVO:xxxxxxxxx); material: "saline water (ENVO:00002010), including plankton (ENVO:xxxxxxxx)" | depth 150 m
TTAAGATAGGCTTGATTTAATGGCCTCTAAGACAATTTCTTTACTTAGGCCTTTCATCTTTTTTGCACTCCCAATTTTTTCTAAAACAATGAAATTTAATTCATTTCCCTCCTTTTTTTTATCAGATTGCATGGCAGAATAAAGGTCTTCTGGATCTATCTTAGATAAAGGGGATGTAATAATTCCAGCTGTGCTAAAAATTGATTTAATTCTTCTAGAGTCTTTAGTAGGTAAGTTTGTCGAAAATTCAGAAAGTTTTGCTGCACATAAAATTCCTAAAGCCACAGCTTCTCCATGGTTATATTGTTCATAACCACCTATTAACTCAAGGCCATGTCCAAAAGTATGACCAAAATTTAATATTGCTCTTATGCCTGACTCTTTTTCATCTTGTGAAACAATATTAGATTTAATTTCAATAGAAGTTTTTATAGCTTCATTTATTAAGTTTTCTTTTAAACCTGCAATTCCATCAATATTTTCTTCTAGCCAAGTAAAATAGTTCTCATTTTCGATTATTCCGTGTTTTATCATCTCAACCATTCCTGATTTTATCTCCCTTGTTGACAGGGTTGAGAGAAAGCTTGTATCTATTATTACTTTAGAGGGTTGATGGAAAGATCCAATCATATTCTTTCCCATAGGATGATTGATTGCAGTTTTACCTCCCACAGATGCATCAACTTGGGCTAATAAGGTTGTTGGGACGAGCAAGAAATCAACCCCCCGTTGGTATGTAGCGGCAGCAAATCCACATAAATCGCAAACAATGCCTCCACCCAAACCAATTAATAAGCATTTTCTACTAAATCCCTTATCTAATAAGAGGTTGTGGATTGCATCTACTGACTTTTGTGATTTATTTTCTTCAGAAGCTTCCACGCCAATAGAGATGTAATCACTTGCTAATGGTTTTATTAGGTTCTCTAGCTTCTCTAGAAGGTGGTTAGCATTTTGGTCATATACCAGAAGAACTTCTCTTGTTTCCTCAAAAAGGCATAACGAATCTTCCAAAAATATATTATGACCTATTTCAATGGAGTATGAATTCTCACTTAATGATACTTCGACTGTTTCTAAACGCATTTTTAACTTATAGTTTTTCTATTATTTCATTAATTATCTGTTTTCTGTTTTTTTGTTTTTGTAGATCTATAGTTATGTCAGCTACTTCTTCATATAGAGGACTTCTTATTTTCATCAAAGATCTTAAGGTTTCTTCTTTATCCCCTGTAGTCAGTAGAGGTCTTTTTTTATCTTTTGAAGTTCTCTTTATTTGAAGACTCAATGGTATATTTAAATAAACTACTTTTCCTTTTTTAGTCATTAAGCTCCTATTCAATTTCTTAATGATTATTCCACCACCAGTAGAAATAACTACATTTTCCATTTCTATAGATTCTTTAAGGGAAGAGCTTTCTCTTTCTCTAAATCCTTCCTCTCCTTCCACCTCAAATATCCAGGATATTTCTGCTCCTGCTTTCCTTTCAACCTCTTTATCAGTATCAATAAAATCTAAGTTGAGTTTTTCGGCTAGCCTTTTTCCTAAAGTTGACTTGCCTGAAGCCATGGGACCCACTATAAATATACGCATGAGTTTATTATATCTTTACCATAGTCGAGTCGAATACAATTGATGATGTTTGATGAAAGTATTTATAAATAATTTTTATTTACGATCCGGGCTGCTAATTATTGCTTTGGGTTTAGCTTTTATTAGCAGCTTAAGTATATATGTTTCAGAAAAGCTTCCAGAAGCCCAAGAGATTAGAGATATTGAATTACAGATTCCTTTAAAAATATTTACTTCAGATCAAAAGCTTATAGGCGAGTTTGGAGAAAAGAGAAGGTCAGCAGTTAATTTCAATGATATACCTCCTTATTTTGTCAGAGCTGTTCTAGCAGCTGAAGATGATGAATTCTTTTCCCATTCTGGGGTAAGTTATTCAGGCCTACTAAGATCTTTATTTAGGTTAATAATATCAGGGGAGGTTCAAGGAGGAGGAAGCACTATCACTATGCAGGTTGCAGGAAACTATCTAACTGGCAGAGACATAAATCTATTTAGAAAGATAAAAGATATTTTCCTAGCTTATAGACTAGAAAGCATTTATACCAAAGAAGAAATATTTGAGTTTTATGTAAATAGAATTTTTTTAGGGAATAGAGCATACGGAATAGCTTCCGCTAGTGAGGTTTATTACGGTACTTCTATTGAAAACCTAAATATCGCTCAATGGGCAATGATAGCTGGGTTACCAAAAGCTCCGTCTTCGATGAATCCTCTCGCAAATCCCAGAAGAGCCCTGATCAGGAGGAATTGGATCCTAACAAGAATGCTAGATTTAGGGTATTTGTATGAAGAGCAGTACAAGCTAGCCATAAAAGCTCCTATTTCTGCAACTTATCATGGCTTGGTATCAGAAGTAAATGCACCTTATTTAGCTGAGACGATAAGGAGGTTTATGGTGCGAGAATATGGGTTAGATGCCTATAAGGAGGGCCTAGAGGTTTATACTACTTTGGATTCTAAATTGCAGAATTACGCTGTTTCTTCGTTAAAAAATGGATTAGAAACCTATGATAAAAGGCACGGATTCAGGAAACCTCTCAACCGTAAAGATTTATTTCCCGAAACGTTTTTTGATCAAGATTTAAGAATACGCTTACGCTTAATCAATTCAAGTTCTATATTTCCAGTAGGTATATCGGAAGTTCCTGAAGACGAGCCATTAGAATTTGTTTATAACTTTTTAAATGAAATCACTACGACTGATAATAAATTTCCAGCTTTTGTAATATCATCAAAAGATAAATTAATAGCTCTATCCAGTGATAGGAAGGTTTTTAGATTGGAATGGACTTCAAATTTAAGTTGGGCAAGACCATTCATAACTGAAGATCAAAGAGGACCAAAACCAAAAGCTTATTCAGATATCTTAAAAGAAGGTGATTTAATTTGGTTGGAAAAAAACAAAATTAATTCTAAGATTTCTTTAACACAGATTCCTGAAGTTCAAGGGTCTCTAGTTGCGATAAATCCAGAAAATGGAGGAGTTAAGGCTTTGGTGGGTGGTTATGATTTCTTTCTCAGTAAATACAACAGAGCGACACAATCTTCCCCTTTGCTTGGTTCAAATTATAAGCCCTTTTTATACGCTGCAGCCTTAGATTCTGGTTTGACAGCCTCGACTTTAATAAATGATGCACCAATTGTATTTGAAGATAAGGCTCTTGAAGATAAATGGAGACCTCGTAATGCAAGTGGAAGATTCTATGGTCCTACCAGATTAAGGGAGGGGTTACTGCAGAGTAGGAATCTTGTATCCATCAGGTTATTAAGGGAAGTTGGTATTGAAAGAGTGCAACGTTACTCAGCTAACTTTGGGTTTGTAACAGATTCTTTGCCTTCAGACCTCTCTCTTGCACTGGGCACAGCCACTTTAAGTCCCATAAAAAATGCTGCTGCTTATAGTGTTTTCGCTAATGGAGGAAGATTCAATGAACCTTTTTTTATATCTAGAATTACTGAAAGGTCAGGAAAAGTTATATTCGAACATAAACAGCAGGAATATAAACAAGTTATAGATCCTAGAGTGGCCTTTATCGTTAAGGATATTTTACAAGAAGCTGCCAGAAGAGGAACTGCAAGGAAGGTAGCTGAACTTGGGCGAGGAGACTTGGCTGGAAAAACAGGTACAACCAATGAGGCAGAGAGCACTTGGTTTACAGGATTTAATGAGTCATTAGTTACTAGTGTTTGGGTAGGGTTTGACCAACCTAAAAGCTTAGGGAATAGAGAATTTGGTAGTTCTACTGCCCTTCCTATCTGGATAGATTTTATGAAACCAAACTTAGATCTTTTACCTAAAAATTCGGGCTTTCCGCCTGAAGGCTTAGTCAGTATAAAGATAGATCGTAAGACTGGACTAAAGTCATCTAGTAATTCTAGAAATACCATATTTGAGTATTTCCTAGAGGAGCAACTACCTAGGTGACTATTTAATTAGAGATTGAGTTAGGAAGTTAGCTTGATCAGAGATCCTTTGAGAAGGCTTTACAGTAAAACCAGACCTTACGAACTGTTGAATTTCACCTTCAACAAAAGCTAAAAGCAAGTTCGCACTAGAAGCAGAACTTAGAACTAATTTTTTTTTAGTTTTCTGTTCATATTTTTGAAGATTCTGTTTTATCTGAAGTTCTATTTTCGAAAACATCTGTCCAATCCTATTGTCTAAACTAGCCTCATCTACGGAAAAGGCTTCTCTTGTTAAAAGCCTAGCTAGACCAGGGTTTTTTTCACTAAACGAAACCAAAAGGATCATTATCCTTGTTACTTTAGTTAAAAAATCTTCTTCAGTAGAATTTATGTCCCCTATTAAATCAAATATGCTCTGTTCACAAAAATCAACTAGCCCTTCATAAATTTTTCTTTTACTTGGGAAATGACGATATATAGCCGCTTCGGTAATACCACACTCATTAGCCAATGAAGCAGTTGTTACTTTAACCGGACCCTTAGCTTGCAGCATTTTTGCCAAATTTTGCATTATGTCTAATTGCCTTGGTTTTAATTGTTCCATAATCAAAGATCAGAAGAAATCATTGTTCCTATCCCTTCGTCCGTTAATACTTCTAATAATACAGCATGAGGTAACCTTCCATCGATAATATGACACGATTTAACCCCCGAAGATATTGCTTCTATAGAAGATTCAAGTTTTGGCCTCATTCCACCATCAACTACACCTATAGATACTGCAGAAAGAGCTCTTTTTTTATTCATCCTAGATATCAGTGTTCCCTTTTTATTTTTTATACCCTCAACATCTGTCAGCAGAATTAATTTCTCAGACTTAAGGGAAGATGCAATTTTCCCGGCAACTAAATCTGCATTTATATTAAGGCAAGCACCTTGTCTGTTAAATCCTAGAGGAGAGATAACCGGAATATATCCTTTAGCTATTTTTCTTTTTATCTCCTGGTTTTTTATAGAATCTACTTTACCAACTAAACCTAAGTCCTTTGCTTCTTTTATCTTTAATTTAGAAGCTTTTATTATTTTTTTATTTAATCTAGACATGCTAAATGCAGCTGCACCATTCTTTTTTATTAATTCCACAATCTCGTTATTAATTTCTTTGCCTAAGATATTTTTTACAACTTTCATAGTTTTTGAATCAGTTATTCGAAAACCAGAGATAAAAGAAGTTTTAATTCCTTGTCTACTTAATTCTTTACCAATCTGTGGGCCTCCCCCATGAACTATCACGGGGTTCATTCCAACTAACTTCATCAGAGCGATATCCCTTGCAAATCCCTCTTTCAAAGTTTTTTTAGACATAGCAGCACCACCATATTTAATGACAATGGTTTTGCCAAAGAATCTTTGTATATATGGAAGGCCTTCACTTAATACTGAGGCTATGTTTTGTGCTTGAGCTTTATTTATAGACATAGATTAAAAATTTCTTAAGTTAGGGTTAATTTTTTTGAGCGTTTCTTTAAATAACTTCTTGATAAGATCTAGATTTTTTTGGTTATTAGCTTCAAATCTTAAAACTAAATTTGGACTAGTATTTGAAGCCCTTAATAAACCCCAACCGAACTCAAATTCTATTCTTGCACCATCAATAAGTATAGTTTCTGAATTTTCGTATTTTGCTAAAGATATAAATTCTTCTACAACTTCAAATTTTTCTTCATCTGAGCTTTCAATATTTATCTCAGGAGTTGAAATCAGTTCTGGTAGATTAATAAAGATATCTTCTTCTTTGCTAGTCTCTGAGATAATTTCTAACATTCTTGCTCCAGCATAAATTCCATCATCAAAACCTGGCCATCTATCATTAAAGAAAATATGACCGCTCATCTCACCTCCAAGCAAGGCATTTTCTCTATAAATGCATTCCTTGATATATGAGTGGCCAGTCTTAGACATGATTGGTGTGCCACCTGCTTTTTCAATTGAGTCTGAAAGAAGCTTAGAACATTTCACATCAAACACAATTTTTCCCTTTTGATTATCAAGAATAGAATTAGAAAAAATAATCATCTGCTTATCTGGAAAAATCATTTCTCCTTTCTTTGAAACTACCCCCAGTCTGTCAGCATCACCATCAAAAGCAAGGCCAACTTCCAGGTTGTTGTCTAATACAAGTTTTTTTAAATCCTCAAGGTTTTCTGCTTTAGAGGGATCAGGGTGATGGTTAGGAAAGTTTCCATCAAGCTCAGAAAACAGAGGAAAGACTTCACAACCTAGTCCTTTATAGACTTGCTCTGCTATCACACTAGCTGCTCCATTGCCGCAATCTATTCCTATCCTTATTGGTCTTTTAAGCTTTAAATCCTTAAATATAAATCTCATGTAGTCTGCCTTAATATCAAAGGTACTTTTTGTCCCATTGCCATCTAAAAAATCCTCATCAAGAATCATTTCTTTTATTTTCTGGATTGCTTCCCCAGATAGAGTTTTTTTATTCTCAACAATTTTGAATCCATTGTAGTTACCTGGGTTGTGACTTCCGGTAATCATAATCCCATTAGGGCTAGATAGCTTATGGGTTGCGAAATAGAGAACTGGAGTAGGCGCTATACCTATATCGATAACATTACAGCCTGAAGCCTTAATTCCTTTTGTAATCCACTTAAGGAGGTCAGGACTTGAATTTCTACCATCTCTAGCTACGATCAACGAGTCTTGGCCAGATCTAATTGAATTTGTACCTAATGCTTTTCCTATAAAAGGCACTATTTCCTCTGATAGTTCTTCGTAAGCTATTCCTCTTATGTCATAAGCCCTAAATATATTTTTATTCAAATTCATTTGATAAGGGGACCCTTGATAAGTAGTTATTATATAATTTTGCAGACTTTTAACATGCGATAATAGATTTTTAAGAGATAAATAGAGAATAATGAACTTATCTGAATTAGATGGTCATATCTGGTTTGATGGAAATATAGTCGACTGGAAGGAAGCCAAGACTCATGTCTTAACCTACACCTTACATTACGGTCTAGGTGTTTTTGAGGGGGTAAGGGCTTATTCAACTCCAAATGGTACTAGCATATTCCGTCTTCATGATCATACGGAAAGACTGTTCAGATCAGCAAAAACTATTGGTATGAAAGTACCCTTTAGTCCGCAAGATCTGATAGAGGCTCAAAAGAAAGTGGTTTCCATCAACAACTTAGAGGAATCTTATATAAGGCCTATGTGTTTTTATGGATCCGAAGGCCTAGGTATTAGGTTTGATGCCTTAAGTATTCACACTATTATTGCTGCCTGGGAATGGCCTTCTTACATGGAGCCTGAAGCACAAGAGAAGGGAATAAGCGTCAAGGTTTCCTCCTTTAAAAGACAAGTGAGAAATGAAGTGGCCAATGCAAAGGTTAACGGTAATTATGTTCAATCTACAGTTGCTCTTAATGAAGCTTTAGAGGAGGGTTTTGATGAAACTCTTATGCTTGATACGGAAGGTTTTGTAGCGGAAGGAAGTGGTGAAAACTTTTTTATGGTTAAAGACGGAAAATTATACAGTCCAGATTTAGAAGCTTGTTTAGATGGTATAACTAGAAAAACTATAATTCATCTTGCTGAAGAAATGGGCATTGAATTTGAAGAAAAAAAGATTCAATTAGAAGAAGTATTAGAAGCAGATGAGGCATTCTTTACAGGAACTGCTGTTGAGTTAGTGCCCATCAATTCAATTGACAAAAAGAGTATAGCTGATGGCTTGAGAGGACCTGTTACTGAGAAATTACAAAAGACATTCTTAGATCAAGTCAGGGGAAAGCGGTCAGAAAATCAAAACTGGCTTACACCTATAGAAAGTTAAAAGTTTTTAGAATGAAGATATTGATTATAGGGCCTTCTTGGGTCGGAGATGCTGTCATATCACAAAGCCTTCTCAAAGTAATACATTCCATAAGAAATGAAGCTGAAATAGACATCCTATCGCCAGAATGGACTACAAAAGTGTTCAAAAGAATGGACGAAGTGTCTGAAGTAATTACTCTTCCTTTCATCCACGGACAAATTAAACTCAAAGAAAGATATGAATTTGGAAAATCTTTAGTAAGCAGAAATTACGATCAAATTATAGTTTTACCGAACTCTTTAAAATCTTCATTAATTCCTTACTTTTCAAAAGCTTCTATTAGGACTGGTTGGAGAGGAGAGATGAGATACTTTTTAATCAACGACTTAAGGGTCCTTGATAAGAAAGCATACCCCAGGATGGTGGATAGATTTGTAGCTTTAGCTTTAGATAAAGGATCAAGTCTTCCTTCAGACATTCCTTTACCAGAACTCAGAGTAGATGAAGAAAATTTATTACAGCTAATTAAAAAATATTCTATAAAAATTGATACACCATTGATTTGTCTATGCCCTGGTGCAGAATTCGGACCTGCTAAAAGGTGGCCAGCTAGTAACTTCGCGCAAGTTGCAAATGCTTATTTAAAGAAAGATTGGCAAGTTATTCTTCTAGGTTCAGAGAACGATGTATCAGTTGGAAAAGAAATAACAGAATCAGTTAATAAGAATTTAAATTTCTTTAATCTAATAGGAAAAACAAAGCTCGAAGATGTGGTTGATCTACTTGCTAGCTCACAACTTGTTTTGACCAACGACTCAGGCTTAATGCATATTGCTGCTTCTGTTCAAGTTCCTTTACTTGCACTTTTTGGACCCACTTCACCCAATTTCACTCCACCCTTAAGCCCGAAAGCTAAAATAATTAGAAAAGCTAAAGGTTATACAAAGATTAGGCAGGGAAGTTTAGAAGGAGGATATCATCAAAGCTTAATTGATATTAAGCCACCTGAAGTCTTAGAGGCTCTTCTAGAATCTGAATCTTAATTTCTCTTAACGAGTAAAAGCGGATTAACTTCTTAATAAAAGCTAAAATTAAATTTTTTAGAGGTATTTTGTTGAAAGAAAATATTTTTCTGAGCGAGGAAGTAAAAGGTCTGTTCTCTTCAGGAGACGTTTTTTCTATTGCCGAAGATATCGAGGGTAAAGTTTTTAGACAAACTGCCAATCGAATAACTAAAGAGTTTGTCTTTGAAGGGAATAGATATTTCATAAAACTTCATTACGGAGTTGGTTGGAAAGAAATAATTAAGAATATTTTAAAGTTGAGATCTCCAACTTTGGGGGCATATCCAGAATGGAAGGCTTTAAATAAATTAAAGTCTTTAGGAATTGATTGCCCAGAGCCAGTTGGGTATTTCAGTGTTGGTATCAATCCTGCAAACATGAGATCTTTTTTAATAACTAAAGCATTAATCGATACTATTTCACTTGAAGATGCTTTAAAAAAGAAAAGTTTTCAAAAATTAGACTTCACAATAAAAAAGCGATTTATAGAAAAGGTAGCTTTAATTTCACGGAATTTACACAACAGCGGAATAAATCATAGGGATTTTTACCTTTGCCACTTCCATGTTGATAAAGATATGGATGCTGAAAAAAAGATTTACTTAATTGACCTACACAGGGCTCAATTAAGATCTATTGTACCTTTAAGATGGGCTTCTAAAGATATAGGAGGTCTGATCCATTCAGCATTGGGTTATGGTCTAAATGAAAATGATTTTTATAGATTTATGATCACTTATCTTAATTGTTCTCTAAAAGAGGTTTTGACTGTTCGTTCTGATTTCTTAAATAGTTGCAGAAACAGAGCTTTTAAAATGTTTATGAAGCCAATTTTAAAAGAAATAGATATTTCTCTGCCTCAAGAACAGAAACTAGATACAGAATATTCTAGGGGTAGTAAAGACCAAGTTAGATGGATAGTTAGGATTAAGGAAATGCCAGAGCATTATGAAGAACTAGTAAATGGAATAGATTCTTTTATGAAATCGGGCGACATAATAAAGGATGAAGTAGGTCATAAAATAGTCAGTGTTAATTTCAAGGATAAAGCTTTTATTATTAAAAAATATCAAACGAAAGGATGGCTGCATAATTTGAGGAAATTATTTAGTCAGACAAGAGCTCTTACAGCATGGAAGGCTTCTCATTGGTATAACGCAGCAGGAATAAATACATTAAATATTGTGTGTGTAATAGAAAAATTTAATGTTTTTGGTACAACCGAGTCTTACTTGATCTCTTCTGTCATACAGGGTGAAAGACTGGACAAGCACGGGATAGAAACACAGAATATATTTCTTATTCCAAACAGACTAGTTTCGTTTTTCAAAAGATTGAAATGGATAGGTTTTAATCATGGGGATGCAAAAAGTTCTAACTTCTTTATAAACCAAGGAAGGTTAATTGTTTTAGATTTGGATATAGCAAAGAGAAGTTTTTTTAGGTACCAAAATCACAATAGACTTATAAAGGACCAAAAAAGAATTCAAACAAGTCTTAAAACCTACTCAAATATTACTAGCTCCTTAAAAAGGCGACTTAATTAGTTTAAATGAAAATAGGACTTTTGAGTTATCGCAGTAACCCATTCTCTGGAGGTCAGGGAATTTACATCAAACATCTTAGTTATTCTTTAGTCAAATTGGGACATGATGTTGATGTAATTTCAGGTCCTCCATACCCAGAAGTAAACGCAAGCGTTAACCTAATCAAAATACCCAGCCTAGATCTATTTGAACTAGAAGATAATTTAAGGCTAAGGTCTTTTAAGCTTAGATTCTTGTCAAATAAAACCGATCTGATTGAGTGGCTTGGTGTACTTTCTGGTGGATTTCCAGAGCCCTATACCTTTGGAAAAAGAGTTAGTAATTACCTTAAAACCACTTCAACTAAATATGATCTTATTCATGATAATCAGTCACTTAGCTATGGATTATTAGATATTCAACATAAATCACCTCTAGTCACAACGATTCATCACCCGATAACCCGAGACCATCAGTTAGAGTTGGAAGCGGCAACCAATTGGAAAGAAAAGCTTTCTACAAATAGATGGCATTCCTTTTTAAGAATGCAGAAAAAAGTAGCACCTAAACTCAATAAGATTATCTGTCCTTCAGATCAGTCAAAAAAAGATGTCATTGAAGAATTTAAAGTAAAGGAAGAAAACGTAGATGTAGTTTTGAACGGAATAGATCTAGAAACATTTAGTCGAAATGAAGCTGAAGAAGTTAAGCCTTTTCGAATTATAACTACTGCAAGTGCTGATGTGCCTTTGAAAGGCCTAAGGTTCCTCATTGAAGCCATGCCTGAAATAATTAAAGAAGTACCCAAAGCTCATTTAGTTGTTCTAGGTAAAGCCAAAAAAGAAGGGGAAATATTAAGTTTAGTTTCTGAATTGAATATGCAAGACAGAATCTCCTTCTATTCAGGTCTAACGCAATCTGAAGTTGTAAATCTTTACTCTTCTTCTCAGATAAGCGTCATTCCCTCTTTGTATGAAGGCTTTGGTTTTGGCGCCGGTGAAGCCATGGCCTGCGGTCTACCTCTTGTATCCACTGAGTCTGGAGGCTTAAAAGAAGTTATCGGAAAAGAAGCTGTTATCATCAAACCTGCGTCTTCTAAGTCAATTGAAAATGCAGTAATTAATCTTTTTTCTGATAAAGATAAGCAACTAACCTTATCTAAGTCTGGAAGAAAAAGGATGGAGGAAGAGTTCAGCTGGTTAAGGGCTGCTGAAGGCTATGAAGTTATATACTCTAAAGCTATAAGTGAGTTCAAGAATTAAACATCATGCAAACCATCAATTTTGATCAATTAAATATCCAACCAAACGCTAGGGTTTTGGATATAGGCTGTGGAGAGGGGCGTCACAGCTTAGGACTTTACATAGATAGAGAAATAAATGTGATTGGTATGGATTTATCCATAAAGGATATGAAAACCGCCAAAAATCGCATTAAAGATTTTTCAATTTCTGAATGCAATCAAGCTTCCTGTAATTTTGGAGCTGGAAATATCCACCAATTACCGTTTGAAGATAATAGTTTCGATGCTGTTATCTGTTCTGAAGTTCTGGAGCATTTAGATACTCTGGAGTCAGCTGTCACAGAGATTGTACGCGTCCTCAAACCTGGAGGGGTATTGGCGGTTAGTGTACCTAGATTTTTGCCGGAGCTAATTTGTTGGAAACTGAGCCCAAGTTATTCTAAAACCCCTGGTGGTCATGTAAGGATATTTAGACATAAGCAATTAAGGCAATTGATTCTTCAAGAGTCAGTTAGTTATCAGTCTTTCCATTGGGCTCACGCTCTCCACTCACCATACTGGTGGTTAAAGTGTTTATTTTGGGACAGAGAGGAAGAACATTGGGTGGTAAAAAAATATCATGAATTCTTGGTTTGGGATTTAATGAAAAATCCTTTTATTACTAGGCTTTTAGAGTTTCTGTTAAAGCCTTTTATAGGAAAAAGTTTAGTAATGTATTTTATTAAGGATTAATGAAAGAGATAGAGGATATTAAATACTACAAAGATTCCATTAACTTTATTTTGGAAATCCAATCTAAAGATGGAGCTATTTGTTGGGAAAAAAACGCAAAACTTGACCCTTGGGATCATGTTGAAAGCGCCATGGCTCTTACAGTTGCTGGCGAAGAGAGCGCTGCACGTATGGCTTATAGATGGATGCAACGAAATCAAGTAAAAGAAGGAGGATGGTACTCCGAGTATAAATCCGGTGTACCAACCAAGAAAAGAATCGAAACAAATTTTGCTGCTTATCTTGCTGTGGGTCTTTGGCATTATTATTTGATTACTCAAGATAAGGAATTCCTAGAAGAGCTGTTTCCCGTTCTTAATAAAGCAATGCTGTTTGTAGAGTCCATGCAAACTGAACATGGCGACGTTCTTTGGGCTTTGAATGAAGAGGGGTCGAAATTGGACGACTCTCTGGTTACTGGTTGCAGTTCAATTTACAAAAGTTTTGATTGCTTTTACTCAATAAAGAGTCTACTAAATAAAGATCCATCAAATTTGAAAGAGATTATGAATTCTTTGAAGCAGGCTTTAATTAAAAAACCTGAGCGGTTTGATAGGGGTTGGAAAAGTAAAGATAGGTACAGCATGGATTGGTATTATCCAATTCTTTGTAGAGTTTTTACCGGAAAACCTGCAGAAGAAAGATTTGAGAATCGAGAAAAAGAGTTTATTGTTGACGGGATGGGTTGTAAGTGTGTGGTAGAAGAACCTTGGGTAACTATAGCTGAGAGTTCAGAACTGGTAATGGCTTTAGCCGCTATGGGTAAGCTAGATAGAGCGAAAGAAATATTCTCTTGGCTACACCAATGGAAGGACTCCAAGGATAATCTTTATTGGACGGGGTATGTTTATCCAGATAAAGCCTTTTGGCCAATCGAGAAACCCACTTGGACTGCAGCAGCAGTATTGCTAGCAGCCGATACTTTGTATAAATTCACGGATGGAAGTGAATTATTTATAAGAGATTGGAGCGAATAATGGAAAAACTAGAAAGACCTAAAAATATTCATCACCAAGCCTTTCTTTGCCGAGATGCAGAGCAGACTAGGTGGTTTTATGAAGATGTGATGGGTTTTAAGCTCGTAGCAGCTTTAGATTTTGAATCTTCTCCAGGTTCAGGAGAGCCCTTGGAATACATGCACTTATTTTTTGAAATGGGGAACGGAGATCACGTCGCTTTCTTTGACATTCCAGACGAAGCCAATGAAGAAAAATTTAAATATACAAATGGTTTTGATCAACATATTGCTTTTGAAGTTGATACTCTAGAAGAATTGGATGCTTGGAAACAACATTTAAATAAAAAAATAGGGTGGGCCTCAGACCCAATAAACCATGAGTTTGTCCATTCAATCTACTTTTTTGATCCTAATGGTTTAGCTTTGGAAATAACCTGCCGAGATAAAGATTACGATCAAATTATGGAGAAAGACAACAGAGAAGCTCATGAAAATATTAAACGATGGACAAAGAAAACTAGACAAAAGAAAGAAGCAAAAGTTGGAGCAGAAAAGCTTGATGAGAGAAGTCTTGATACTATGGAACTAATGAAGCGATTAAAGATGTCAGGTGCTATATGACGGAACTTGGGAGTTATGAAAGGAAGCCCATTGCAATAGTTTATGAAGAAAAATCAGCCTATAAGGACACTTATGCAGGAGCTGAAGATCTTGTTTTTTTAGAAGCACATCACCTAATTCCTGAGAAGCCAGCAACCGATTCGGTAATCTTGTTTATGCACCCGGCAGGCGCTGGGGGAGCTTATTTACCTATGCCAACAGCTTTGGCCCGAAGTGGCATACCTGTGATTTATTGCAATAGCAGGTATCGCGGTGTTGATAGTGGACTCATCATGGAGAAAGTCGTAATGGACTTGGGAGCTTGTGTTAGGGAAGCCAAAGAAAGATTAGGGTATAAGAAAGTCATCCTTGGAGGCTGGAGCGGAGGAGGATCACTGTCCTTGTTTTATCAGTCCCAAGCAGAAAAACCTACTTTAAAGCACACCCCAGCTGGCGATCCCCCTGACTTAACTACAGCTGATTTATTGCCGTGTGATGCGGTGATGTTGTTGGCCTCGCATTGCAGTAGAGCCACTACCTTAACTGAATGGCTGGACCCTTCCATTTTAGATGAAGAAAATCCTGAGCTAAGGGATAAGGAATTAAATCTTTACGATCCTGAAAACCCCAACCAACCTCCATATACCAAAGAGTTTTTAGAGCGATTTAGAAAAAAACAAATTGAACGGAATAATAAGATAACCGAATGGGTTAAAGAAAAGTTGGAAAGCTTTAAAGGAGATCCAACCAAAGAGTATGGATTTGTTGTTCATGGCACGATGGCAGATCCAAGATGGTTAGACTCTACTATAGAACCTAATGACAGAAAACCAGGTTGGTGTTATTTAGGAGACCCTAAAGTCGTTAATGACAGTCCCATAGGCATTGCTAGATTTACTAGTGTAAGAAGTTGGCTTTCCCAATGGTCCTATGAACTGAGTGAAGCCGATGGTGAGAAGTGCGCAGCTAAAATAAGTAAACCTATTTTAGTTCTAGGTAATTCAGCCGATGACGCCTGTCCCCCTAGTCACAACAAAAGACTTTTTGATTCGATTTCTCATGAAAATAAGAAAATACATATTGTTAAAGGAGCTAATCATTATTACTTTGGTCAAAAGAGTCACTTAGAAGAGGCAACTAAGTTATGTTTTCATTGGCTAAGGCACAATAAACTTTTGTAGAAAAATGAATAAGGAGAAACACAGTTCATCTAATTCAGTCGCTGATGAAGTTGAAAGAAGTGTTAATGAAAAATCAAAAAAAGCCCAAGATTTCATTAAAGGAGCTCTAGATAGTTTCGAAGATCTTATTTATCAACTCATATCAATTAGACCTAAGGAATACAAGCCTAAAGACTTCACGCCAACAAGGGACTTCACTCCAACCAGAGATTTCACCCCAACCAGAGACTTTACTCCAACCAGAGATTTCACCCCAACCAGAGACTTTACTCCAACTCAAGGTTCAGGTTCGCATATCTTTTCTAAAAAAAGGAAGATAAAGATGGGTAGTAATAAAAATTAGGGTGAAGGTCTAAGTTGAAGTTCAAACTTGAAGAATCCGATGCCCCTTTTGAAATCATCTGGGATAATTTGGGAATACCGCATGTATTTGCTTCTACAGTTTCGGATGCTTATCGAGGAATGGGCTATGCCGCAGGTTACGAAAGACTTTGGCAGATTCATTTAAGTTGTGCTTATGCAAATGGTGAGGCAGCAGCTTTATTAGGTGAAAGGTTTGTAATTCAAGATGCTTTTCAAAGAGCATTCAATGTACACGGAGGTCACAATGATCTCCCTAAAAGTGAAGGGGATTGGATTGCAGATGCTTATCTAGAAGGGCTTAATAGTTATGTAAGATCTTTAGAAGAAATTCCTCCTGAGTTTAAGCATGCTCAAGCAGAGCCTAGAGAATTTAAAAGATCTGACATAGCTGCTAGATATCGCTTTACTTCCTGGTTCCAGCATAAGAGCTGGACTGAAAAGATGGTGTTAGGGCGTTTAATGGCTACCCATGGTGTGGATTATTTTTCTGATCACGTCTTACATTTCTCTGATGAAGACAGGACTTTGATTGAAGAATTAAAAGAACCTTTACAGACACTTGACCCTTCAATGATTAACCTGGCTTATCCCATACTAAATATTCCTTCCTTTTCTGGAAGTAATAACTGGGCTGTTACAGGTGAATTATCCGAGTCGGGTAAACCCATACTGGCCACCGACCCTCATCAACCATTTACGATCCCAAATACCTTTTTCTACGTTCATTTAAACGCAGGTTCTTGGAATGCTTTTGGGGCAGCATTTCCAGGCGTGCCTTACTTTATGATGGGTTACACAAACGATATAGCTTGGGGGCTCACTACAGGTTTTGTGGACTGTTATGATTTGTTTATTGAAGAGATTAAAGATAATGAGAGCAGAACTCATACCGGTTTCACGCCTTTAATCAATGAAATTGAGACCATTAAAGTTAAGGGTCAATCTAGCAAAGAAGTGCATATAAAAAAGACCGACCACGGTGTTCTTTTAGAACCTTTTTTAGAAGAAATGGGTATGTCTAAAGGAATAGAAAGTAAATATCAAACCAGCCTGTATTGGTCCTTGATGGATAAGCCAACTTCAGCCGGTGCTTTGGCCTTATTGCCGACTGCTAGATCAGCTCACGAATTCGGTGACCTTTTATTTGAAAATGAAATATGCCCACTAGTGAACAACATAATATGTGTAGATAAGGAGGATCAATTAGAAAGATATATTGCGACCACAACTCCAAATAGAAAAGGTGTAACAGGTAGTGTCCCTTTATCGGGTTGGGAAGAAAAATATAAATTTCCACTAGCTAAACCTCAACAGTTAAAAGTAGAAAAAAATCCAGCTTCTGGTTTTACGCTAACTGCTAATAACGACACTATGGGAGAAAATGGAGAATTTTACGTGCATAATTTTCCAACCCATAGTGCTAGGGCAGATCGAATAACCGAGCTACTTGAGCAGAAAGAAAAATTTACCATTAAAGACTTTTGTGAGATGCAGTTAGATTTATTGGATAAGAGAGCACAGAAAATTCTTCCTGACTTACTTGCGATATTAGATGAGAGTGAAGATGAAGATATCAAATTGGCATCAATATTACTTAGGGAATGGGATTATCGTGCTGATAAAGAAGCTATTGGAGCATGTATTTACTACCCTTTCGTGGACTCTTTCTGGCAACGCAAATATATGAGAGAAATATTAAATGATGAATTCTTTAAGGTTTTACCTTTGGGAGCTCCTGGACTCAATCTTTTTGACATTGGTTCTTTTAGAAATTCAAATTCACCTTGGAAACAACACGAAAGGGAATTAAAGGATTTAATTTATGAAGAAATGAAATCTATTATGAACAGAGTCAGGTTATCTTTAGGAGATGATCCAACTAAGTGGCGTTGGGGTGATTTACATAAGATTGAGTTTTGGCACAGTCTTCGTAAACACCCGGAATGGAAAAAATTAACTCTAGGACCAGATGAAATTGGTGGTAGCCCAACAACTCTGGGAATGGCCATGCATCTTGGCAAGGGGCCGGGGAGAGTAGACAAAGATAAAATTCCTTATAGAGTTTTTCACGGTCCAGCTTATCGACTGGTTGTAGATCTTGCTGATCCATTAAATGCAAAATTTGTTATTGCTGGAGGTAATGGAGGAAGAGCTGATAGTGATTTTTTAACCAATCAATATGAGAGTTGGTTAAAAGGTAAATTCTTCACTTTATCATTAAAAAGAGAGGAGATTGATGTGCACTCAATCTGGCAATTCAGTGATTGATGAAGAAAATATTAAGCCACTTGAATCGGAAGCCCCTCTGATTATTTATATTGATTTCAAAAGTCCATACGCCTACTTATCAGTAGCCCCCACCCGAGAGATGCTTTCTAAATTGAATGTTATAGCAGATTGGCGCCCTTTTGTTTTGGACATCCCTAGTTATCTGGGTTCAGCTAAATTAGATGAAGGAGGCAAAAGAGTTTCAAAACAGAATAGAACGGAAGAGCAATGGTCAGGAGTAAAGTATGCCTATTTTGACTGTCGTCGATATGCTAATTTAAGTGGCATGACTGTCAGAGGAACAATAAAAATCTGGAACACTGACTTACCTTCAATAGGAATGTTGTGGGTGAAAAGATTCTCAGACCTAGTAGATCAATGCCAAGCCGGGAGTCTCCTTGAGCGATACATTGACTCCATTTACGACCCCTTTTGGAAAAGAGAGTTGGACGTTGAAGATCCATCTGCAATCCTAAACGTTCTTGAGGGGATAGGAGCTCCCACAGAAGGTTTCTTAGATTACATTAAAGGAAAAGGGTTCTCTCTTAACGAGAAGCTTCAAAAATTAGCATTTGATGCAGGAGTATATGGAGTTCCAACTTATATTTTACCCAATGAATCAGTTAACGATCCAAAGCATGAAAAATTTTTTGGTCGCGAACATCTTCCTCGTATCACTTGGTTATTGAGCGAACGCAATGGTGAAGCTCCTACCACAGCATACAATTTGCCCAGACAATTAGATGAACAGGTTTTATCAAAGTCTGCTACTGATCAACTTGAAGAAACCAGATTGCGATCTGGTACTCCTGAGTTAATAACTTTTTTTGATTTTAATAGTGCCCATAGTTACGTTGCTTTAGAGTCCATAAAAGCTGTCAAAAAAGAGGGAATTTCCATCAACTGGAAACCGTTTTCCAGTAAACTACTAAAAGCCCCAGATAAAGAATCTTCAAAAGAAGATAGAGGAACTAAACACAGAAGAATCCGGGGTGAATACATTGCCAATGATATTCAAAGATATGCACCGCATCATCTAAGAGATATTTACATTGAGAGGGATTGTAAGTTTGCTGACATGGGCTTGTTGTGGCTTCAAAAAAAATTTAAAGCCGGAAGTGATTCTGTTGACTCCTATGTAACTAGGGTTTTTCATCATATATGGAAAGACTCAGGTTCCATAGCTACTTCTAATGATATTGAAGAGATAATAATTGAACAGGGATTATCTATTGAAGGGTGGAAGGAATATTCGGAAGGCCTTGGCCTTCAGCACTTAGAAGAAGTGCGCAATGATATAGATTCTAAGGCTGTGAATGTTACTCCTGTCTTCTATATTGGAACCGAACCTTTTCAAGGGCATAGCCAGTTACCTCTAGTAATTACAAGACTTAAATTAGGAATATAAAAACTTAATTTATCTTCAGTTTTAAATAAAGAGCAGGGTGGTCACTTAAAGGCCCTTTTTCTGTTAGAAACTTTATATCTTGACCTTTTTTTATTACATCAAATGAAGTTTTTTCGCTATTACGATAAAGAATGTAGTCAATGATGGACCAGCCTGATTCAACTTGGACTCCATTAATTGGATCTAAGAGTCCTAAGTTGCTTTTAAAATTTTCTAGCAACAGCCTATCTTGGTCATCATTCCAATTGAGGTTTAGATCACCAGCCAGAATAAGTGCTTCCCCGCTTAATTCTTGTTTCACTTTAGTCAATATCTGATTGAGTTGGCTCTCTCTAGCTTTCCTGTCTGAATTATCTCTTCCAGCATCTAAATGAGTGTTTATGATGAAGAATTCTTTCCCAGCTGGAGACTTTACACTTATCAATTGAAAGCCTTTTGAAGCAAAGCAGTCATTTAACTTACCCAACCAACCAGAACAGGTATTGAAAGCTTCGTTGTAAAATTTTAATTCCCAATCTTTTCCTAAATTAGAAATGGTGGTTAACCCAGACCCAGAACAGAAGAGGCAAAAATTAGATTGGTTTTTATTTCCTCTTATAGCAATAGCTCCATCTTCTAGACCGTTTAGTAAAACTTCGTGATGAGCAAAATCTTCTTGAAGAAGAGAAATTTGATATCGATTGATTTGTTTTGCAATCAAAGGAAAACGTTTATCTGGGTCATCACCAGAAAATATTGCTGGCAATCCATGTGTGTTGTAGGTGAGTAGTTTTATTTCTTCCGAAGCTAAAAAACTTGGAAGCATTATGAAATAAAAAATAAGAAGTAGAGAGAAATTAAACTTTGGGAACATATTTCTACAGTTTTTCTAATAAAGCTAAAGATTTGATCATCTTTAATTCTTTAAATAAACCACTTTCTAATGCTTTTGTATAAATGTTAAACGGGGGTCTCCCACCATCTTTTGGATTTGGGAACACATCGTGAATAGCCAATAACCCTCCTTGCATTAAATGAGGACTCCAGACATCATAATCATTGTTAGCAGCTTTTTCAGAGTGACCTCCGTCAATGAATATCATAGCAAGAGGTTCGGACCAAACTTCACTCGCTTCAACAGAAGTTGATATGATTGGAATTACAATATTATTCAGCCCTGCCTTATCTATTGTGTCTAAAAAGAACGGCAAGGTATTTATGCTTTGTTTAGACTCATCTAAAAGTTCTGGATCAAAGAACTCTTCACCTGGCTGTTGTTCCTCTGAACCCTTATGATGGTCTATAGAAAAAAGCTTTTGTTTACTTCCTTTGACCGCAGCTCCTATATAAATAGCTGATTTTCCACAATAACTCCCTACTTCCAAACAATTACCCTTTTGGGAATAAAGTTTTGCATACTCATATAAGGATTTTCCTTCTTCTTTATCAAGGAATCCTTTAACTTGATCTGGTTCTATTCCTAATTTCATTAGTCAATTAAGGGAAATGCTACCAAAAATATGAGAGGATGCGATGTCATTTATGATTCGTAGTGTATTAACAAACAATTCTGGTGAAGAATTTTCTTACATTTCCTCACGCCCATTGGAAGTGGCAGCCCCAACTTTTATCTTTTTTCATGCTACAGGTTTTAACGGACAAACTTACTGGCAGCTAATAGAGGGTTTGGATCAAAGATTTCAAAGTTCCATGAACTTTATATCCCTAGATCAAAGAGGACACGGACTCTCGACAGCAAAAGCTGAACCCGAAAAGCTAACTGATTGGTCACTTTATTTGAGAGATGCTTTAGAGATTACTGATAAATTAGAAGGACCTTTGTTTTGTGCTGGACACAGCATGGGATCCATTATTGCTGCTAAATTATCTAGCTTAAGACAACAAAAAGTTAAAAAGTTAATTATGTTAGAGCCAGTGCTGTATGGTCCTTTTGAATGTTTCAAATACCGCTTCATGCGATCTATTGGCCAAAGGAATAAAGTTGAGCTAGTAGAACTAGCTGCCAAACGAAGATCAATCTTTGAAAGCCAACAAGAGATGGTCGATTCTTATTATGGGAGAGGTGTTTTTTCTACTTGGGATAGATCTTTAATTCAGGATTATGTTGAAGGTGGTACCAGACCAATTAATGAGACTGAAGTTGAGCTAAGTTGTTCACCTCTTTGGGAAAGCAGAACTTTCATGGCTTCTGATATGGATTCCTGGCCTTATCTGAAGGAATTAAACTTACCTGGTTATATTTTGTGTGGTGATGTTCGCTCGACCTTTACCCCCAGTGCCAGAAAAGCTATAGAAAAACTTAAAGGAGATTGGAATATAGACATTTTCCCTGAAGCCACTCACTCTTTACCCATGGAAGAAGGAGGCGAGTTAATTGACCGTATCCACCATTTCATGAGTAAATAATTTAATTATGGATCTTCAACAACTAAAAAGAGGAAAAATATTGATTTTGGGTGACATCATCCTGGATGAGTATGTAAAGGGAACGGTTGATCGTGTTTCTCCAGAAGCCCCGGTACCTGTCTTAAAACCCGAAAGAAGAGAATTAAGACTGGGAGGAGCCTCAAATGTGGCTTCCAATGTTAAATCCTTAGGTTCGAAAGTTGAACTTATGGGGGTAATTGGTAGAGATGATTCTGGAAAAGAGGTTAGAAACTTACTCAAACAGCATGACATAAGATCTTCTTTAGTTGTATCTGACAAAACAACAGTGAATAAGCTTCGCTTATCAGCTGGCCAACAACAACTTCTTCGTATTGATCGAGAAGAAAACTTTAATAAAGAAGAATGGTCTTCCATCAAAGTAAATTTCTCTAAGAAACTCAGCAAGGTGAATGCAGTAATACTTTCAGATTATGGTAAGGGTACTTTATTGGATGTTCCTATGTTAATAAAGATGGCTAAAAGAAAGAAAATAAATGTTTTTATTGATCCGAAAGGAGACGACTTCAATAAATACAAAGGAGCCTATGCCATTACACCTAACTTCATAGAGTTTTCTAATGTTGTGGGGAAAGTAGACAATGAAAAAGATTTAAATAACAAAGCGAATGAATTAATTAAGAAACTTAGTCTCAATGTGCTTCTAATCACTCGCGGCCAAGAAGGGATGACTCTGTTTGAAAAAAACAGAGGGAAAGCAGTCAGGACTGATTTCCCCACAGAGGCAAAAGATGTTTTCGATGTCTCTGGAGCAGGTGATACAGTAATTGCGAGCTTAGCTTCGGGTCTTGCAAGTGGTTTAGCGCTTGGAGATTCTGTTAGATTAGCAAACGTTGCTGCTGGTATTGTGGTGGGGAAATCTGGAACGGCTTCTCCTTCTCTAGCTGAATTAAGTGTCAGTCTAAATTCTAAAGATTCAGTTCTGTCCAAAAGCGAAGTGAAAGGTTTGGTTAAAGAAGCAAGAAAGGATTCGAAAACAATTGTATTTACTAATGGTTGTTTTGATTTGCTTCATGTTGGTCACATCAGTTACCTTGAAGAAGCTAAAAAGTTAGGTGATCGATTAGTTGTTGCTTTAAATTCAGATAAATCCGTAAAGAAATTAAAAGGAGCTAAAAGACCTATAAATAAATTAAATGATAGAGCGAAACAGATAGCTGCTCTTGATTCAGTGGATTGGGTGACTTCATTTACTGAAGATACCCCATTGAAGCTAATTAAAGAATTAGAGCCAGATGTCTTGGTGAAAGGTAAGGACTATAAAGTGAAAGATATTGCTGGTTCTAGACAAGTTCTTTCCAAGGGCGGACAGGTAAAAACTATTAAATTGGTTAAAGGAGTTTCGACCACTGACTTAATAAAAAAGATTAAGAATTTAGACTAGATTACAGTTTCTTCAAAAAGATTATCAGTTAATCTGATAAAATCAGGAAAGGGGGATAACTATGAAAAAATTACTACCAGTTTTACTTTTAATAACTTCTTTTTCAGTGTTTTCTGCTCACCATGAGGAAGCAGAGACTACAAAAACTGAACACACTTACGGCTTTGCCTATAATTCAACTTTCTCTATTCCAGCAGGATCTCAGCCTCAGAGAGTAGAGAAGCAAGTTTTAGATAATCTTGCAACTTTAGAAGAGAATGGCTATTACAATTGTGGTCTTTTAAGGCACCAATTTGGAGGAGAAAGGGCATATTACTCTTATTGTTATTTTGATTCTTGGGAGCACTTTGCAGAAATTAATGATTCCAATTCTGCCGCTGCTCGAGAGCCAGTACAACTTTATGGTGATCACACAGATCATCTAGTTGCCATTCTGGAAAGAAATACAACTAAAAGAACACCTTATGTTTTAAGGGCTGCCTATACTTTTGGACCTTTTCTTACGGCCAATGAAATGCGTGATCGAGCTAGGATTCTATTTGATGCTTATAACAGAGCCTTTGAAGGTTGTGTTTTAGCTGAACATGCTTGGGGTCCTGAATTAGCTTGGTATTTTTATTGTGGATACGATAGTTATGCTGATTTTGCTAAGAAAGTTAGAACTCTAGAAGAGATTCATGAGTCTGAATTAGCTGATACAAAAACTGATATTAGAAACCATTCGGATGATTTGATGGTCAGAGTAAAATAAAGTATTTTGCTTTAAAAAAAGGAGAAATTTTTTTCTCCTTTTTTTTGTCAGAAACTAAACTTTTTTATTTCTTTCCCCAGCCCTTTTTTCTTCTCTTTTTTTCCAATACGGGTAAAAGTTTTCTTCTCCTTGAGGTCTATTTTTAAATCTTCTGTGCATCCAGAAATATTGGGTAGGAGTTTTTAAAATTGCCTCCTCATACGTTTTGTTCATTAGAGTTAAGAAATCTTCTTCATTTGATTTAAATCCCAAATCCTGCAAAGTAACTTCATAACTAGAGCCTTGTCTAACAACGTTAAGGAAGAAAACTCTAAAACCTTTATTAAACAGGTCTGATGGTAGGGTAACCGTAGCTGCTGCTACTCCAAAAAAGGGGACGAATTTTGCGCCTTTAGTACCGTAATCCTGATCAGCTGCGTACATGAACTTCAATCCTTTATTAAGAAACTTCAATCCTCTTCTGGTTTGTCGGTTGGTGAAAGTTCCTAATAAGTATTTATTTCTGGCTTTAATCATTAGGTAATTCATAACCTTATTAGTCTGGTCTTTATACATACCACCTGCTTTTATTATTGTTGAAGTCATACGAATATCTAATTCTGCATGAGTTGAATGTTTCAGAAGAATAATGCAGCCTTGATCAACTCCATCAAGGATTTCAAAGTTTATTTTTTTGGTTATGAGTCTATCTATGGCTTGATCAGATCGCCACCATGCTATGCCTGTTTCCAGCAATCCCTTGCCCATATCAATAAATACTTCCCTCGCCATCTCCTTTCTTTGCTCATAAGTCTTGTCTGGAAAGCAAAGCTTGAGGTTTACTTCTACAATCTTCTTTCTATGTATACCAACAGAATATAGTGTTAGTCCGAGTAGCTTGCCAAGATATAGTTGAAAATTAATTGGGCATAAGCTGATTGCATAAAGAAGCCCCATGCCTATCCAAGTTAATAGATATCTTGGACTCAGCATCGAAGCTTCAAAGTTCACTTCATTGTTGAAGAATTCTTTATTACTGTCGTTCATTTTTAGGCCAATTATCCAGTTTCTCTAAATACCTCTTCACGCCTGACTGCACATCCAGAAAATCTTCCTGATAACCAGCTTCTCTTAATTTACTTATATCAGCTTCAGTAAAGCTTTGATAAGCACCTATTAATTGTTCTGGGAAAGGAATGTATTTAATTGAACCTTTGGAATTATGATTAATTACTGCTGTTGCTACTTCATTGAAAGTCTGACTCTTCCCTGTGCCTACATTAAAAATTCCAGATATACCTGAGTTTTTCATGAACCATATGTTTACTTTCACAACATCATCTACATAAATAAAGTCGCGTCTCTGTTCTCCGTTTTCATAACCATCTGAACCTTCAAATAACTTAACTTCATTCCCTGATTGTAATTGTTGATGCAGATGATATGCCACGCTTGCCATATGTTCTTTGTGAGATTCATTGGGACCGTAAACATTAAAGTATCTTAGCCCAACAATCTGTATTTTATTGTCTTTAATCTTTTGTCTTATAAGCTGGTCAAAAAGGTATTTTGAAAAAGCGTATAAATTTATTGGATTTTCATTTTCTCTCTTCTCTTCAAAGTCTTTACCGTTTCCATAGACTGATGCTGAAGAAGCATAAATAAAGGAAATAGAATGATCTTCTGCAATTTCTAAAAGGTTCTTAGAAAATGAATAGTTATTCTTCATCATGTATTCAGTATCCCTTTCCATGGTGTCTGAACAAGCACCTTGATGAAAGATGTGGGTTACTTCTTCTGGTTTTTTCTTGTTTAGAAAGTAATCTGTTTCAAATTCTTTGATATCAATTAGCTCATGAATCTCACAGTGAGCAATATTTACTAGATTTTCTTTTTTAGAGAGGTCATCGACACCAATAATATCTTTAATACCCAATTTATTTAGTTTCACAACTAAATTGGAGCCGATAAAGCCGTTGCAACCAGTTACTATGATCATGGGATGGGTCTTTTGCTCAAGATTTGATATGTTAGCATAGACTGATGCTGAGACTTATCTATACAGCAATCTTTTATTTAGCCCTGCCAATTTACTTCGTTAGGCTAATTATTAGAGGTATTCGCAATCCGGACTATCTGAAAAGGTGGAGGGAGAGGTTAGGTTACGGTACCAACTTACCAACCGAGGGCAAGAAATTGCTTTGGATTCATGCTGTCTCTGTTGGAGAAGTCAATGCTTCCATCCCTTTAATAAGAAGCCTTTTAGATAAGTACTCTAATACGGAAATACTGGTTACTACGAGCACTCCAACTGGTTCACAAATACTTTTAGATAAGATAGGAACAAGAGTAAAACATCAATATGTACCCTTGGACTTGCCGTTCTGCTTGAATCAATTCTTAGATCGATGGAAGCCGAAAGCCTGTATCGTTTTAGAAACAGAGATTTGGCCAAATATGCTTGCAAAGTGTAAAGAAAGAAAAATTTTTACTGCTTTGGTCAACGCCAGGCTATCTGAAGAATCAAAAGAAAAATATAAGACTATTAAAAATTTAGCTTCAGAAACACTCAATAACTTAGATTTACTAATTGCTCAATACGAATCTGATGCCAGTAGATTTAAAGAGTTAAATAATACTTTAAAGATTGAAGTTTATGGCAATTTAAAATTTGACCAAGAGATTCCTAATGAAATGCAATCCATATCATCTTCAATAAGAGAGTCATGGTCTGATGGAGAGCACAGGCCAACTTTAATTGCTGCCAGCACACATGAGACTGAAGAAGAGTTTGTCTTAGAAGCCTTTCTAAAAATACTGTCTGAGGTTAAAGAGGCATTATTGATTATAGTTCCAAGGCATCCTGAGAGATTTACAAAGGTCCACGACTATATCTTAGATAAGAAACTGTCTGTTGCTAGGCGCTCACTTAAAGAAGAGGTTAGCCACAGTACTGAAGTCCTCCTAGGCGATACCATGGGAGAGCTTAATTTCCTTTATTCAGTTTCTGATGTTGCTTTTGTCGGTGGCAGTCTAATTGATCATGGTGGGCAGAACTTACTAGAGCCTGCTTCTTTAGGTTTGCCAATATGTTCAGGAGAAAGTTTGAGAAATTTTAAAGAGATAGCTGAAGAGTTAGAAAAAAATAAAGCACTTAAACTAATCAAAGAGAAGGAAGATCTTTCTGCTTATTTCTTAGAAATGATCTCTAATGTTAAGAAGAGAGATAATATAGGAAAGGCCTCTACCAAAGTATTTGAAAACAATAGGGGTGTCTTATTAAAAATTAACACTTCGCTGGATAAGCATTTATCAAAAATTCTAGCTTAGACAAAAGCTCCTGCATTAAGTTGGTGCAAACAATTTTCTATCGCACTACCTGGGCACAATATATCTTCTAAATAAGCCTTTTATGCCATATATATATTGGCACAAAAATTGCATATAAATATATGTAGAAATACATTTATTACTAAGTAACAATAAAGGAAGTTTCTTGTAATTTTAAAGGAGGTTTTTATGAAATTAATAACTGCAATAATTAAACCCTATAAATTGGATGAAGTGCGAGAAGCACTATCTGAGGTTGGGGTCACTGGTTTAACCATAACTGATGTCAAAGGATTTGGAAGACAAAAGGGTCATACTGAATTGTATAGAGGCTCTGAGTATGTTGTGGACTTTCTACCTAAAACAAAGATTGAGATAGCTGTGAGCGATGAAAATTCTGAAGCGGTCATAGATGCTATTTCTAAAGTTTCAAATACCGGAAAGATAGGTGACGGTAAAATCTTTGTTTCTAACCTTGATCAGGTATTAAGGATTAGAACCGGTGAACTTAATGAAGATGCACTATAGGTTAAATCTTAAGAGGTAATTATGTTTAAAAAATTATTATTAATAACTCTGGGTCTTTTTTCGTTATCTGCTTCGGCTGAAGGTCTGGATACTGGTGACACAGCATGGATGTTGACTTCGACTGCTCTAGTACTTTTTATGACTCTGCCAGGATTGGCATTGTTTTATGCTGGTTTAGTTAGGAGTAAGAATGCTGTTTCGGTCTTAATGCAATGTTTTGCAATTGCTTGTATTGCATCAATTATTTGGGTTCTTTATGGCTATAGTTTAGCTTTCAGAGGAGATGGAGCATTTATTGGTGATCTAAGTGCAGCTTTTCTTTCAGGTATCGGAAGAGATACTCTCTCGGGAAGCATTCCTGAAACAGTCTTTGTTATGTTTCAAATGACTTTCGCCATTATTACACCTGCTTTAGTGGTAGGAGCTTTTGCGGAAAGGATGAAGTTTTCAGCCATGTGTCTTTTCTCAGCACTGTGGTTAACTGTAGTTTATTTACCAGCTTGCCATATGGTTTGGGGTGGAGGACTACTAGCACAGTGGGGAGTAATAGACTTCGCTGGCGGTTTGGTAGTTCACTTAACTTGCGGTATGGGAGCTTTAGTTGCTGCTGTTGTCTTAGGTAAAAGAAAAGGTTTTCCAGGTTCGGCCATGCCGCCCCACAATAGGAGTTTGGTGGTTATGGGAGCAGCCATGCTTTGGGTAGGCTGGTTTGGATTCAATGCAGGTAGTGCTGTTGCAGCAAGTGAAGATGCCGGTATGGCGATGCTAGTAACCCATATTAGTGCTGCTCTTGGAGCATTTACTTGGATGGCTATTGAATGGGTAAAGCAAGGCAAGCCAACCGTAGTCGGTATTGCAACAGGAATGGTAGCTGGTTTAGCTACTATAACTCCTGCTGCAGGTACGGTAGGGCCCGAAGGAGCACTACTTATCGGTTTACTGGCAGGTGCTGTTTGTTATTACGCAACACAAGCTATTAAAGGAGTCTTTGGGATTGATGATTCTTTAGATGTCTTTCCAGTTCATGGAGTTGGAGGAATGTTAGGAATCATAATGTTATGCTTTGTTGGCACTCCAGGTGGATTCTTAGGTTCAGGAGCTAGTGGTATAGCTGAGGGAGGCCCAATGGTTCAATTGGTAATTCAACTTAAAGGAATTTTAGTGATAGGTCTTTGGACAGCTGTAGCTTCTTGGATCATCCTAAAACTTGTCGGTTTAGTTACTGATTTAAGGGTTTCTGAAGAGTCTGAAAACGAAGGATTGGATGTAACTGAGCATGAAGAAAGAAGTTACGATTTAAGTTAATTTCACCCAACCAAGTTAACCGACTGCAAATAAGTAATTTGTGGTCGGTTTTCTTTTTGTAGTAACGTTCAGTATTAAAGGTTAATAAATTCTATGGAAACACTACCTATAATTACAATTATGGGGCCAACAGGGGTCGGTAAGACTGAATTGGTTATTCATTTATCTAAAGAAGTAAACCTGGATATCATCAGTGTTGATTCAGTCCAAATTTATAAAGGAATGCATATTGGTAGTGGGAAACCAAGCAGAGAGGTATTAAAGAACTATCCTCATAAGTTACTTGGTTTTATAGATCCTTGGAAAACTTATTCAACAGCTCTTTTTGTTAATGATGCAAGAAAAGAAATTGATTATTCAAGTCAATCAAAAAAAGTACCGGTTTTAGTTGGTGGAACTATGCTTTATTTCAGATCTTTATTAGGTGGTATTTCGAGAATGCCTAAGGCTGATCAAAATATTCGGGATGAGATATCAAGAGAAGCAGAAAAAACTAGTTGGGCTTCTTTACATAAGAAACTTTCATCTATAGACCCTGATTCAGCTAAAAGGATCCATCCCAATGATAAGCAACGGATTCAAAGAGCGTTGGAAGTTTTTATGCTGAGTTCTAGGACAATGACTGAGTGGCGCAAAAGAGATAAAGGAGATGAGCTCCTAAAATCAAGACAAGTTCTGCAGTTTGCAGTTGCTCCAGAGAATAGAGAATCTTTAAGAAAAGGTGTAAAAAAAAGATTCTTATCGATGTTAGAAGCTGGACTAGTTGAGGAGGTAGAAGGCTTACTTAAATTAGATCAAATGGATAGCAAAAGAATTTCTATGAAAAGTGTAGGATATAAACAAGTATGCCAATATTTAGAAGGAGAGATAAGTTACGAAGAGATGATAGATAAAGCAGTAAATGCCACTAGGCAATTAGCTAAACGTCAAATGACATGGTTAAAGAAATGGAAAGATTTAGAGTGGTTAAGTCAAGATATGAATGAATCAGTTAAGCGGATCAGAACTATATTGAGGAAAAAAGTGAATGTTTGATCTTGATTCTCAAAGAGCAGTAATAGTTCAAGTGGAGTTTCCTAAAACAAAAGGAAGTTTATGTTCCTTGAGAACATTTGATGAATTTAAAGATCTGGCAATTTCTTCAGGAGCAGAAATAGTACATGAAGATTTTTCAAAGCAATCTAGACCAGTTTCTGGGTTGTTTGTAACCAAAGGTAAAACTGAAAGAATAAGAAAACTTGTAGAAGAAACAGAATCAGAGTTGGTTATTTTTAATCACGATCTATCTCCTTCTCAAGAACGAAATCTTGAAAATATCTTCAAGGCAAGGGTGCTTGATAGAACAGGTCTGATACTCGATATATTTGCTGATAGAGCGTCCAGTCACATAGGGAAACTTCAGGTGGAGCTTGCTCAACTATCACATCTATCTACTAGGCTTGTGAGGGGGTGGAGTCACTTGGAGAGACAAAAAGGGGGTATAGGTTTGAGAGGTCCTGGTGAAACCCAGTTAGAGACTGATAGGAGATTGATAGGGCAGAGAATAAAAAATATAAAGAACAAACTAGATAAATCACACAAACAGAGAGAAGTTAATCGGTATTCAAGAAATAAGAGTAATCAAACGCTAGTAGCTTTAGTGGGTTATACCAATGCAGGAAAAACAACTTTGTTTAATTTACTTACTGAAAGCGAGCTTTATGCTGCAGATAAGCTCTTTGCAACTCTTGATTCAGTAACAAGAAAAAACACAACTTCCGGACTAGAAGACATACTATTTTCAGATACTGTTGGATTTATCTCAGATTTGCCCACTGAATTAATTGAATCCTTTAAGGCCACACTAGACGAATTAAAGGCAGCAGATATTTTGATTCATGTGGTTGATATATCTGACCCAGATTTTATTTATAAAACTGAGCAAGTTTCAAGGATTTTAAAAGAATTAGGAGTTTCGGACTTACCTTGCATTAGAGTTAATAACAAATTCGACAAAGTGGATTCTAAGATTAATGGTAAAAGTGTTCCAATAATCGAAAATCAAGTATGGATTTCTGCTTTAAATAATGAAGGTATAAAAGACTTAGTGGATTCCATTCAAAAAAATAGAAAAAAATCTATGGTTAAACAATGGGTTGAATTACAACCTAGCTTAGGAAAAATTAGAGCTAAACTTTATTCTCTTGGGAAGGTCTTAGAAGAGACAACAAGTGATAGAGGTCTGATACAATTGCAATTAGAAATAGATGAAAAGGAGCTTGGCAGTCTAATTTCGAAAAAAGGAATTAAATTAATTAAAAAAATTAAGGAAACAATCTAATGTCTTGGAATGGAAATGATAACAAAGACCCTTGGGGAAGAAATGATGGACCTCCTGATATTGATGAGGCCATTAATAAGTTCAAAGAAAAATTGAACAGCATCTTGGGCGGTGGTTCTTCAGAAGGACCAGGATTTTCTAAAAAGAATATCTTTTCTGGTTTCGTGCTGGTTGTTCTTATCTGGGTTGGCATGGGTATATATCAGGTAGAACAAGCTGAGAGGTCGGTGGTCTTAAGGCTTGGTGAATACATGGAGACTAAAGGGCCAGGTCTAAGATGGAACCCTCCGATTATTGATAGTTGGACCATAGTGGATGTGGTTAGAGTAAGGCCTCACAGACATGATGCTCTAATGTTAACAAAAGACGAAAATATTGTTGCTGTAACGATTTCCGTTCAATATCAGATCAATGATCCTGAAAAATATGTATTAGAAATAAGAGAGCCTGACAACAGTTTAGCCCAAGCAACTGAAAGCGCTTTAAGACATGTTGTAGGAAGCTCCATCATGGATGATGCTTTGACTACTGGTAGGGAACAGATCGCTCAACTAACCAAGGTGAGATTACAGGAATATTTAGATAGATATGAAACAGGATTACAAGTAGTTATTGTCAATATTGAGGATTCTGCTCCCCCAGATCAAGTACAAGCAGCCTTTGATGATGTGATTAAAGCTAGAGAGGACGAAGTCAGGGTGAGAAATGAAGCTGAAACTTATGCCAATGGACTTGTTCCTGAAGCCAGAGGGCAAGCACAAAGAATGATACAAGATGCTGAAGCTTATCGAGCTCAAGTAGTTGCTGAAGCTCAAGGTGATGCCTCAAGGTTTGATTTATTATTGTCTGAGTATCAAAAGGCTCCAGATGTTACAAGAAACAGGCTCTATTTAGAAGCTGTCCAAAATGTGATGTCAAACAGTACTAAAGTCATGATAGATGTTGAGGGAGGGAATAATATTCTCTATTTACCATTAGATAAAATTGCACGACAAGTTGAAGAAAGTGTTTCTGTCCAACCGTCTGGAACTGTTCCAGACAATAGGACTTCAATTAGAGAATTGACTGATCGAGTAATTGAAGAGATTAGAAAAAGAAATAGGCAATAAAGGAGATTATAAGATGAAAAGATCTAGTATTTTTATTTCGGCTTTAGGTTTCGTTACAGTGATTTTTCTATCACAATCTCTTTTTGTAGTTAGTGAGATTGAAAGAGCTGTCAAATTAAGATTTGGAGAAATTGTTCAATTTGATGTTGAACCTGGGCTGCACTTTAAATGGCCTATTATTAATACTGTTCGGTACTTTGATGCCAGGATACTGACCTTGGATGCTCAACCTCAGAGATATTTAACTTCAGAGAAGAAAGCTCTAATGGTTGATTCTTTTATCAAATGGAGAGTTAAAGATGTAGCAAAATATTTCACTACAACAGGAGGAGATGAAGAAAGAGCCAAGCGCCTTCTTAGTCAAAGGGTCGATACTGGGTTAAGAAATGAATTTGGTGTAAGGACAGTAAATGAAGTTGTATCTGGTGAAAGAGATGAGCTCATGAACTCACTGACCAATATGCTAGATAGGATTGCTCAAAATGAACTAGGAGTCGAGGTTATAGACCTTAGGGTAAAGAAAATAGATTTACCTTCAGAAGTGAGTGATTCTGTATACAACAGAATGCGCACAGAAAGAGAAAGGCTTGCCAGAGAGTTAAGAGCACAAGGAAATGAGGTTGCTGAAAAAATTAGAGCAACTGCTGATAAAGATAAAACTGTTATCTTAGCTGACGCTTATAGAGAGGCTGAAAAAATTAAAGGAAATGGAGATGCTGAAGCAACCGCAACCTATGCATCAGCCTATTCTAAAGACCCAGAATTTTATGATTTCACACGAAGCCTGAAGGCATACCAATCTACTTTTGAAACTAAAGGAGATATATTGCTGATAGATCCTGATAGTGATTTCTTTAAATATCTAGATAGATCGAAGATAGATTAAAAGTCTAATAAAATTAGATGACCTCAAAAATTCCTTGGATTCTTCCTGAAGGAGTTGAAGAAATTCTTCCTCCTAGGGCTTTGAAGGTTGAAACACTTAGAAGAAAGTTAATAGATCTTTATCTAGACGCAGGTTATGAATTCATCATTCCTCCTTTACTGGAGCTAAGTGAAACTCTTGGGGGGGAAGCTCATGACGAAATAGCTTCCCATGCATTTACTTTTATGGACGAACTTTCAAAAAAAAATGTGTCTATTAGGCCTGATATGTCAGAGCAAGCAGCAAGAATAGATGCTTACAGACTAAAATCTTCTGGAATAACCAGATTATGTTACGCCGGACAAGTTCTAAAAAAAGATATCTCATCTATATCTAGGTCTAGGATGACCTTTCAGGTAGGCTCAGAAATTTTTGGAGATGCATCTTTAGAGTCAGATGTTGAGAGCATTAACTTGATGGTAGAAAGTTTTAAAACCGTTGGAGTTAATAATTTAACTCTGGGAATTGGTGAAGCCAGTTTGGTTAACTTGATTCTAGATAGTTTTAATGAGGTCCCAATAAAACGTAAAAAATTAGAATCTATCTTAGCTAAGAAATCTCAATCAGATATTAAAGAGCTCAAAAATAAAGGGTTATCAAAAGAAAAAGTAGATTTATTGTTAAGTATTAGCAAAATGTATGGTGATGAAACTATTCTTAATCAAGCTGAAGAGACACTAAAGCCTTTAGGAAATAGGGTTCTTGAGAAGCTAGAGTATTTAAAAAAACTTTCATCCAAATTAGAATTTGGTCAAGGCATAAAAATACAAATTGATTTAGGTGAGGTTCCCGGTTTTAAGTACCATACAGGAGTCGTTTTCTCTGCTTTTACTAAAGAAGTGGGCTATTGCTTAAGTAAGGGAGGTAGATATGATGGCTTAACTAAGGAAGATGACATTTCCAGACCAGCAGTGGGTTTTGATTTAGATTTATTAGCTGTTTCTGAGATACCTTCCGTGGACTATAAGAATGAATAACTCCATTTCACTTTTGGGCCTTCAATGGGGTGATGAAGGCAAAGGAAAGGTAGTTGATGTACTTTCTAAAGACATAGATGCTGCTGTTAGATACCAGGGTGGTCATAACGCAGGGCATACCTTAATAGTTGATGGAAAAAAAGTTGTTTTTCATCTATTGCCTTCGTCGATATGTCATAAAAATATTAAATGTTTTTTAGGTAGAGGAGTAGTGATAAGCCTGGATGCTCTATTTTCAGAAATCAAAGACGCTTTTGAATTCATAGGGGACTTAAGAAACAGGCTTGTAGTGAGTAATGCTGCTTGCCTAATTCAGCCTTATCACATAAAAATTGATCAACTTAGAGAAAGGTCCAGAAGCGGAACAAAAATTGGAACAACTGGTAGAGGTATTGGTCCAGCTTATGAGGATAGGGTGGGACGGAGATCGATAAGAGTCGCTGATCTATATGAACCTAAAGTATTAAAAATAAAATTAGAAGAGGCTTTGGATATCTATAATTTTCTAATCAAAAGGCATGATAAATCTCAGGTAGAAGATTTGAATAAGCTTTTAGATATGAATTTAGAACAAGCAGAAAAACTTAAACCTTTTGTTGGGAACGTCATCTCTGAATTGAAGGAGTTACAAAAAAATAACAAAACTACACTTTTTGAAGGGGCCCAAGGGGCATTATTAGATTATAGTTTAGGTACTTATCCATTTGTTACCTCGAGTAATTCCTCTTTAGGAGGTATTGCTTCTGGAGCAGGAGTTAGTGCAACCAATATCGACTATTCCTTAGGTATAAGTAAAGCATATGCCACCCGAGTAGGAGAGGGACCTTTCCCAACAGAATTAAAGGATGAAACTGGTACTTATATAGCTGAGCAGGGTGGAGAAGTAGGTGCTACTACGGGAAGACCGAGAAGGTGTGGTTGGTTAGATGCAGTTCTTTTATCTCATTCAGTTTATTTAAATGGTATTAATGGTATATGTCTAACAAAGATAGATGTTCTTGATGGTCTAGAAAGCATAAAAATATGTACTGAATACTCAAGTATAGTTAGTAGAGAAGAGATTTTAGAATCTATGAAGCTAAACGATGTTGAAGCTAAATATATAGAGATGGAAGGTTGGAAAAGGCCTACTTCCGGGGTAAGAGAGTACGGAGATTTGGACCCTAAAGCTATACAATTTATTGAAAAAATAGAAGAGCTTTCTGGTGCTCCAGTGGTCATGGTTTCCACTGGTCCTAGACGAGAAGATATAATTATCAGAGAATACCCTTTAGGAAGATGAAATATATTCTAGGCTTAATTTTTATAGTATTTTCTTTAGCTTTTTTAGCTTCTGAGAAACTTACTTTTGAAGTAGGAAATGAACTGCAGTTGAAAAGAGATAATATGGTTGTTTTATATCACTACAAAGCTGATGCTATAGAAGTCAACTTAACTAGAGATTTTATAGACTATCCATCGGTTATTGATGTTCGAGATATGTATAAGATTAAAAAGGGAGAGAAGATTAAATTATTAGAGAGCTACAGGAAAGGAAAAATCTTCAAAGTAGAACTTCTAAAGGAAAGAGCAAAAAGGGATCATTACTTCCTTGAAAAGGAAAGTCTAAGACACTATCAATTAGTTGATTCAAAACTAACCAGCAGTTAGGTTTTAAATGTTAAAAAAAATAAGGAAGTGGCTACTTTATGCTACCGCTTCTATCTTAATACTAATTCTTTTTTTACTTTCAGGAATATTTTTTAACTGGTTTGGTGTTTATCAGGGTCCGGGTAAAGTTTTAGAATTTACCAATACAAGTCCTCTTTATGAGGAATTAAGCAAAGAAAGAAAAAACGAAGTAAAGAAAATCCTATTCGGAGATTTACACGTCCATACTACTTACTCTTGGGATGCTTATATGCTGAATTTACCAATAGCTCAAGGTGAAGGAGCACATCCAGTGTCTGATGCATGTAACTTCGCAAGAATTTGCTCCAATTTAGATTTTTTTGCAGTGACTGATCATGCTGAATGGCTTACTAAGAGGGAATGGAAAGATAGTTTAAAGTCCATTCAAGAATGTAAAAAAGTTACAGATGATTTAGATGAGCCTCCTATAGTTCCTTTCTTAGGTTGGGAATGGACACAAACTTCTCTTGATAAAGACACTCATTTTGGTCATAAAAATATAATTCTTAAAAGTACTATAACGGAAGATATTCCACCTCGACCAATTGCTGCTGTAACAAAAGCATTTGATGGAGGAGTTAACTCTAACACTTTGATTACTAGCGCAGCTGTTGCTTTAGATTTCCCTAATAGAAAACAATATTTCAATTGGCGTTATAGATCTTTGATTGCAAGATCTTATGAAGATTGTGATATGGAAAAGGAAATTAGTCATTCTGCTAATTGTTATGAAAAAGCGGAAACAGCTTCTGACCTGTTTAAAAAACTTGAGAAATTTGATTCTGATTTATTAGTTATTCCTCATGGAAGTGCTTGGGGTGTAACTTCACCTCCTTTTTCTTCTTGGGATGTTCAGTTGAACCCAGACTCTCATAATGCAAATTTTAATAAACTCCTTGAGATTTATTCGGGTCACGGAAATTCAGAAGAATATAGATCTTGGACACCAATGCAAAAAAATAATAATGAAACTCTTTCATGTAGCCAGCCCAGTCAAGATTACTTACCTGACTGCTTTCAGGCTGGTGAAATAATTAAAGAGAGGTGCAGAGTATCTGCAGGATCAAATGAAGAGTGCAACCAAAGAGCAGAAAAAGCCAGGAAACTCTTTATAGAATCTGATCCTTTTGGATTATTAACTATTCCTGGTTATGATCCTATGGAATGGAAAGATTCTGGTCAGTGTAAAGATTGCTTTTTACCTGCATTTGATTATCGACCTAAAATGTCAGCACAGTATGCACTAGCTTTAACAGATTTTTCTACAGGTACACCAATTAGGTTTCGATATGGATTCATAGGGTCAAGTGATAATCATCAAGCAAGACCAGGTACAGGCTATAAAGAAAATCTAAGAAAATTAAATACTGAGTCTCGTGCTGATCTAGATAATGAAATAGGTAGATACTTACTCAACCCTAGACTTCTTGACCCAAAATTACCTTTATCGCAGGAAATAGATACAGAAAGAGATAAAGTTTTTATGAATTCCATGCCGCTTCAATCTGAAAGAGGCTCTTCTTTTCTTTATAGTGGAGGTTTGGTTGCAGTCCATGCAGCGTTAAGAAATAGAGAAGAAATTTGGAGTGCGCTGTCTAATAGAGAGGTTTACGCAACCAGCGGGGAGAGAATTTTATTATGGTTCAACTTAATCAATCACCCACAGTCTGAACCAGTACCAATGGGGACAGAAACTGAAATGTCTTTCTCTCCAAAATTTGTAGTAAAAGCTATTGGGGCCCAGAAACAATTACCAGGATGTAGTTCTTTAGATAGTGAAGAAATAAGTTCAGAAGCATTAGAGAGGCTTTGTCGAGGTGAATGTTTTAATCCTTCTAATGAAAGAAAACTAATATCTAGAATAGAGGTTGTGAGAATAAGACCTCAAGTCTATAAAGATGAACCCATAGATGGACTTATACAAGATCCATGGAAAACTTTTGAGTGTAAAAATTCTCAGGAAGGTTGTGAGATAGAGTTTATGGATGAGCAGTTCGAAGGAGGAAACAGAGAAATTATTTATTACGTTAGGGCAGTTCAGGAACCTTCAGAAGCTATAAATGCGAGTGGTTTAGATTGCAATAGAGATGAAAATGGAAAGTGCTTAAAGATTAATCTTTGTGGAGATCCAAAAGGGAAGGGTAAAGGTGATTGTTTGAGTTTAACTGAAGAACGAGCTTGGTCATCACCTATTTTTGTTAAATTTAAATCTAATTCTCCTTAATTAATTTATCCAAAATAGCATTAATAAATTTATAACCTTCAGTTGAACCATATTTTTTTGTCATTCTTATTGATTCGTTGATGATAATAGCGGGCTCTAAGTCTTTATTTTTTAGTTCATAAAGAGCAATTCTTAAAGCATTTTTTTCGATTACATCAAGCTGGTTTATTGGACGATCAATTCTTTTCTGTATATTAGTGTCAATTGCTTCAAGATTCATAACGACTCCTTGAAGAAGATCATTATAAAAAACATTTGATTTCTCAGACTCATGATTTTTTAGAACTTCCTTTATGTCTTCTCCCCCCATCTCTAATTCATAGAGCGTTTGGAGAACCTTATCTCTAGATCGCGTAGGAGAACTAGATTTCTTTGATTTGGTCATAAAGATGCGAGTTGTTCAAGTAACTCCATAGCACTTTGAGCTACTTCTGCACCTTTATTTCCTCTATTGGGATCAGCTCTTTCTATTGCCTGTTCTTCGGTTTCGGTAGTAAGAACTCCAAATAACACTGGTTTATTTGCATCTAAAGAAACCCTTGTTAATCCATTAGCGCAGCTGCTAGAAACAAAATCAAAATGAGGAGTCTCGCCTTTTATTACTGCACCTAAGGCTATTACCGCATCTATGTTCTTATCTAGCATTCTTTTTGCTGCTAAAGGTAATTCGTATGAACCAGGTACTTCAATTTTAATTATATTATTTGGTTCTACACCTTGAGAGGTTAGCTCTTTTTCTGCATTTTCAAGCATTACGTCAACAACAAATTTATTCCATTGCGTAGACAACAATCCGTATCTTGCTTTTTTTGATATTTTTGAAGCTTTAAAAGCCTTTTTTCCTTTTGGACTCATAATTTCCTTAATTTATAAATTCAGTTATTTCCAAGTCAAATCCTGATAATGGGTATTTTACTTCTGAGCCTAAGACTTTCATCTTTTTTACACCCAAATCTCTTAGAATTTGTGAACCTATCCCTACGATTCTATTATCAACAGCCTCTGATCTAGTATGTTTTCTTTCACCTTTAAGAAATTTTAAATTTTTTAAAATCTCTTCAGGTGTTTCTCTTGAAGATAATAGAAGAACTATGCCAGTTTCTTCATCTTGAATCTTCTTTAAAGATTGGGAAAAAGATATCCTGCTTCCAAATTCATTTATTCGCATAACATCTTGAAGTGTATTGAGGGTTAGAACTCTGACCAAAGTTTCTTTATCAGAAGATATTTTCCCTTTCACCATAGCTAAATGAACCTGATTGAAGATCATGTCTTGATAGGCAACTACTAAAAATTCACCATACTCATTATTTATTTTTGTTGACTCTAATTTTTCTACACTCTTTTCATTAATATTCCTGTAGTGAATTAAATCTGCAATAGTTCCTATCTTAAGATTGTGTTTTTTTGCAAATAGTTCTAAATCTTTTCTTCTAGCCATACTTCCATCTTCATTCATTATTTCAACTATGACAGCAGCTTCCTCAAGACCGGCTAATTTAGTTAAATCCAGTCCAGCCTCCGTATGACCAGCTCTAGTAAGGACACCTCCATTGGCAGCTCTAAGTGGAAACACGTGCCCTGGTTGAACAATATCTTTTGGAGAAGCATTCTTTTTTACTGCAGCTAATATAGTTGTAGCTCTGTCTGCAGCAGAAATGCCTGTTGTGACTCCTTTAGCAGCTTCAATTGAAACAGTGAAAGCAGTACCTTGCTGGGTTCCATTATCTTTTACCATAGGAGCTAGATTGAGTTGTTCACATTTATCTTCGTTTAAAGCTAAACAAATTAGACCCCTAGCATGGGTAGCCATAAAATTTATACCTTCTGCTGTTACTTTTTCTGCTGCAAGAATGAGATCTCCTTCATTCTCTCTATCTTCATCATCCATTAAGATGATCATCTTTCCTTCTGAGATATCAGTTATTAACTCTTGGATGTTATTAAGTTCCATCTTTATAAATAAATTGGTTTAGTTATAAGCTTTGTATCAGGCCCTATGTCACTTTTCTCTATTTGTTCTAACCGAATTGTACCTATGTTTGAAAAAGAACTTTCAATTTCTGTAAAATTTATTTTATTTTCTCCAAGTTTTATAGGAGCAACATAAAATATGAGTTCATCGATCAAACTAGCTTTGATAAAACTAGTATTTATCTTTTGGCCTGCTTCTATCATTAGTGAATTACACTTTAGTCTATTCAAGTGATGCATTACTTGATCTAAAGATACTCTTCCATCTTCTCCGGGTGCTTCTAAAATATTTACTGGAGGTTGGTCATAGTCAACCTTTCTTAATTTATTGCAAAAGATAGTTGTTTCAAGGCCATCATTGAGAAGGTGCTCATCTCCTTTTAATTTAAGTTTGCTATCCAAGACATATCTTTTTGGATGAATCTGATTACCTTTATCTTCAAATCCTTTATTTCTAACTGTAAATTTTGGATTATCTGCTAACACAGTTCCTATACCGGTTAATATTGAATCAGAAGTCGCTCTTAACCTATGGACATCCTCTCTAGATCTTTTCGATGTAATCCATTTCTCACCAGCAGTTTTAAGTCCTATGCCACCATCCATAGAACATGCAATCTTGCATGTTACAAAAGGTCTCTTCCTATTAACTCTGGAGAAAAAACCTCTATTCATTTCGAGCGCTTCTTTTTTTAGTAGGCCTGATTGGACTGTTATTCCCGCTTCAGTTAAAGCTGATATCCCATTTTGCAATGGGTCTTCTGCAGCAAAATAGACTTCTGATATACCTTCTTTAATTATAGCTTCGGTACAAGCTGGTGTTCTTCCTGAACTACTGCAAGGTTCTAAAGTTACATAGAGAGTACTTCCATAAAGAAGCTCTTTAGCTTTACTTTGATGATCTTTATAAACATTTTTAATCGCATCTATTTCAGCGTGATCTTTTCCAGGTTTGTGAGTAAAGCCTTTGCCTATTACTTTACCGTCTTTAACAATTACAGCCCCTACCATTGGGTTGGGAGGTGACAGATATCTAGCATTTTCTGCAATGGATAGAGCACTTAACATCTGCTCACGATGAAAATCTTTCACTAATCTTTAGCTAATTTTTCTACTTCTTCGCTGAATTCAGTGATATCTTCGAATCTTCTGTATACAGAAGCAAACCTTATGAATGCAACTTCATCTACTCTCCTGAGACGCTTCATTATGACTTCTCCAATAAGTCTGGACCTTACTTCTCTTTCTCCGTAGGACCTGATGTCTTTTTTTATATCTTCTATTAGTGTTTCAATCTCTTCCTCACCAACTGGTCTTTTCTCTAGGGCTCTAAAAAGGCCTTCTCTTAGTTTTTGTTCATTAAAGGGTTCTCTTAAATCATCTCTAGATTTAATTACTTTTGGCATTAATAGTTCAGCTGATTCAAAAGTGGTAAACCTTTCTCCACATTCTGGGCACTCTCTCCTTCTTCGAGTTTGCGACCCCTCAGCAATAAGACGTGAATCTATAACTTTAGTATCAGAATGGGTACAAAAAGGGCAGTGCATATCTAACTTTTGGTTGAGTAAACTGGAAATTGTTCACAGAGAATTTTAACTTCAGATTTCACTCTATTAATCTCATTTTCATCATCTAGGTCTTCTAAGATATCACAAACCCAAGAAGCTACTGTTGACGATTCTTTTTCTTTAAAGCCTCTAGTAGTTATAGCTGGCGTTCCAATTCTTAAACCACTTGTTATAAAAGGGGATTCGGGGTCATTTGGTACTGCATTTTTATTCACAGTTATATTTGATCTTCCTATAGCAGAATCTGCATCCTTTCCAGTTATTCCTTTTTTAATTAGATCAACTAGGAACATGTGATTCTCAGTTCCTTTAGAAACTATGTCGACATCGCGTTTCATAAAAGTCTCTGTCATAGTTTTAGCGTTCTTTTTAATTTGTTCTTGATACTCTTTAAATTCAGGTTCTAAAGCTTCCTTAAAACACACAGCTTTCGCAGCTATAACGTGCATTAAAGGACCCCCTTGAGAGCCAGGGAAAACAGCTGAATTTATCTTTTTTTGAACCTCTTCATTTTCTTTTCCTAGTATTAATCCTCCTCTAGGGCCTCTTAGTGTTTTATGAGTAGTTGTTGTAACTAAGTCAGCATGCGGCACTGGATTAGGATATAGACCTGCAGCAACTAAGCCTGCAACATGAGCCATATCCACTAATAAATAAGCTCCAACTTCATCAGCAACCTGTCTAAATTTTTCCCAATGGACAATTCCAGAATAAGCCGAGAATCCAGCTACAATAAGTTTAGGCTTATGTTCTTTAGCTAATTTTTCAACTTGATCATAGTCTATTTCACCATTTTCGGGATTTATTCCGTACTGATAGGACTCAAAATTCTTACCAGAAAAATTTGCTTTAGCTCCATGAGTTAAGTGTCCTCCATGATCTAAACTCATACCTAATATTGAATCTCCTGGTTGGCAAAGAGCAAGGTAGACAGCTGCGTTAGCGCTTGTACCTGAATGTGGTTGAACGTTGGCAAAATTTGCTGAAAACAGTTGTTTAGCCCTGTCTATAGCTAGATTTTCTGCTATATCAACATATTCACACCCACCGTAATATCTTTTTCCAGAATAACCTTCAGCATATTTATTAGTTAGTACTGATCCTTGAGCTTCAAGAACTCTAGGTGAGGTATAATTTTCTGAAGCAATAAGTTCTATATGATCTTCTTGTCGATCCATTTCGCCCTTTAAGGAGTTCCAGAGATCAGGATCATAGTCTTTGATAGTTAATTTATTTGAGAACATGATTTTTTAGATATCTAATTATACCTAACGACAGAAAACATCTCAGTGCTTAATTTATGGTTTGTTTGCTTTAATTGGTTTCTTTCTATTGGGGTTTATCTTAGAACAGAGATGACAAGAAAGCCCATAACAACTTCTGGCAGTACAAAATTCTCTACCATACATAATTATTTGTATATGTAATCTATTCCAATCTTTCTCAGGGAAAAGTCTTTTTAGATCTTTTTCAGTCTCTTTTACATTATTACCTTTAGTTAAGCCCCACCTCTGAGCCAATCTATGTACATGAGTATCTACAGGAAAAGCATAATGACCAAAACCTTGACTCATAACCACAGAAGCTGTTTTGTGTCCTACCCCTGGTAATGATTCAAGGTCCTTAAAGGATTCAGGAACCTTTCCATTAAATCTTTCAATTATAATCTTAGATAGTCCATATAAAGACTTAGATTTTTGAGGTGAAAGACCACAGGGTTTGATGATTTTTCTTATCTCATTAACACCAAGCCCCATCATTTTTTTAGGATTATTAGCTTTCTTGAATAATTTATGAGTAACTAAGTTAACTCTTACATCTGTGCATTGAGCTGAAAGAACTACTGCTACCAATAAAGTAAAAATTGAATTGTGGTTTAAAGGAATAGGGGGGTTTGGGTAAAACTCATTTAGTGTCTTCGAGATAAATTTAACTTTTTCTGACTTATTCATTTATAGAACTGTTAGAGATAATTAGTTATTCTACAAGATAGAAAAAGAAATTAATTAGTCATAAGCATTATTAAACTCAAGTGTTAAAAATGGATAAACCTCAATATTTATTAGAAAGATCTATGGTCTTACTTGCTGTAATTGTTTTTGCTTTTTATCTTTTATACGATTTGAATCTACTTAATTTAATATTTGAGTCAGACAGAAGTAAGATCTCAGTTTTAATTTTAAGTATTTATTTACTAGCAACCTTTCATTGGATTTATATTGCTCGAATGTTGGATTCAGAGATTAAAGGCAAAGGCAAAGTATCTAGTTTTTTAGAGAAGATATCTTCAAGCGATCCTTTAGAAAAACAAAACCTTCTTAAGATACTTGAAGATGATCTCTCAAACAAACATGCTCTTGGTCATATGACTTCAGATGTTCTTCTTAAGCTTGGTTTAACGGGAACAGTTGTAGGGTTCATTTTTATGCTCTTACCTATAGGTGAAATGAAGGATTTTGATGCTGAAAAGATTCAGCCTTTACTTGCTTCTATGAGTGGGGGAATGGCAGTAGCCCTCTACACCACTCTTTCTGGTTTGATTACAAGTACAGTTCTCAAATTTCAATACTTCTTACTTGACTCCTCGCTAAGCAAATTAATAAATGGTTTGACTTCAGGAGGTCTGAAATAAAACCTTCTTATGAAGAATAGAATCCTAAACAACGGGGAAGGTCAGGATGCATTTACTGATTTACTTTTTAATTCCCTTTTAGGTTTTGCATTTATGTTTGCGATTGCTTTTATGTTGATCTCTGATCCTAGTGAAGGGGGTAAGGTTGACTCAAAAGCAGAAATCTTAATATCTGTGAGATGGCCTGATGAACATCCTGATGATGTAGATGCAATAGTTGAAAGCCCTAAGGGTGGATTAGTCTGGTATCACAACAGAGATACTGGCTTGATGCATCTAGATCGGGATGATAGAGGTTTATTTGCTGATAAGATGAATGTCAATGGTGCTATGGTTTCTAATCCTATTAATCAAGAAACTGTCTCGATTAGAGCTCTTTTATCAGGAGAATACGTTGTTAATGTTCTTCATTATCAGGCTAACTATGATGCACCTTTAAAGGTGGATGTTAAAGTAGAAAAACTTAATCCAGAAGTAGAGCTTGTTTATTACGGAAGCCATGAACTCAAGGGTGTAGGAGATGAACAAACCGCTGTTAGATTTTCGGTTGATTCTAAAAAAAATATTTTTAACGTAAATCAGATTCCTAAAAGATTATTAACTAAAGCTTTGGGCAGGTATCCATTAATAGATAATAAAAGTGATTGAAGAAAGACTCTTACTGGTTTTGGCTTATGTAGCTATAACAGCTTTGCTTCTTACTTTTTTTATTTATTCTAATTTTTCTAATAAAGTTAAGGCAATAGTCATAGTGTTTATGTCTTGTTTCTACGTTATTACCTGGATCGGTTATAAAGAAATATTAGGCTGGCCTTCGACAGAAGGAATACCTGATGAATTTAGGCTTTTATGGGTTTCCATAGATGAACCGGATAAATTTAACAAGAAAGAAGGAAATATTTATTTCTGGTTAAGGCATATAGATGAAGCGAAAATACCTTACGGAAAACCTAAAGCTTATAGTTTGTTTTGGAATGAAGAAAATCACAAAATAGCCCAAGAGGCCCTGTTACAATTAAAAGAAGGAACGCAACTTAATGGAACAAAGACTTATGGCGTTTTAGATGCTAATAAGTTTGACAATAAAGCAAATCTGTATGAAGAGCCAGGATCAGACAACACTAAAGAGGGGAATCCTTCTTTTGAATTTAAGGAGGTAGCCCCTCCAAGCTTACCTCCTAAAACTAAATTTGAAATTTAGTAACTTATTGTTCCTCGTCTCCGTACCAGGTAAATTGAGGTGCTTCCATATTGCCTAAGGCTACCTCCCTGTCTTCATGTGCCCTTGCTCTTACATAGTGATGGATGTTTGTAACATCTACTTCAGACAGTACATCAGAGAAACCAGCCATACCGTTACTCCCTAAAATACCTTCGAGAACAATCTTATTAAATAAATCATGGGTTCCAGGTGTCATCTTCCTTAAATCAGGTAATCCGCCAGCAGATTTGACTACAAAACCATGACATACAGCACAATATTGATTGTAGTTGCTCTCTCCATTTCTTATTTGAGTTACAGTGACATCTGCTAGTTTCTGTTCAGGAATAGTAGTATCTCTTACGTCAGGAATGGGAAGCTTCTCTTTACCGCCGAGTTTAAACACTAACAATCTCCCAAAATTATTGTAAGTAAGAGAGGCTTGTATTTCTATTGGAGGTAAGGGTTCTCCCCCAAACAAATCTCCTCCACCGGAACCAGTTAATATTGAAACGTACTGTTCACCATCGATTTCAAAAGAGATTGGAGGTGCAAGCATTGAGGTGTAGGTATTGAATTCCCACAATCTCTCACCTGTTTCTTTGTCATAAGCCGAGAACATGCCTAGAGCGTCTCCCTGAAAAACTAAACCTCCGGCAGTCCCAAGAACTCCTCCATTCCAGTAGTGTGGAATAGGTACAGACCATTTAGTTTCCCCAGTTAAGGGGTCAAACGCTTTAAGAAAACCTCCAGGTTCAGGCATTGATTCTAGGTTAGCAAGTACATTTTGAGCTAAAGAGCTCATTTCTATACCCATATTCCATCTACCTGGATTCCTTTTAAATATACCTGTTTTTTTGTAGTTTTCATCAATTGCATAAAAGAAAGCATTTTCTTGAGTAGGTATGTAGACAAGACCAGAACCTAAATCCACTGACATTGCTTGCCAGTTATGAGCACCTAGAGGTCCAGGAAGAACAAAGGAACCATTTTCTGAATAATCTACCTCAGGATTTTCAACTGGTCTTCCAGTTTCTAAGTCTACATGTGTAGCCCAAGTAACAGCAGCAAAGGGATGTGCTCTCAGAACTTTTCCATTTGTTCTGTCTATCACATAAAAGAATCCATTTTTTGGTGCTTGAAGTAATACCTTCTTTTTTTCACCATCAATTTCCATATCCGCCAAAGCCATGTCTTGTACTGCAGTGTAATCCCAATTATCTTCAGGAGTGGTCTGATAATGCCATTTGTATTTACCGGTATCTGCATCAACTGCAACTATGGAAGCAAGAAATAAGTTATCTCCTCCACCGGGCGATCTTATTTCTCTGGTCCAAGGAGACCCGTTGCCCACTCCTAGGTAGACATTATTAAAATCTGGATCATAAACAATAGAATTCCAGACCGTTCCTCCGCCACCAAATTCCCACCAATTACTTCCTTTCCAAGTCTTGGCAGCCATTTCCATGGCAGGATCTTCGAACCCTAATGATGGGTTCCCCGGTACTGTAAAAAATCGCCATACTTGGTCACCTGTATTACTATCATAAGCTGTCACATAACCTCTTACACCATATTCTGCACCACCATTACCAATATAAACTTTATCTTTAGCAACTCTTGGTGCCCCAGTAATTGTATAGGCTCTTGTCCTGTCAATTACAGTATCTACTTCCCATATCTTTTCTCCTGTTTCAGCGTTAAGAGAAAATAATCTTCCATCTAGGCTTGCAAAGAAAACTTTCCCCTTATATACAGCCACACCCCTGTTAACTATGTCGCAACAAGCTTTTCTAGCCCACTCACCAGGGACCTTTGGATCAAATTTCCATATTGTCTTTCCCGTTTTAGCTTCCACTGCATAGACTCTGCTCCAAGTACTGGTAAAAAACATAATTCCATCAACAACTATTGGTGTTGCTTCCAGGGCCCTGTTGGTTCCCATGTCCTTGTACCAAGCTAGTCCTAATTCTGAGACGCTCTCTTTGTTTATATCTTGTAAAGGGGAAAATCTCTGTTCTTCATAGGTTCTACCATGTGCTATCCAGTTTCCGGGTTCACTTTCAGCATTTATTATTCTCTGGTCATCAATCAATCCTATTGAAGGTTGGGTAATTTCTGGAGAGCTAATTTCTTCCTTACTAATATTCTCAACTAATGGTTGATCTTCATCTGCAAAAAAGTAATAGAGTACTAATATTATTATTGCCCCCACAGTAAATATCGGGAAAGATTTATTCATTTTTTTACCCCTAAATTTTTTTTCTAATTTCTATTAGACTTTGTTAGTATCTAATGAATATTTATAAAAAACAAGGAACTACTTATTCATTAAGGGAATGTTAAAAAAAAATATTAAAAAGGCTTTAGTTTCTTTAAAAATTACTTTGGAGCAAGAATCAGAAAGTACTAAAGAAATGCTAAAAACCTATTATTCTTTCTCTCAAGGTAATGTTGAAGAAGAAGAGCTTAAACAAGCAAATAAACAACTTAAAACATTGTTGAAAGATTTAGGATTTGGTTTCCTAGCTATTTTACCTTTTGCCCCTATAACTATTCCTCTTTTGGTAAAACTTACAAGAAGATATGAGATTGATATCATTCCAGATTGGTTTAAAGATTCTTTAAAGAAGTAAGTTTAAAGAAGCCATTATATTTGCTTGCCAATTTCTTAACTCTAACCTAACATCTCTCGCCCTAATTAAATAAAAAAATTTTTAAGGAGATATTATGGCTGAAGCAGTAATAGTTGATAGTGTTAGAACTGGTCTAGCAAAATCATTTAGAGGTGGCTTTAATCAAACAAGAGCGGATAACATGACGGCCCATCTAGTTGATTCATTAATGGATAGAAATCCTGAAGTGGAACCTTCCGCAGTTGAGGACATGATATTAGGTTGCGGTGCGCCAGAAGGTGCTCAAGGTCATAATATTGCTAGGAATGTAGCAGTATTATCAAAGCTTCCTATAGAAGTTGGAGGCACTACTGTAAATAGGTATTGCTCTTCAGGTCTGCAGACTGTAGCTATGGCAGCTACTCAAGTACAAAGCGGGTTTTCGGATTGTATTATTGCGGGAGGAGTAGAATCAATAAGTACTACACAAGGTAAAAGCAATACACATATGTATGTCAATGAAAAATTGGCAGAAGAAGCTCCAGGAATTTATCACGCAATGGGAACTACTGCTGAAACTGTAGCAAAAAGATATGGAGTAACTAGAGAATCTCAGGATGAGTATGCATTATCTAGTCAAGAAAGGTGCGCTAAAGCTCAAGACCAAGGTCTCTTTGATGATGAGATCATCCCCATGGAAACTAAGATGCTTTTGGTTAATAAGGAAACAGGCGCTGAAAAGGAAGTAGATACTGTCGTCGACAGAGATAATTGCAATAGACCGGAAACTACTTTGGAAGGTTTATCTAGTCTTAATCCAGTTTTTGATCCAGAGGAAGGATCAGTAACTGCAGGTAATTCTTCGCAACTTTCAGATGGAGCATCTGTAACTATGGTTATGAGTGAAGATAAGGCAAATGAACTTGGAATTAAGCCTTTAGCATATTTTCGAGGATTTACAGTTGTAGGCTGCCAACCTGATGAAATGGGAATAGGGCCTGTATATTCCATTCCTAAGTTATTGAAATCTGCTAATTTAAGTGTAGGTGATATTGATCTTTGGGAACTTAACGAAGCTTTTGCATCTCAAGTAGTTTATATCAGGGATCAACTCGGTTTACCTTCTGAAAAGCTAAATGTTAATGGTGGTTCTATTGCAATAGGTCATCCTTTTGGCATGACTGGTTCTAGACAAGTAGGACATTTGACTAGAGAGCTTAGAAGAAGAGGTGGAAAGTACGGGATAGTAACTATGTGTGTTGGCGGAGGCATGGGAGCTACCGGTTTATTTGAATCAATACCTGAGTAATTTACATTTGGTTAAAGGTCTCGATACTTTAAACGAGCACCAACTAATTAAGGAATACTTTTCTGATGTCGGCTCCGCTTATTTAGCGCAGCATGACATCAGTGTTCCTGTTGGTGATGATGCAGCCGTTTTTAATTCTCCGATAGGTAAGGAAACAGTTATTTCTGTAGACACCTCAATTGAGGATGTTCATTTTTTTAAGTCTATGCATGCCTCTGATATAGCTTATAGGTCTGTTTCAATTGCTTTAAGTGATCTAGCGGCTTGTGGAGCACTACCATCTTGGTTTACCTTAGCCATTTCATTAAATCAGATTGATAAAAATTGGTTATCAGATTTTAAAGTTGGTTTAGAGGATATCTCTAATGAACTGGAGATACCTTTGATAGGAGGGGACACCACTAAAGGAAATACTTCAATCACAGTTCAAGTTGGTGGTTATATTGATAAAGGCAAAGCAATAAAAAGAACTGGAGCTAAAGTAGGTGATTCAATATATGTTACTGGATCTATAGGAGAAGCTTCATCGGCTCTTGATGATTTTAAAAAAAATTCTATTGAAACTAAGGTAAATACAAGATATTCAAGACCAAAAATTAGATTTACTTTAGCTTCTAAGTTAATTGGAATAGCTTCTTCAGCTATAGATGTATCAGACGGCCTATTTCAAGACCTAGACCATATATGTCAAGCAAGCAAAGTTGGAGCAATGGTAGAATTAAAGAAAATTCCAACTTTCTTAAATCAAGCTCTTTCTATTCAAGATATTAATAGAGGCGATGACTATGAAATTCTTTTTACTTCAAATAAATCGAATAAAGGTAAGATTCTTAAAATTTCTAAAGAAGAAAACATTCCTATAACTGAAATAGGCCTGGTAACTAAGGGGAATGAGCTCAAAATAAAAACTGGTGAAGGGGAACTAGTAAAAAGTTCTTCAGGTTATCAGCACTTTTAAGCCTTAAATGAGATCAGAAAATTTAAACTTTAAAAACCCGCTTACCTGGTTTGCTATTGGATTTGGTGCTGGTCTTTTTCCAATAGCTCAAGGGACTATAGGAAGCCTAGTTGCATGTTTATTCTTTTATTTCTTTATTGTCCCTTTCCTTAAACCTTTTGCTTTTATTTTTATCATTTTAATTTATTGTCTTTTGCTTATTTCTAGTTTCTTTTTTGGTTTATATATTTACAAGAGAACAATGGGAGAAGAAAAAGATGCAAAAACTTTTGTGTGGGATGAGTTTTTAGGAATATGGATCACTTGTTTTCCTTTGTTCTTCTTTGATTTTACGTGGATCTGGATTCTATTGTCTTTTGTACTATTTCGTGTTTTTGACGTCTGGAAACCTAGGCCAATTAAGTACTTTGATAAAATGGATAATTCCTTTGGGGTCATGATGGATGATGTCGTAGCTGGATTTATTTCAGCTTTAATTATTTTTATAGCAGTTGAAGTCTTTTATTAATCTTTTCGGTTATTTCTTCTTTGCTTAAACCTGAACTTACTTTTTGATGGTCTTGACTGCCATGCTCTACAAATTCATCAGAAATTCCGAAATTTAAAAGAGAAATATTTAGATTATTTTCTGCTAGATATTCAGCTACAGCTGATCCAGCTCCTCCTTTAACAGCATTTTCTTCAATAGTTATTAAAATTTGATACCTTTCAGATAATTCATTTATTCTTTTATTATCAAGGGGCTTTACAAAATTCATATCTATTAGGGAGGCATTAAAGTCTTTTGATAATTCTGTTGCTAAATCTAGAGTGCTACCAAAGTTTAAAAAAGCAATCTTCTGTTCTTTGGATTCTTTTATGAGAGTGCTCTTACCAAGTTCCATAGTTAAATTATTTTTTTCTACCTTAGCTCCAGGGCCAGTACCTCTAGGGTATCGTATTGAAACAGGACCTTTGTAATCAAAACCTGTATTTAGCATCCTCCAGGTAAGATTCTCATCAGATGGAGTCATAATTATCATGTTAGGAATACACCTAAGATAAGAGATATCAAAAGCTCCTTGATGAGTAGGCCCATCTGAACCAACTAAACCAGCCCTATCAATTGCGAACATAACATTTAGGTTTTGTAATGCTACATCGTGAATTAATTGGTCATAAGCTCTTTGTAGAAAAGTACTGTAAATAGCCACTATAGGCTTTAACCCTTCACAGGCCATTCCGGCTGCAAGTGAAACACTGTGTTGTTCAGCAATAGCCACATCGAAGTACCTGTCAGGGTGTTCTTTAGAGAACCTAACTAAGCCAGACCCTTCTCTCATTGCAGGAGTTATAGCAGTGAGTAAATCATCTTGCTCAGCTTTGAAACATAACCAATCTCCAAATACTTGAGAGTAAGTGGGCATATCCTTTACTTGCTCTTTTTGTTTTTTTAGAGGTTTTATTTTATTAATTGCATGATACCCAATAGGGTCATTTTCAGCTGGAGAAAAACCCTTTCCCTTTTGAGTTATTACATGAAGAAGTTTAGGTCCATCCATATTCTTTAAATCATTTAAGATATTTACCATTGCAACAGTGTCATGGCCATTTATCGGACCTACATATGTAAGGCCTAATTCTTCAAATAAAGTTCCTGGAGTAAGTAGACCTTTTGCTTGAATTTCAGCTTTTCTAGCTATCCTGCTTGCAGCAGGTATAAAGCGAAGTACAGTTTTACCACTTTTTCTAATTTGATTATAAAGAGGGCTTGCCCAAATCTTAGCTAGATAATTTTTAAGCCCACCTACATTTTCTGAAATAGACATTTGATTATCATTTAAAACTACTAAGATATTCTCATCTATAGAGCCCGCATGCGATAAGGCTTCATAAGCCATACCGGCTGTCATAGCTCCATCACCAATTACAGCCACTATCTCTTTATCTTCTCCTTTCAATTTTGTTGCTGCAGCCATCCCTAGAGCTGAGCTAATAGAAGTACTGGAATGTCCTACTCCGAAACTATCGTATTCACTTTCAGATCTAGATGGGAAAGGGGCTAGACCATTAGTTTGTCTAATTGTATCCATAGCTTCTTTTCTACCGGTAATTAGTTTATGAGGATAGGCTTGATGACCTACATCCCAAATAATTTTATCTTTAGGGGTTTCAAATACATAATGGAGAGCAGTCGTAAGTTCCACCACTCCTAAACCAGCTCCAAAATGCCCGCCAGTTTGACCTACACTGTAAAGAAGATATTCTCTTAACTCATCTGAGAATCTTGGAAGATCTTTTTTATCTAACCTTCTTAGGTCTTTGGGTAAATGAATAGATTCTAATAATTCTCCGTTAGGCCTTTTTATAGGTATTTCTTCGAAGATCTTCAAAACTAATAATTCCTTTTAGATATAAAACTAGAAAGCTTTACTAATTTATCAGTATTTCCAGATAAGTTAATTGCTATCTCTTTTGCCTCTAGACACAATTCTTTGGCCCTAATCTTTGAATTTTCCATTCCAATCAATTGAGGATAAGTCATCTTGTGTTGTTCTAGGTCTGAACCTTGAGTTTTTCCACTAATCTCAGTAGGTGATTCAATATCAATGATGTCATCACGAATTTGAAAAGCAAGACCTATTTTTTTACCATAACTTGAAAGAAGGTCAATTTCATTAGCGGCTAATTTAGACAACAAGCCTCCCATCTCTAAGCAAGCTTGTATTAAGCTTCCAGTTTTTTTACTATGCATTAAATCTAATTCTTCTATCGAAGAAGAATTTTCATTAGTTAAGTCTAGAATTTGTCCTCTTACCATTCCTTCTTGACCACATGCATTGGCCAATAAAGATATCAACTTAACCTTTATTTTGTCTTCTATATCCCTACAACTAGTCAAGGAATTATAGGCTAATGGTTGTATTGCATCTCCAGCTAAAATAGCTACGGCTTCTCCATATTTTTTATGACAAGTTGGAAGCCCTCTCCTTAAAGAGTCATCATCCATTGAAGGCAGGTCATCATGAATTAGAGAATAACAGTGTATTAATTCTACCGCGCAACTGACTGAATCTTGCGCTACTTGGGATGAAGTTCCTAATTCAGAAGACAAATAAACTAATAAAGGCCTTAATCTCTTTCCCCCATTTAAAACAGAATAACGTATTGCTTCGCTAAGAATACTTTTATCCTTTGGTAGCAATGATTCTAGGGAAGAATTTATCCTTATCTCGTAAGGTTTTATCCAACTATTCGAATTAGTCATTTTTTAGAGGCTTGGTTTTTAGCTCTCCATCTTCTTCAACTAGTTTTTGGACCTTAAGCTCAGCTTTTTTTAGTTCTTCTTGGCACTGGCGAGTTAGATTAATCCCTTTTTCAAATGTTTTTAAGGATTGCTCTAAACTAAGATCACCAGACTCAAGGTCTTCGACAACCTTTTCAAGGTCTTTTATTGCCTTTTCAAAATTTAATGTACTCTTCTTTTCAGCCATAAGGGTTAGAGTTTATCTAATTTTCTAATAAATTTTTACGTTTATTTTAAAAGATGTATTCTAAGCCAAAGTAAATTTGCCTTGGCAAACCAGGAAAATATCTATCACCTCCAAAGGCATTAAAATCTGCACGCTCTGCATAATCTTTATTTAATAAGTTATGAATTCTTAAAAAATGTAAAAGATTATTCTTGTATGAATAAACAATTCTTGAGTGAATTAAAGTATGTCCTTCATATTTGTGAACATTAGCTGCATCAGTGTGGTAAGAACCCATTCTTTCAATCTCAAATTCATATTTAATATCGTTTGTTAACAGATTAAGCCATCTAAGGTTAAAAAATACCTTGGGTGATGTGTCAACATAATTACCAGAACTAATCTTTTCCCTCATTGACGTTTCAGAAATAAAATCATACTTATGTCTTTGGAAGGTTCCTGAAAAGGATAAAGAATTCTTTTCATTAAGTCTTAAATTAGAAAACAGTTCTAGTCCTTTATGAAGAGTTGATCCATTGTCTTGGATAAAGTTCTCTGCATCTCTAAAGATAGAGTTTCTTTTTTTCCCAGAATAAAAGCTTAAAGAGGCTTGTAAATTCTCAACTTCAAACCTTCCCCCGACTTCAAACATGGTAAGTTTTTCTGAGTCGATATCACCTACAGACTGTTTTTTTTGTAGCCTATATAGTTCGGTCATCTGAGGGGGTCGGAAACCAAGACTGATTTGACCAAATAATGTGATAAAACTAAAATTTCTATCTAGCCCTAGTCTAAGACTTGTCTCGTCGAAATTATCTTCTCTATCCGCTGGTCTAGAGTAATAACACCCTCCGAAACTGCAAAGAGTTCCATCATCCCTGGTGTTCCCATTCAATATTTTATTATCATAAGAGTAGCCGTTATGTTCTAACCTTAAATCACCAAAGAGAGAAAAACCTTGCGATAAAGGTAGGCCCTTGAAGCCTGAAAAAATAGAAATGGATCTTGAATCCACTTCGTAGTCATAGTGAAAACCTTGAGGTCTTACCGCATTATTAAATGCAGAGCTTGTGGTTAAGGGGAGCTCTTGAAATTCCTCTAATCTAACCTTAGCAAATTCCATCTGTATTCCTGTAGTCCACTCAGAATTAATCATAGAGGTTGAATATAAAGATATGAAGCCTAAACTTTTATGAGAATTACTCTCCACTGGAGTTCCAGGAAGATAATGCTGCATAAATTCCATATGAGTTTTTCTGAAATAAGGTATAAAAGAAATAGTTCTATCATTTGAATCCCATAATAACTTTAAGTTTGATTTGAGTGATTGAGCATCTCTATAGGCCTCTGGGTTAAAGTTCTTCTTAGCTGATGAACTATCTTTATAGATATCTTTTCCAGAAATATAACCGGCAGTTTCTTGATTAAGATTTGTTATTCTTAAGTTAAAAGTTGTGTCTGAGTTAAATAAATTAAATTTATTCTTTAGATGGAATTTTTGTTGATCATAACCAGATTCTTCTCTGAAACCATTATCACTAGAAAATAAATAATTTATTCTCCAACTTTCTGAGTCTCCAAAGGAAGACTTTAAATTTTTGTAGTTGTTAGGTCCTATGTTTGATGAAATAGTATTTATGTCATTTACATCTTTAGAAACTATATTTATGACACCATGCATAGCATTACTTCCATGCCTAGAGCTTGCCGGACCTCTAATTACCTCTAAGTTAGATGCTAATTCTGATTGGGTTTCAAACAATCCATTTACATTACAAAAACCACTGGGTCTTATAGGAATTCCATCCTCTAAAATTAAGAAAGATCCACACGCCCCTGGACCAGTTAGAACTGGAGACCTAATTGAAGTTAGGTGCTCTTGACCAGAACCTCTGCTAATCCAGATTCCAGGAATTCTTCCAAATATCTGTTTTGGATGCTGGGCATCAATTAAAATTATTTCATCTGAATTTAGACTGTTAGAGGAAACCTCATCTTTCCAGTCTGAAATGCTATCTATTTTTTTAACTTCAATAACTATCTCTTCCTCCGCCTCAGAGAAAAGTAAAATAGAAAAAAAGAAAATGCTTAGAAAAGAGATCTTCCTCATCCTTCCCATCATAGATTTCAACTCCAAATAAAGGTAACTAGTTTATTAAATTAATTTAAATATAGTTTAGCTTTGTGTAGATTCTTTGCTAAAAACTTTTCTTTCTGCTTTATTTAAGAAAATTTTAATTTTGCTATAAATATTTTTAAATGCCTGAGGTACTACTAAAGCACATGGTGTGACGACTAAAGTAAGTACTGTACCCACAGCTAATCCAACAGCTAGAGCTCCAGCCATTTGTTCCCAGTAACTTGAAATAAAAGAACCTGCTTTAAGAGTTCTGTCTATAAGATCAACACTATATCCCAAGGCAATGGGAAGTAGCCCAGCTATGGTAGTAAAAGAGGTTAGAAAAACAGGTCTTAATCTTAAAACTGCAGTTCTAAGAGCAATGTCTTTAATATCAATTTCTGGATTATTTCTTTTAAGGACATTAAAAGTATCAACTAAAACAATATTGTTATTAACAATAATCCCAGTTAAAGCGATGAAAGCAATTCCAGTTTGCATAGTACTTATAGGTCTACTAAAGATTAATAAAGAAAGAAACACTCCTCCAAATGAAAGTACAATTGCAGAAAGTATGACAATTGCTTGATAAAAGCTATTAAATTGGGCCACCATCATTATTAACATTAAGAATAAAGTTAATATGAAAGCATTTACTAAATAGTTAGTTGCTTCTGCGTTATATTTTTCAAATCCCCCATATTCAATTGAGATACCTCTACCCAGGTCAGTCGTTGACATCCACTCTTTTATTTGACGCATCTTCTCGGAAACGATAACTCCCTTTTCTTTTTCAGCACTAATTTTATAAACCCTTTTCCCGTTCAATCTCTGGATTGTAGTGGTCTCTGGTACAGCCGTTGAGTCTAGGAAACTACTTACAGGAACTAGGCCTGAATTTGTCATAACATTAAGTCTTTCTAACTGATCAATATTTCTCTCAGATTTTGGAAATCTTACTCTGATATCTAATTCTCTATCCGCATCTAAAGGTCTATATTCACCAACTTTTATTCCACCTGTTACCATTTGAACTGCAGCACTTACATCATTTGTATTTGCACTTAATTGGGCAGCTTTTGTTTTATCTATATCAAGTTTCCATTCCAGTCCTCTTTTTGGGAGGTCGTTTTCAACATCTATAAGTCCTTCAATCTCATTTTCTATGAATTGGGTAATTTTTTGAGTTGCTCTCACAAGAGATCTAGGATTTTCTCCAAGAACACTAATATCTATAGCTCGTCCTATTGGAGGACCATGTTTCTCAGATTCTACTTGAACCAAAATTCCTGAATGACCTTTAGTAAGCTCTCTAACTTCATCTAAGATAGCGTACCCATCTTTACCTGATACCCTTTTATCTTGATCATAATAGTCAGTGGTAATGCTAGCTATACGGTCTGGAGATGAACCCCTTCCGAATCTACTCCGGCCAGAACCTGTTCGGGTGTATGAAGTTTCAATTTCCTCAACTTGTAGAACATCTTTTTCTACTTCAAGGGCTAAAGCTAAGACTTCATCAACAGCAAAATTTCCTCTAGCAGAGATGTTAATGTTGCTGTATTGCGGTGCTACATCAGGGAAATAAACTGTTCCTTTACCGTGATCAGGCCAGATCTTAAAGATAATTAAAAAAATCGATAGAATAATTAAAAATATTATTTGAATAGGATGTTTTAGGTAATTAGAGACTCTTCTTGCATAAAATCCTGTAAAACCTTTCAGAGAAGTTGGTTCATCAGTTTCTAATTTTCTTACCTGCTCAATTTGTTCTTCAGAACCTCTACCTTTTGCTAGTCCACCAAAGAGGGCACCTAGCACTGGTGCAAAAAATAGAGCATAAAGAAGCGAACCGCTAAGAACAAAGAAAACTGTTGTAGGCATTTCACGAATAAATGAGCCCATACCACCCCAGAACATCAATGGTGTAAAGGCTACCAAAGTGGTGGCAGTTGAAGTAACAACAGGCCAAAACATCCTTTCAACTGCACTGGTATAAGCTTTAATCCTATCCATGCCTTCAGCCATTTTTCTATCAGCGTATTCTGTAACAACAATAGAACCATCTATTGTCATCCCCATAGAAATAAGCATTCCAAACATGACCATGAAATTAAATTCTTTACCCAATATAGACATAATCATTAATGCAAATAGGTAGCTAAATGGAATGGCCATTCCAACCAACATTGAAGTCCTAAATCCTAGAGCAGCTAAAACAACTATCATGACAATAACTACTGCAGTTAAGACATTACCTTCCGTTTCAGAAATCATATCTAAAGCCCAATCGGCATTGTCTCTTGAATAAATAATCTCAACTCCAGGAGGAAAGTTTCTTTGTTCTATGGCAATAAGCTTTTTAATCTTTTTATTAGTATCTATGACATTTGTGCCACTTCTTTTCTTAATATTTATTGAAACGGCAGGCTTTCCATTAATCCTTGCGTAACCCTGTCTGTCTTTGAAAGTTCGTCTTATCTCTGCTACATCAGTTAAAGTTACTACAGAGTTCCCAGATACTTTTATAGGTAATTTATTAATATCTTCTAAACTATCAAATACACTTGGAACATTAACTTGAAATCTACCTTTACCAGTGTCTTGAGATCCAGCAGGTATAACTCGATTTGCATTTGAAATAGCTGAGTAGAGTTGACTCATAGAAATGCCATAAGATTCAAGGTCAGATTTTCTAACCAAAGCTTCAAGCATCTCTTCAGGAACACCCTGCAGGTCTGCTTCTAATACTTCAGGAATAGTCTCAATCTCATCTTGTAGATTTTCAGCGAGCTTTCTTAATACCCTTTCAGAGATTGAATCACTGATTAGGCCTACAGTTAATATAGGTTCATCTCTAGTAGAAAATTCTAGAACATTTGGCTCTCTAGTATCTGCGGGTAGTAATGGTCTAATCTCATCTACTTTTACCCTGACATCGTACAGAGCTTTGTCCATATCCCAGTCTTGGTCAAATAAGACTGTCATGAAAGTATAACCAGTGGTTGCAGTTGCTCTAACTTCTTCAACACCTTCTATGGTTCTTAAACCAGTTTCAAGTGGTTTAGCAAGAAGTCTTTCTGAATCTTGGGGGGAAACACCCTCGTAAACCACTGAAACTCCGACCCCAGGGAACTGAACATCAGGTTCTGTCGCTTTAGGTAAGCTCCCTAAGGCATATATGCCCCATAAACTCAGTAATATGAATACACTTACTGAGGCCTTGTTTTTGTTAATAGCTGCTTGAACAATTTTCTTCATGCTTCTGGAGATTCCGATATTTCCTTAACATTGACAGTTTGTCCTTGAAATACATATTCCTGGCCAATAGTAATAATTCTTATATTACTGGGAAGGCCTGCTATCCAAATTCCTTCCATACTATCTTCTAATATCTCTATTTGTTTGAACTCTACTTGGTTCTCTTCATTAACAGTTCTAATTCCCAATTCACCCGCTTCTCCTAACATTAGGATAGAAGGTGATATTCTATGAACAAGGAGGGATTCACCTTTAATCTCTATTTGGGCAGATACACCATCCCTTATTGATCTATCAGAGTTTTCAACCTCTATCTCTACCCTAAATGTTCTCGTTCCTTTGTTTGCCGATGAACTTACAAAGGAAACAACTCCTTCTACTTTTTTTCCAGAAATTAATTCAGCACCGGCTTTAGCCCCAACCTTTACAAAACTAATTTCTTTCTCAGAAACTTCACCAATTAACCTCATAGGGTTAGGGTCAATAATAGTCGCACAGACAGCACCAGTATTCAGATAGTCACCTTCTTTGACTGAAAAGGTTTCTAAATAACCATCAAATGGAGCTTTAACTTTCGGATAAGAGGACCTGCTAGCATTGTATAACTGGCAAACTAATTGATCTTTTTTTACAAACTGACCTTGTTTTACAGGTCTCGATACTACTGTTCCACTAGCTTCTGCCCTTATTTTTATTAATTTATCAGCTTCTGTCGTTCCGCTTACTTTAATTTTTCTAGACTTTTCTACGGCACTACTTTTTAAAACCGTTACAGAAGAAATTGTTTCAAGCTTAGAATTAGATTTCACTTCAAAATCTTTGTCAGCAAGTAACCCAGACAACATCCAGCAGAAAGCTAAAACTAAAGTTGCAAAAGAAGTTATATAAGTTTGTCTAATTTTCATAATGTTTTAGGTGTTATACCTTACTATAACACCAAACTACTAACAATTAAACTAGATTGAATGTTTTTTCTTTAGTTCCTCTAATTTAGATTTGATTTCTTTTTTAGAATTTAAATTTATATTTTCAGCAGGTTCTTTAGTCTTTAATTCCCAGTTAGATTCTATTCTTTGATCTAAGTCATTTACCGAGTTAGATTGATTGAAACCTTTTTGTTTTTGCCATTGAAATTTTACATGTTGAATAAATTTACTATTCCAAGAATTATGGGCTTGCCCAGTTTCTTTCCAGTAAAGTATAAATTCGCCTAAAACTGAATCAGCAAAAGATCTATCTATGTCCGTTAGAGACAAGACATGATAGAAATCTTGGCTAGGTTTCCAGTCAGTAGGAATAGGTTCAGGAAGTTCAGAATTATTAACTAAATGTTGAGTCTTAGCCCATTGTCTTCTAACTTGAGCTATGAATTTACTGTTCCATGCATCTGATTCGTTTCCTTTTTCACTCCAATAGAGAATGAATTCAGGTATTTCATTTTCTATAAATTCTTTGCTAATTCCTGTTCTGTATAAAATCTCTAAAGCCTCTTCGTCTGGTAACCAGGCTTGCTCTATAGGTTTTCTTTTTAATTTTTTAAAATCTGAAATTTCTTGTGCACGCCAATTCTTTATAACAAACCTAAGGAATTTAATCCCCCAAGAATAGCTAGTATCACTTTTTTCCCTATGAAGATGAATGAAGTCATCCACCTGAGAAAGAACGAAAGATTTTGAAATACCATATTCACTAGCTTGATCAATCATAGTTGCATCAGGTTTCCAGCTTTTTTGAATTAAAGATTCCTTTCTCTCGGTAAAAGTTTGATGGTTCTTTTCAGACTCCTTAACTCTGCTTATGCTAGAAACCAAGGACACTGATTTATTACTCTTATCATGGATGACTAGACCTCTGAGTTGTAATCTTGATATTAAATTTAAAACCTTTTTCTCTTTCCAAAAAGTAGTTTCTTTTAATAAATAAGCTAAATCTATAGACTCTTTATTATTGGTTTTTAAAGAGTTTTTTATTGTTTCTAGCATCACAGCTTCAGATACACCAAGTGTCTTAGCTGCTTCTTTTGAAAACTTGAGAAAGTTATCCGTCATATTTTTATTTTGGATAACCGAGGTTAGATTATCTGAGGTCTATTAACAAGAAGTAGTTTGATTTTTATTTTTGTTTTCTTTTTTGAATGGCTTCGGACAGAGTTTCCAAACAAATTTCAGTGTCTTGCCAACTTAAACAAGCATCAGTGATACTTTTACCATAAACTAGTTCGCCTTTCTTTCCTATAGATTGGTTGCCCTCAATCAAATGACTTTCTATCATTACACCTGTAATCCTTTTCTCACCTGAGCTCAGTTGAGAGCAAATATTTTTGCAGACATCTAACTGTTTTTTGTGTTGTTTGGAGCTGTTGCCATGACTCATGTCAACCATAAGAGAAGCTCTGAGGTCAGATTTACCTAAAAGATTAGAGGTCTTTTCAATATGTTCTGACTCATAGTTAGGTTCTTTACCACCCCTAAGAATTACATGACAATCTTTATTTCCGGAAGAAGAGAAAACCGCTGAACGCCCTTCTTTAGTTACTGATAGGAATATATGAGGATTTTGGGCAGACTTAAGAGCATCAACAGCAACTTTAATATCCCCTTCAGTGCTATTCTTGAAGCCTATTGGGCAAGACATACCTGAAGCTAGCTCTCTGTGCACTTGGCTTTCAGTTGTTCTAGCCCCTATAGCACCCCAAGCAACTAAATCTGCAATATATTGTGGAGTTATTACATCTAAAAACTCTGTACCTGCACAAACACCTAGATCATTTAGATCCATAAGAAGCTTTCTGGCAATGGATATGCCTTTATTAATTTTAAAAGAATTATCCAAATCTGGATCATTGATTAACCCCTTCCAACCCACTGTAGTTCTAGGTTTTTCAAAATATACTCTCATGACAATTTGAAGAG
>TARA_B100000686_G_scaffold353162_1_pt1 | contig 61080 bp, 56 predicted proteins | sample TARA_B100000686 | Tara Oceans TARA_B100000686 (sample SAMEA2622733) | marine metagenome | biome: marine biome (ENVO:00000447); feature: marine epipelagic mixed layer (ENVO:xxxxxxxxx); material: "saline water (ENVO:00002010), including plankton (ENVO:xxxxxxxx)" | depth 150 m
CCTCTTTATCCTCTTTATCCTCGCTTACTGATTCGCCTGAAATCTTTAGTTGTTCAATTCTGGCTTTAGCAACCTCATCAAGTTGTAAAAGCCTTTCTTCCAGTTGTAATTTCAGTGTATCCATCTTTGATTGCCGGATATCTTCATCAACTTCCATAACGAGGTACTGGGCGAAATAGAGCACTCTTTCTAGATTTCTAGGACTAATATCCAGTAATAAACCTAATCTGCTGGGAGTTGCTTTCGAGAACCATATATGTGCAACAGGCGCTGCAAGACCAATATGACCCATACGCTCTCTTCTAACTTTAGATCGAGCTACTTCCACACCACATCGGTCACATATTACGCCTTTATATCGAATTTTTTTGTATTTACCGCAGTAGCATTCCCAGTCTTTTGTAGGGCCAAAAATACGTTCACAAAACAATCCGTCCTTCTCAGGCCTAAGCGTCCTATAGTTAATTGTCTCTGGCTTAGAAACTTCTCCATAAGACCAAGTCCTAATCTGCTCAGGAGATGCTATAGCTATTCTTATAGCATTAAACTCGTTCTGCGGTTGTTGCACCATGGCCATAACCTATTACTCCTCACCTAAATTAATTGTTTGTGTAACGTAGTAGTAATTAAATTTATCTATTTTGTTAATTACTGCTTTATTTCTCTGTATTGTCTTCAGCATCGTCAGTATCTTCGCTGACATTCTGCTCAGTTTCCTCGCCAGAATCCTCTATAGTTTCTTGGGTCATATTCTCATCCTGTTCAACTTCTTCTTCGGTTGCATCGGATTCTTCAGTTTCTTTTAATGTCGCACTTGCTTCAGTATTGCCTTCACCGTCTTGAGGCTCACCAGTCTCACCCTCAGAAAGTGACTCGGTCATTGATTCCAAAGCTAAGTTAAAATCATCTATTGAGAATTCACTTTCATCTATCTCTACATCTCCACTATCCTCCCTCAACAATTCAACAGATAATCCTAAACTTTGCAATTCTTTTAATAAGACATGAAATGATTCGGGTATCCCTGGCTGGATTACATCCTCTCCTTTGACAATTGATTCATAGGTCTTGACCCTACCCACAACGTCATCTGACTTAACAGTCAACATCTCCTGTAAATTAAATGCTGCGCTGTATGCCTCCAACGCCCAAACTTCCATTTCTCCAAATCTTTGACCTCCAAATTGTGCTTTACCACCCAGAGGTTGTTGCGTAATTAATGAATAAGGGCCAGTCGACCTAGCATGAATCTTATCCTCAATAAGGTGAATAAGCTTCATCATGTATATGTAACCTGTGGTAACTGGTTGATCGAAAGGCTCACCTGTCAAACCGTCATATAAAATCGATTTACCCATAGTCGGGGCCGAGATCTGTTTTTCCCGACTAAGTTTCATTACTTCGGCATCAATTTCTTCTGATGACATATCTGTAACATCTATTCCTATATCTTCACCCATCCAAATCTCTAAACAGGCTTTCTTCGCGGCGCCGGGAACGGCATTTTGACCAATATCAGGGCCTATTACTTCGTTGAAGTCATAACCCTTTTCATCGAGCCACTTTGATAAATGATCAGAATCTACTTTTTTGGAAAGCTGTCCATCTAAACTATTGTATTTAACTGACCCTGACCTAGAAGTTAACCAAGCTTGAGCGAGCGCGTCCTCAACAGATGTGTCGAGTGCACCTTCAAACACGGGTGTCACAGCTTTGAACCCCAATGCATTCGCTGCCCATCCCAAATGTGTCTCCATAACTTGTCCTAAATTCATTCGCGAAGGCACGCCTATTGGGTTAAGAATGATGTCGACTGGAGTACCATCAGGCAAAAATGGCATATCTGATTCAGGTAATATGCGGGCTACTACACCTTTATTACCATGTCGTCCAGCCATTTTATCGCCTTCTGAAATTTTTCTAGTTTGAGCAATCCACAATCTTACTAATTTATTCACACCTGGAGGCAAATCATCTCCATTTGCTCTACTTAAAACGCGAACATCTATCACCTTTCCACGTTGACCATGTGGCACTCTCAGTGACGTGTCTTTAACATCTCTGGCTTTCTCTCCAAATATGGCTCTTAGTAATTTTTCTTCAGCACTTAACTCAGTTTCACCTTTTGGTGTGATTTTACCCACCAAAATATCACCCGGACCAATCTCTGCACCTATACGTATAACCCCATCTTCGTCCAGATCCCTCAAACTGTCTTCGCCCACGTTAGGAATATCGTGAGTGATTTCTTCAGCACCGAGTTTTGTATCTCTCGCTTCACACTCATGTTTCTCTATATGAATTGAGGTGAATCGATCATCTTTCACCAATCTTTCGCTCAATATAATCGCATCTTCAAAGTTATAACCTTCCCAGCTCATGAAAGCGACCAAAACATTTTGTCCTAATGCTAATTCGCCTCCACCGGTAGAAGAACTATCACACAATATGTCGCCAGCTCTAACGTAATCACCCCGATTAACAATAGGTCGCTGATTGATGCATGTACCTTGATTGGATCTCAGGAATTTTCTTAATTTAAAGCCATTTTCTGTGCCTTCTGAATCTACTATAGTAATGCGATCAGCGGTAGATTCCACTACTAGACCATCAATTGGTGAAACCAATAACTGGCCACTATCCTTGGCTACTCTACCTTCCATCCCTGTAGATACAAGGGGTGGCTGAGGCTTAACCAATGGCACTGCCTGTCGCTGCATGTTAGAACCCATTAATGCTCGGTTTGCGTCATCATGCTCCAGAAATGGAATCAATGAAGTTGAAACACTAACCAACTGAACCGGGGACACATCCATAAAACCAACATCTTCTGGAGGTTCCATTCCGACACCTTCTCCTATTCGTATTTCAACTCGATCATCAATAAATTGTCCATTGTGATCTATAGGGGAATTTGCCTGAGCTATCCTAACGGACTCTTCTTCGTCTGCAGATAAATACCTTATGTCTGAATCATCTAGAGACACGTAGGGCTTAACAGTTAATTGAAAAGTATTTAGTGCTTGAATGCGTTTTATTACTCTCTTACTTATGACATTTCCGGATCGAAGTATCGTTTTGCCATCAGTGCCAACAATATCTTCAGAAGTTTGCCTGCCTAGTAATGATTCGTCTTTATTGGAAATTGTTTTCTTAACAACCCTATAAGGAGTCTCGATAAAGCCAAACTCATTTGTACGAGCATAAGTGGCTAACGAACCTAACAATCCAATATTAGGACCCTCTGGAGTCTCAATAGGACATATTCTGCCATAATGTGAATGATGAACGTCCCTAACATCAAAGCCTGCCCTCTCTCTTGATAATCCTCCTGGGCCCAGAGCAGACAGCCTACGTTTGTGCGTTAACTCAGCTAATGGATTGGTTTGATCCATGAACTGTGAAAGCTGAGATCCTCCAAAAAATTCTCTAACAGAAGCAACAATTGGGCGAATATTAATTAAAGCCGCTGGAGTTGTAGTCGAGGGATCCATTTCTGTGGTCATCCTCTCTTTTATAACTCTTTCCATTCGCAATAACCCAACTCGAACTTGATTCTGAATAAGCTCACCAACAGCTCTTACTCTTCTATTTCCAAGATGATCTATATCATCAGCTTCTTGACGACCGTTATTAATTTCAATCATCGACCTCAATAGTCCGATAATATCCTCAGGGAATAAAGTTCTATCTTCGCTGAAAGATGAATCATGTAATTTTCTATTCAGTTTATATCGGCCAACTCTACCCAGATCATACCGCCTTGGGTTAAAGAACAAATTGTTCAAGAGATTTTTAGCATTATCAACAGATGGAGGTTCACCTGGCCGGAGCCTTCGGTAAAATTCAACGAGAGCCTCATCTTGAGAAGAAACAGGTGTGTCACGGTCAATAGTTGATTGAATGAAGGTTCTATCCGGATCGGTATCCACATCTTCAAACAATGAAAATATCTCTTTGTCATCCATAAAGCCCATTGCTTTAAGAAGCATTGTTACTGGGGTTTTGCGCTTACGATCAACCTTTACTGATATTAAATTCCTAACTGAGGTATCAAACTCCATCCATGCTCCGCGGTAGGGAATCAATTTTGCAGATGTCAAAAGACGTCCGGAATTAGGATCTGTCAAAGTTGTGAAATATACGCCGGGAGACCGAACCAATTGGCTAACTACTACTCGCTCGGCACCATTAATAATAAATGTACCGCTACTAGTCATCATCGGGATATCACCAACAAAAAGAGTTTGTTCTTTCTTTTCACCCTGAGCAGGGCCTTCAGCCTTAACGTACAACTGAACAGTTACATATAAGGGTGCAGAGAATGTAATCTCATTATCCCTACAATATTCCTCGGAATGCTTTGGCTCATCAAAGTAATGACCCTGAAACGTAAGCTCAAACCTTCCTCCTGGAAGATCCTCAATCGGAGAAACTTCATCGAATAGATCTGCTAATCCTTGAGTTTTAAACCATTCAAAGGAATCTATCTGGACTTGTATAAGATGAGGGACTCTTAAAGCAGAAGGCGACCTTGAATAAGACCTTGTTTGAACACCATTTCCATTACCATTATGCGAGCTTTCCAAATTAGTATAAACGGAGGACGTTGAAGTCATACGATCCCACTCTCCTGAGTATTAATAAAAGTTATTTGATAAATCTATAAATTTGTGCGCATTTAGGCCTAGGAGAGTGTAAAATTGACGCGCAAAGAGGTGAAACTAATACATTAAATTTTTGACAAAAAAGGTTGCAGGACATAGTTAGGCCAAGGGCTAATTGTATGCTTAATCTTTTTTAGAGTCAATACCTAAACAAACCTACACTTTGAACAGGGCTAAATTTCACTCAGAACACGTAAGAGATCTACCCATTTTTGAGGGTTCATAGACAACTCGATCTCCAATGTTTAATCCTAATAAAGCTGCTTGTCCAGAATTTAATTCCAAGACTGCTCCGGTAAGCGCAGGGGCTGGGTATATTTTTAATTTGCCATTTGTAGATGATGGTGGTGTCACATCGTTATCTATTTTAATAATTGTGCAATTCTGACCTATCCATATTATGTCAATAGAAAACAACATTCCCTTCATCCAAAAACCCTTAGGGGTAGATTCAGAATAATAAAATAGCATGCCAGTACCATCAGGTATGGATCTCCGTCCTGCTAGACCTTTGGATTTTTCCTCTGAAGTAAATGCAATCTCAGCTATTATTTTGGTTTCTTCAATCCTAAGATTTGTGGTATCCAAGCTTGATAGATTGCGGTCGTTTCCAGTCATTTTGCAGCTAACGGTGATAATTAAACTACATGCAATCAATAATGATAAAAACCATATAGATGTTATAAATTTCTCTGACTTCACGTTGCGCCTTTACCCAAAATACAGGTGTATTACTCTTCAATTTAGGATAGAATACCTTTGCTGAGTGACCATAGCAACATAGGACTGTCTAGATTTCTTTTTGTATTTCCTAAACGTTTTCTGTTTTAAGTTTATCCATTCCAAAACCAATTCCAAGGATCATTTGATATTTTGAGTGAAATCACAATAAAAACATCTGCAACATCTGCAAACATGGGGCCAGGCTTTGATTGCATGGCCATGGCTTTAGATATTTGGAATACAACTTCAATTCACACTAACACAGAAGAAACAACATACAGTGTGGTTGGAGAAGGATCAGAATACCCTGACAACATGTACGCAAAATTAGTACACAGATCTTTTAATCTAGTTTACGAAGATGTGGGCATTGAAGCACCTAAAGTCAAAATATCTTGTGAGAATGACATACCTGCAGGCAAAGGGCTTGGTAGCAGCGCAGCTGCAATATTAGCTGGAATAATGGCTGGTAATACTATATCGAATGCCAATTTGGATTCGGATAGAATTTTAGAACTGGCAGTACAAATAGAAGGTCATCCTGATAACCTTGTTGCTGCAATGAATGGAGGCTGCCAAATTGTAGTAGCCACTGATTCAAAGTTCACTAGCGCATCAATTCCGATTTCAGACGAACTTAGGGCTGTCATATATGTTCCAGACAAAAAAATGCCTACAAAAGAATCCAGGGACTTACTTAAAGATCAAATAAATCGCAGCGACGCTGTGTTTAATATAAGTAGAGTCGGACTATTGGTTAGAAGTTTAATTACAGGTGAATTTGATAATTTGAAAATTGCCACTGATGATAAATTGCATCAGCCAATTCGAATGCATCAATTTTTTGGATTGAAAAACATACTTCAGGCAGCTAAAAATGCTGGCGCTCTTGGAGTGTTCTTATCTGGCTCTGGTCCATCAATTTTGGCTATAACAAAGGGAAGAGAATTAACGATTGGATATGAAATGGCTGATGCAGCAGATAAATCAAGTATTGCTGGCGAAATAAAGATTTCGAAGCCCACGTTGCTGCCATCTTACAATCAAACTAATTCCTGAAAATATGTGTTATGTCCAAAATAATAGTACAAAAGTATGGGGGTAGTTCCCTCCATGATACAAAAGCAATATTAGCTGTTGCGGAACGAATTTCTGCATCTCATAGCGATGAAATTTCTATCGTAGCAGTTGTATCTGCAATGGGTTCTACAACTGACGAACTTACAAATTTAGCCTTTCAATTAAATGAAAATCCTGATCGAAGAGAATTAGATTTGCTTCTATCTACAGGTGAGTTGGTATCGTGCACGCTTACGACCATGGCTCTTCAAGCAATCGGTAAACCTTCTAAAAGTTTATCTGGATGGCAAGCAGGCATATACACTGACAATAGGTATGGTCGTGCGCAAATTAAAGACATCGACATATCACCAATAATGAATGAATTGAATGTTGGGAATATTGTTATTATTGCAGGGTTCCAAGGCATTGAAGATGGGAGTGATATAACAACTTTAGGCAGAGGTGGATCTGACACCACTGCAGTAGCTATTGCTGCGGCACTAAATGCCGACAGATGCGAAATATACACCGATGTTGAGGGTATATACTCTGCCGACCCGAAATTGGTGCCATGTGCTAAAAAATTAAGCCATATAAGTTACGAAGAGATGTTGGAGATGGCTTCTTATGGAGCTAAAATGCATCCAAGATCAATAGAATTAGCTATGACCTATAATGTTCCTATATATGTCGCTTCTAGTTTCAATGATAACGAAGGAACTTTAATTCATACGGATTTATTTTCAGAAATGCCACCTATTAACGAACATCGTAAAAAAGTTACTAGCATCGCCACCACCCATGGTTATACTAAATTCACTTTGACTCAAGTGCCTAATCGAGCAGGATTAGCATCTCAAATATTTGAACCACTATCTGAAAAAGACATCAGCGTAGATGAAATATCAATGAATGCAGAACGCGGGAACACTACCGATTTAACTTTTACTGTTGATTCTGTAGACCGCGACAAAACCAATGATGTGTTAGAGCAGCTAAAAACCACTCTGGGTGCAGGTGGAGTTATCATTTCCGATAACCTTGCAAAAATCAGTGTTATCGGCACAGGAATGAGGGAAGAATCTGGCTATGCCGCATTAATGTTCACAACTTTAGCAAGTAAAGGCATAAATATTGATTTAATTACCACCTCTGAAATAAGAATTACCTGCCTGATCGATGCGGCTGATCTGGAAGCAGGGGCTAAATCACTGCACGAAGCCTTTGAACTCGACTAAATCTTATTTTATTTCAATTGTTATACCTGTCTACAATGAACAGAACAGGATTAGTAAAACTTTAACAAATCTAACAGGTTATCTAGATAATCAAGAATATATTTGGGAAATTGTTATCGTCGATGATGGCAGTAGAGACAATACGGCCGAACAGATAAAACCATACTTAAAAGATCCAAGAATAAAGTTAATAAACTTACCTCATAGCGGAAAAGGCTCAGCAATTCAAAAAGGCATGCTATCGGCTAATGGGAAAATTCGATTAATGTGCGACGCTGATATGGCAATGCCGGTTAAATACATAGCAGATTTCATATCTGCTATAAATAATAAAGGTTACGATATTGTAATCGGATCACGTCAAATATCTGGCTCCAAACGTTTTAATGAATCCGGTTTTCGGCATCTAATGGGGAGAGTATATAACTTTTGGATAAAGATATTGTTAATATCAGATTACCAAGACACCCAGTGTGGATTTAAGGCTTTTACGGCGTCCTCAGCGACTAAAATATTTCCTTTTCAGCAATTAAAAGGCTTTGGTTTTGATGTGGAAATATTAGTGATAGCTCGCCTTAAAAAGTACAAATTAAAAGAATTACCTATTGAGTGGCATCACGACCAGGAAAGTAAAGTGAATCCGGTGCTTGATGCAATCTCAATGTTTGTAGATACAATAAAAATAAAATTTGCCCTTTATAGCGGGAAATACAGCGACTAAGTATAAATTAAGACTAAATATTAAAGGTTTTTAGGTTTTTTAATTAAATTATTTGCTTTAACAAATTTATTCCTCGGATGAAAATACAGTAAAATCTATTAATGAAATGAAGGACGAAAAACCTGACAAAATAACAGCCGTGATCCCTACTTATAATGAAGCCGATAACATCCCATCGGTAATAAGAAAGTTATTTGCTCTCGACCTTCCGCACTTCACAGTTGTAATTGTTGATGATAATTCACCGGACAATACTGCCAAAGTAGCAGCGCATCTATCTAACAAATATCATAACAATATTGAAGTTATCGTTCGGCCTCAAAAATCGGGGTTAGGAACTGCATATAAACAAGGGTTTAAGCATGCTATAAACAACGGTGCTAAATTTATAGTGCAACTTGATGCAGACTTGTCCCATCCAGTATCAGAAATACCCGCAATGCTTGAAAAACTTAAAGAGGCTGACATTGTTGTTGGTTCAAGGTATGCATCAAAGTTGTTTGATTTCCGGAAACAAAATGACTGGCCTGTTCATCGTCGTTTATTAAGCTCTATTGGCAACTTGGCAATTCGCTTAGTATCAGGAATAAAAGTGCATGATACAACTTCAGGTTTTAAGATAATCAGGCACCAGGTTATTCATAACATAAAATTAGATGAGTTCATCTGTAAAGGTTTTGGATTTCAAGCTGAAATGGCATTTAAATGCCAGTCCAAAAGATACAAAACTATCGAACATCCCATTGAGTTTATTAATAGAACTAAAGGTCACTCAAAGATGAGTGCGTTTATAATTGCCGAATCCGTATTGGTTCTATTATGTCTTCGAATTAGTCAAATCAAAAAATCACTTTTTCTTAATAAAAACCTTAGAAATCACACTTTTTACGATTAAATTTTGTACAAAAACTAGTTTTAATCTAAGACTTGTCCGGATATTATGCCGTCAAATCTCTTCTTATTAGACTGCATCAGAGATTTCATGGGGTAAATATTATGAGTATCTCACAAGCTGAAATAGCCATGGGAATTGCGTTGGAAAAAAAGAGCAGACAAGCTGCTGAGTTAGCCATGCAAGGAAAATGGGATGAAGCTGTAGAACTAAATAGGGAAATCCTGTCAAACCATCCTGACAACGTTGACGCACTTAATCGACTAGGAAAATCTTTGTTGGAGACAGGTTTAATCAAAGCTGCTATCGAAGCATTCAAAACCGCTTTGAATTTATCTCCCAATAATCCAATTGCTACAAAAAATTTAAATAAATTAACTGCAAAGCATTCATCTAAAACAGCAAAAGAACAGAAACTTAAAACCGTTTCTTGGCCAAAATCAGCTAATGAAGAGTACGGGAAGGTTGCATTAGTAGACTTAGTAAATCAGGCAAATAAGGGTGCTTTAGAAGAGATTGAAGATGGTGAGGAAATAGAGCTGGCAATCATGGATAAAATCGTTAAAGCAATTCGAGTGAACGGAGAGCGGATTGGGCAAGTCGAACCAAAACTTGGAGCAAGAATTTCCAAGCTTATAAAAGCAGGCAATAAATATAAAGCTTTTATAAGAAAAATTGACGGTAACAGAATAAAGTTGTTGATAAGAGAAATTTACCAGCACCCATCTCAAATTCGGGTGGTTTCATTTCCAAATATTAATTCACAAAATAACCGCGAAAGCCAACTGTATGAAACGTTACAAATATCCCAAAAAGGTAACGCGGATTTCAATTTTGATTTAAATGAAGAATGGTATGAGGACGATCCCGAAAACAGTGCGGATCAACAACTATATCCTCAAGTAAGTAAAATTCTAAATGCGCCTAATCGGCTTATCGAAGATTATTAAGCTTCCTCATCTTCTGCAAGGGGTCTTGGACGAAAATAAATCCCCCACTTTTGCATGGCCTCTTGTATTTTAGGGTCCTCGAAATCCATGAGTTGTTTAAAGAATCCTGATAATGCGTGTACATGCCTTAGATCCTCTGTGCACACCCAGCTAGACTCAGATGGGACCACGTAGATTAAACCGTTCTGATGAACGCATTGCACTTCTATCTTAGTTAACTCTGTATCGGACTTAATTTTTAAACCAAACTCTGTCATTAGAAAACGTCCACTCCTAACCTAAATATTAACTACAAAATAATAAACCGACGATACCTTGATATACACTAAAATAATAGAGGAAAAACAAAAATATAATAGGTGAAAACTTGAATTATAAGCCTGAATTTACAGATAAAGACATGAGTTTGTATAAATTCATCAGTGGGCCATATGATAATAATGGATACCTTCTAGTCTGCAAGCAGACTAACAAAAGTGTCATTGTAGACGCACCAGGAAATCCAGATGAATTAATTAGCGCCGCTCAAGAGACCGATACGGATATGATGCTTATTACACATAACCATTGGGATCACCTTCTTGGGTATAAAGAAATCACCACAAAATTCAATTTGCGCACTGGAATTGGTATCGACGATGCAGAGGGAATGAAGCCCGAAATACCAGATTTTCAAATTTGTGATGGTCAGACGTTAACAGTCGGAAAAATATCGATCAAAGCGATACATACTCCGGGTCACACTCAAGGCTCAACTTGTTTTTTAATAAATAACATCCTCTTTACTGGAGATACTTTGTTCCCAGGAGGGCCAGGAAAATCACAAAATTCTAAGGCTTTCCAAACCATCATTAACAGCATATCTTCTAAACTTTTAGCTCTCAAGCAGTCGGTTGTTTTTTTCCCAGGGCACGGGTTAGAAGGTACGATTAAAAATGCTCAAAAAGACTATTCTGTATTTAAGAAAAATTGTTCTTCCTACGAAATATTCGGAGATATAGAGTGGTTAAACTGAACAAAGTTTATAAAACAGCAACACATGGAGCTGATACTGGTGTCAGGTAATTAGCACTTTCAGATAAAATACTGGTTCGGGCAGATCATACAGCAAGGTTAAAATGCTCAATCGAATAGATAAGACTTTCAATTCAATAAACAATAACGGTAAGTTCGCTTTGGCTCCGTTCATAACAATCGGATACCCAGATGTTGATACCTCTGTACAGATGTCTTTGGCTGCATTGAAGGCAGGAGGAGATATTCTTGAACTAGGGGTGCCTTTTAGCGATCCATTGGCTGATGGTCCAACAATTCAAATGACTAGCTCTCGAGCTTTAGAAATAGGCGTAACGTTAAAAACCTGTCTCGAAACAATAAAACGTATTCGCAAAGAAAATAGCGAGGCGCCTTTAATTTTAATGGGATACATCAATCCATTTTTAAAATATGGTCTAGCTAAATTTGTTAAGGATGCTGTATCTGCTGGAGTGGATGGGTTGATCATTCCAGATTTGCCCGCTGAAGAATCAGGTGAATTTAATGCTTTATGCCAAGAACAAAATCTTTACCTGATTCCGTTACTTGCACCGACTAGCACTGATTCCAGAATTAGTTTAGCTTGCAAAGGAGCCAGTGGATTCATATACTGTGTGAGTTTAACTGGTGTTACAGGAGCCCGTAGCGAAGTATCATCAGGATTAGAAGAATTAATTAAACGCATAAGAAGTTATTCTGATCTTCCTGTTTTAGTTGGGTTCGGCATTTCAACCAAATCTCACGTTGCTAAAATTTCAAAATTTGCCAACGGGGCAGTGTTTGCAAGTGCAATGCTCGACCAAGTATCGGAAGGACAGAAGGAAAATGCTGGCATAATTGTATCTAAGTTTGTTAATAATTTACGTTCTGGATTAAAAGGATAATGACTGTTAGAGGAGTTAGAGGAGCAACCACGGCTGACGATAATAGTCGTTCAGCAATATTGAATGCAACTTCAGAACTGCTAGAAGAAATTGTTGATAGAAACGATATAGAAGTAGATGACATTGCTTCTGTTTTATTCACCACAACTGCTGATTTGAATGCTGAATTTCCTGCAGCTGCAGCTAGGGAAATAGGTTGGGGAAATGTAGCCTTAATGTGCAGCCATGAAATGTCAGTACCTAATGCTCAGAACCGATGCATAAGAGTCATGCTATTAATTAATACCGAAAAATCTGCAAGGGATATTAAGAACGTTTACCTAAAAGACGCTATTGGTCTTCGGGACAGACCAAGTAATTAAGCAACAACAAGGAGAAGGAAATTTGATTGTAGTAATGTCACAAGGAGCTAGTTCAGATGAACTAGAAAATGTTAAAGAACATCTGTCTAAACGCGGCCTAAAAGTACATATGTCTGAAGGCATTGAAAGGACTGTTGTTGGAGTAATAGGACAGATATATCCGGAATTGCAAAGTGAACTCGAATTGATGGATGGAGTAGGAGAAGTAGTGAGAATATCAAAGCCTTACAAATTGGCAAGTAAAGAATTCAAGTCAGATGATACTGTGATAAGTATTGGAGAAGCTGGAGTTAAAATTGGTGGCGGAGAATTTGTTGTTTTTGGTGGTCCATGTGCTATTGAAGGGGAAGATCAAGTAATGGAAACGGCGAAGGCAGTTAAGAAAAGTGGGGCAACAGTGTTAAGAGGTGGTGCATTTAAACCAAGAACTTCTCCATACAGCTTTAGAGGAATGGCAGAGGATGGGTTAAAGTTAATGGATTTGGCACGTAAAGAAACTGGATTACCGTTGATTACTGAAGTGATGTCTGAACGAGACGTCGAGCTGGTTGCGAAATACACTGACGTTTTGCAGGTAGGAGCACGAAATATGCAAAATTTCGCCTTACTGGATGAAGTTGGTAAAACTTCAAAGCCAGTAATGGTCAAACGAGGATTTTCAGCCACATATGAAGATTGGCTATTAGCAGCAGAATATGTAATGGCTGGAGGAAACAAATCGGTGATTTTATGTGAAAGAGGTATAAGAACTTTTGAGACATCCACTCGGAATACCATGGATTTGAATGCAATTCCCGTAATTAAACAATTGAGTCATTTACCAATTGTTTCTGACCCCAGTCATGGCACAGGCAAGTGGGACTATGTTACCCCTTTGGCATGTGCCTCAGTCGCAGCTGGTGCGGATGGACTAATTATAGAAGTGCATCCACGACCTGAGACTGCATGGTCTGATGGTGCCCAATCATTAACACTAGAAAACTTTGATGCTCTTATGTCTAAAGTAAGGGCTATTAGATCAGCACTATCCGATCAGCCTTAACTAGGATTAACATGCGACCAATCGAGTCTCTTCGCATAACGGAATCTTCATATAAATCCAATATGGGTTCTGCAGTAACGATTGGAGTTTTTGACGGCCTACATCGTGGACACATAGAGCTCATCAGAACGCTAATAGATGTTTCTAAAGATATGCTCTCCTTGGTGTTGACATTTAGCAAGCATCCTTTGTCAATATTGGATTCTAACTTTGCCCCAAAGTATTTGTGTAGTGTAGAAGATAGACTATCGATGCTAAAGGAAACTGGGGTGGATGAGGTTATACCACTTGATTTTGATGAAGAGATTGCATCATTAAGTGCAGAAACTTTTGTTAAATTGCTTTGTAATAACTTAAATTTAAAGGTCTTAGTTGTTGGTCCTGGATTCGCCCTGGGGCGAAAACGTGAGGGTAATGTGCCTGCGCTAAAAGCGCTCGGAGAAAAGCATGGTTTTGCCGTAATAGATGTTAACCCTCTAACCGAAAGTTCAAGTTTAATAACTAGCACCTCAATTCGGGAAGCGTTAAAACAGGGCTCGGTACGTGAAGCCGCAAATTTACTAGGGCGTAATTTCAGTCTCAAAGGCCAAGTAGTTAAAGGTCAAGGCGTAGGGCATACCCTAGGTTTCCCCACAGCAAACCTATTGAGCGAAAACAATATAGTCATTCCCAAGGATGGCATATATGCAACTTGGTCTCACTTCAGTGATGGAAAGTCGAGTCAGAAATTAAAAAGCGCCACTAGCATAGGTGTACGTCCAACTTTCGGAAAGCATGATAGAACTGTTGAATCTTACATACTAGACTATGTTGGAGATTTATATGGCAGATCAATGACGCTAGAATTTGTCGAGAGAATTAGGGATGAAATCCAGTATGATTCAGCTAGTCGATTAACTGATCAAATGCACATAGATGTTCGGGATACAAGAAAAATGCTGGATAATTAACTGAAGGAATATCGATATGGCCAGAATAGACAAAATTAATACAGCACTGACCCGAGGTGTTTCTGAAGTAATCGTTGAAAGCGAACTTAAAAAACTATTATCAAAAAAAACCAATTTACGTCTTAAAATGGGTTTCGACCCAAGTGCTCCAGACATACACCTTGGACATGTTGTCGGGCTTCGTAAACTAAGGCAATTCCAACAATTAGGCCACACTGTAGTATTAATTGTTGGTGATTGGACTGCACAAATTGGCGACCCGAGTGGAAGATCATCCGTAAGAAAAATGTTAAGCGCTGCAGAGGTTGAACAAAATGCAGCAACTTATCTAAAACAGTTTTTTAAAATTGTTGATAAGGATAAAACAGAGGTGCGTTGGCAAAGTGAATGGTTCGGCGATTTTGGTTTATCTAATTTAATCGAACTAACCAGTATGTTTACAGTTGCGCAATTTTTGGCTCGCGATGATTTCTCAAAAAGATTCAAGGAACAAAAACCTATTGCCATTACTGAATTCATGTACCCTTTGCTTCAAGCTTATGATTCAGTAGCAATCAATTCCGATGTTGAGTTTGGCGGCACAGATCAAAAATTTAATTTACTAGTAGGTCGGGATATGCAAGAAATTATGGGGCAAAAACCTCAACACTGTTTATTAGTACCTATTCTAGTTGGGACAGATGGAGTCAGTAAGATGAGCAAGAGCTTAAACAACTCCATAGACGTTACAGAATCTCCAAATAATATGTTCGGTAAATTAATGTCTATTAACGATGATCTTATATGTCCCTACTTCGAGCTGTTAACAGATATTGCGGAAAAAGAATTAAAACAAGTTAAAAAAGCCATATCCGATAATAGTATAAATCCAATGGAGCTCAAAAAAGATCTCGCCACAACCATTGTTACAGAGATGTACAATGAAAAAGATGCGCTTAAAGCCGCGATACATTTCAAAAACACTGTACAATCAAAGGAGGTTCCAGTAGATATACCTGAATTCATGGTGTCGGATCACCCAAATATGGCAAATCAACGCTTGAGTTACCTAATAGTTGAATGTGGGCTCTCAAAAAGTGTCGGAGAAGCAAAAAGATTAATTACTCAAAAAGCCGTTAGTCTCGACGGCTTAGTGATAGAACAAAACCTATCTGTTAATGATATTGAATCAGGCATATTGAAAGTTGGAAAACGTCAAATAATACGGCTAATAAAATAATTATGAAAAGCAACCACACAAATCTCCGAATACCAGGACCCACCCCGGTCACACCAGAAATATTAAAGGAAATGTCTCGGTTTATGATCAATCATAGAGGAGACGAGTTCCGCCAATTAATAGAAAGTGTCACCGAACGCCTAAAAACAATTTATGAAACAAAGCAAGACCTTCATATACTAACTGCGTCTGGTACGGGGGCCATGGAAACCGCGATAGTCAATACTCTTTCTCCAGGGGACAATGTGCTTGCAATCACAATCGGTGCATTTGGCGATAGATTCGCCAATATAGCTGAAATATATGGTGCCGATGTCACAATACTTAGATCAGCACTCGGTGAATCGACAGATCCTGACAAGGTAACATCCGTCCTCAACAACAATCCAAATATAAAAGCTGTTTTAGTAACTCATAATGAAACCTCAACTGGAGTTACTAATGACATCGAGTCAATCGCCAAGATTGTTAAGCAGGATTTTGGAAAACTCCTTTTAGTAGACGGTGTAAGCAGCGTCGGATCAGTTCCCTTAAAGACAGATGATTGGCAATGTGATGCTGTTGCATCTGCATCCCAAAAAGGTTGGATGGCTCCGCCAGGCCTAGCTTTCCTAAGCTTTAGTTTAGAGTCATGGAAGGCTAACGCTTCATCAACTATGCCAAATTTTTATTTTGATTTAAGACAATATAAAAAATACATGGAAATAGGCCAGCCTCCGTGGACTCCCAATTTGTCATTGTTTTTCGCACTTGATAAGGCTCTAGATTTAATGTTGAGGGAAGGTATATCTAACATCCATTTAAGGCATGCAGAAACCGCACAGAAATTTAGAGATGGTGTGCAAGAATTGGGACTTAAGTTATTAGCTAAACCAGAAAGTGCTTCAGATACAATAACTTCGGTATTATTACCAGATGGCATCCAGGCTAAAGATTTTTTAACTATAGCGAAAACTGACCATAATGTTGAACTAGCTGGAGGACAACAGTCTCTCGCAAGTAAGATTTTTAGAATCGGGCACCTAGGCTTAGTAAGTGATGAGGAAATAACTGAGACTTTAAGTGCAATCAAATACTCATTAGAAAAACTTAAGTGAAGTATTAATGAACGTTGGACTTATGCCGAGGAGGGTGATGGAGCTGCAGTGTTACCCGAGGCAGATGAGTCATCATCTAACATCGTAATTAATTGATCGCCCTCTATCGTCTCATTTTGAATCAAATACTTGGCTAATTTATCCAATTTTTCACGATTAGAATTGATTATTCGGGAAGCATTTTGATAAGCGTTGTCTACTAATTCGTGAACCTCTTCATCAATCGCTGCGGCAACTCCTTCAGAGTAATCTCTTTGCTCTGAAATTTCTTTACCTAAGAAAACCATTTCTTCTCTTTTTCCAAAGGTCCTTGGACCAAGTTTCTCACTCATCCCGTACCTTGTAACCATTGAACGAGCAATATTTGTAGCCTGCTCAAGATCGTTACTAGCACCTGTTGTAACTTCTCCAAAGACAATTTCCTCTGCTGCCCTTCCACCCATAGCGGCTCCAATGCGATCCTTAAACTGAGCCTTACTCCAAAGGCTTCTATCCTCTTCAGGCAAAAACCTTGTATATCCTCCCATCTGTCCTCTTGATACTATTGTTACTTTAAAAACTGGATCTGCGTTTGCAAGCATATGCCCGACAATAGCATGTCCTGACTCGTGGTAGGCGACAATTTCCTTTTCCCGTACACTTATTACCTTGCTTTTTCTAGCAGGCCCGCCAATAACTCTATCAATCGATTCAGCAAACTCAGCAAATCCGATTCGTTTTTTGTTCAATCTGGCCGCCAACAACGCGGCCTCGTTCGCAAGGTTAGCTAAATCGGCACCAGAAAATCCTGGAGTTTGTTTTGCAATTACTTGCATTTCCACATCATCATCCAAAGGCTTGTCTTTAGAATGTACCTCAAGTATTTGAACACGACCTTTTACATCAGGATTATCTAAAGTAACTCGCCTATCAAAACGTCCAGGCCTCAACAAGGCAGGGTCCAAAATATCTGGCCTGTTTGTGGCAGCGATGACAATAACATTTGTACCGCTATCGAATCCATCCATCTCAACTAAGATTTGATTCAATGTCTGTTCTCTCTCGTCATGACCTCCACCTAGCCCGGCTCCTCTATGGCGTCCTACAGCATCAATCTCATCAATAAAAACGATACATGGCGAGTTGCGCTTTGCCTGTTCAAAAAGATCTCTTACTCTGGAAGCTCCAACTCCTACAAACATTTCCACAAATTCCGAACCACTTATAGAAAAGAATGGTACACCCGCTTCTCCGGCAACCGCTTTAGCCATCAAGGTTTTACCTGTGCCAGGAGGGCCAATCAGCAAAACACCTTTAGGTATTTTTGCACCCATAGCTAAAAATCGTTCAGGAAATTTAAGGAATTCAACGACTTCTTGTAATTCTTGTTTTGCCTCCTCAACTCCAGCAACATCATCAAAAGTAACGTTCGATGACTCACCTGTTCCCATTCTGGCTTTACTTCGGCCAAAACTAAAAGTTTGATTTGTGCTTCCTTGAGCTTGACGAATCATAAACAACAAAATGGCTCCAAATATAATCAGAGGCAAGAAATTTAGAATCAGACCAAAGAAATTGCTAAGACCGCTGGAGCCTTTTACTGTGATATCAGTTCGTGAGACAAGGGGATCTATTTCAGCTGCTTCGAGCAATTCAACAATACTTGAACCCTGCTCTTTTCTGGACTCAAATGTTTCTCCAGAATTAGAAAGCACGGTCAATTTATCGCCACCAACTTCTATAGACTCTAGTTCTCCACTACCAGCCATTCGAATAACTTCCGAGATGCTAATCTCTTTGTTTCCGCCTATAGAGCCAGAGAAAAATGTAAAGAAGATGGCTATTATTGCCACCAAGATTAATAAGTATATGAAACCGTTGCGCATTTACAGGGAACTCGCCTTAATACTCGGAGACCGATTTTTAAAAGGGTGGGTGGGGAAACGGTCATCAATTTAGTCGTAACTTCAATTTTTAGTTACGACACTTTTATAATACATTAAACGGTACTATTAGGTAAAGGTTAGTTGAAGCTTGATATAATTCCACCTAGAGTTCCTAATCAACTAAAAACTAATATTTAATAAAGCCTTATGATTTCAATCAAGTATACAAAACATATTTTAAGTAATGGGCTACAAGTCCTTTTGCATAAAGATTCTTCGGTTCCCTTCGTTGCCGTAAACACCTGGTATCACGTTGGAAGCAAAAATGAACAGATGGGCAAAACCGGTTTTGCCCATCTGTTCGAACATGTAATGTTTGAGGGCTCAAAAAATCATAACAAGAGCTACTTTGAACCCTTGGAAAAGATAGGTGCTTCTATCAACGGATCTACAAATGCTGACAGGACAAATTATTGGGTTAATCTTCCCTCAAATTACCTAGAATTGGCCCTATGGCTGGAATCGGATCGTATGGGTTTCTTACTAGATGCATTAGATCAAACAAGGTTTGATATACAACGAGAAGTCGTTAAAAATGAGCGTAGACAAAGTTATGAAAATAGACCATATGGCAAAGCTTATTTGATGCTTCAGCCAGAAGTTTTTCCATCACCGCACCCGTACAATTGGCCTACAATCGGTAGCCAAGAAGACCTCGATAACGCGAGCCTCGAAGACGTCAAGGACTTTTTCCGGAAATTCTACGTCCCGTCAAACGCAAGCCTATCAATTGCGGGTGACATAGATTTTGATTTAACTCTTAAACTAGTAGAGAAAACTTTCGGTAACCTGCCCCCTGGAGCCCCCATTAGTCGAATGAATAGCATGGAATCATCCCTGTCTGGTACTACTTCATTAGTAACATACGATAATGTTCAGTTGGAAAGAATATATTGTACTTGGCCTACAACACACGCATTCAATGAATATGAACCCTCACTAGATTTGCTTGCTGTAATACTTGGGCAAGGTAAAAGTTCGAGACTGCACAGAAAATTAGTACATGACACAGAGATTGCTAAGGATGTATCTGTAGCTTCTTATTCTCAAGAAATCTCTGGCGAGTTTATTATTCAAACGACAACCTCACCAAACAAGTCAACTGATGAAATAGCTGCATCATTAACAGAAGAAATCAAGTTAATAGCAAATACCAACCCAGATAAAGCGGAAATGGAATTCGCAGTGAATCAGATAAGATCGCAATTTGTCAGAGGCCTAGAGAAATTGGGTGGGTTTGGGGGCATTGCAGATCAATTAAATTACTTTAACGTGATCGGAAATAACCCTGACCTAATAAGCGAACACATAAATAAATACGAGTCCGTCACGGCAAAAGATGTTTCAGAAGCGGCACAACAGTTTCTAGGTGACAAAAAAGTTGAGCTGAGGGTGGTACCTGTCAAAAATTTGAAGGAAGATAAATCTTCTTTCAATCGATCAGAAATGCCCTTACCAACAAAAGAACCGCTTTTTACTGCCCCAACCCCTAGCAGATTAGAACTGCAAAACGGTTTACAAATATTGAGTATTCAAAAGTCAAAACTACCGATGGTTGCTTTTGGCTTATACCTACCTTTTGGCTCTGTAGAAGATCCTAAAACCTTACCTGGATTGGTCAACTACACAGTATCAATGCTTCAGGAAGGAACCTCCAAAAATACAAGTAAAGAAATTGCAGAGATACTTGAACACAAAGGAGCCAATATCTCGGCCCATGTCAGGGAAAATGGAACGATCATTTGGGCCGAATGTCTACAAAATTCACTGAATGAAGTGTATGAGATTTTTTCGGAAATAATATTAAATCCTGTATTCCCAAAAGATGATATGGAACGCATCAGGAGACAAAAACTCGCTGACCTATCGAGAATTAGTGACGACGCGAACGCTATAGCGGCGCGAGCAGCCAAGGGCCTACTCTATGGACTGGAAAGTCCTCTAGGACATCCTATATACGGAAGTGCGGAGTCTATATCGAAAATTACTAGAGAAGATTTAATAGCATGTCATAAATCTTTATTTGGACCGAAAGGTTCGATATTACTAACTGCAGGAGATTTCGATGTGGATGACATGGTGAAAATGACAAAACATTTATTTGGTAGCTGGGAACCCCAATCTATTGAATATGCAAACCACAAACCGCATTCAGTTAATGTCGATAGCAAAGAAAAAATCCATCTAATAAACAAACCAGAGGCTCCACAATCTGTAATTATGGTAGGACAAGCCTTGGTAAAAAGATCAGATCCAGATTACTTGCCTTTAACTATTTTTAATCAGATTTTAGGCGGTGAATTCTCATCTCGACTGAACTCAAATCTAAGGCAAGACAAAGGATACAGTTACGGATATATGTCATCCATAAAATGGCTTAATGGCCCATCTCCTTTTTTTGCGGGAGGAGCTGTCCAAACTGAAGTTACTAGAGAAGCTCTAATTGAGACGTTTAAAGAACTATCAGACATACGTGATAAAAACCCTATAACAAAAACTGAGTTTGATGACGCAATTAACAACGTATTAAGAGGATTACCATCTAACTTTGAAACTATCAGTCAGTTAATAGATCAAATGTCTAATATTGCTTTATATGGGTTACCCGATAATTATTATGCTTCATATCCATCAGAAATTTTAAAAGTGAAAATAGAAGACGTTCAACGAGTAGCTGAACAATATATGAAATCAGGGCCAGATTTAATTTTGGTAATTGGAGACATGTCTCAATTAGATTTAAAATTACAAAACCTAGGATATGAAATAGTACATTCAGATAGCGAAGGTCGCCCATTATAAACTTGAGTCACATATATCAAATTAAATGCAAGATAAATCCATAAAACTTAAAGATAAAGTCATATTAATTACAAATGCAGGAAGTGACGCTGGAATGCATATAGCTTTGTATTGTGCAACACAAGGGGCTTCTTTAACGCTAAACTTTTCTAACAAGACCGATGAGTCTTTGAAATCAAAAATACTTGCCATAACCGAAAAGGTTTTATTTACCAGTTTTGATATTTCAATTTACGAAAATGGTGATCGTTTGGTTACTGAAACAATTGATAAGTATCAAAAACTCGATTCTTTAATTAACACTCCTGATATTTGCACAACCAAATCTATTCAAGATATTAAACCTAATGAATTCTATGGTTCTGTTCTTCATGGATTAAAATCTACGTTCGTAGTAACAAAATTTGCATGTAAAGTAATGAGAGGCCAGGGGTTTGGTACTATTACAAATTTGACCTCGGATGCAGGTTTAGGTGTAGAAAATCTCATAGACTGCTCTGCCACCTCAGAAGGAACAATTGGAATGACCAGAACTGTAGCTCGAGATATGGCGAAGTATGGGGTAACATGCAATGCGATATGTGTTAGTGATTTAGTGTCAGCGTCTGTGTTAGCAGCTAGTTTCTGTCTTAAGTCAATGCAATCAATAAGCGGAAGAACATTTGGCACAAAAGAAGGTTCAATATTTATATACCAAGAACCAAAACCTATCGATACGATTTCTAAATGGGGTGGATTTGAACTAGAAGATTTAGATTCGCTAGTTCCAAAAACAATCGAGAAGACAATAATTGGTAATCGAAAATGAGACTTAAAGGGAAAGTCGCAGTAGTTACAGGAGCGGGTGGTGGAATTGGTAGCGGCGTAGCAGAGTTAATGGCCAAGCAAGGTGCATCTGTGATTGTAAATGACGCAGGTAGCAACCTTGACGGAACTGGATCATCTCAAAATTCAGCCGATTTAGTTGTTGAAAATATAAATAAAAACGGCGGTGCAGCAATACCGAACTATGAATCAATAGACAATTATGATTCATGTGGTCGAATTATTAAATCTGCCTTGAATGAATTCGGTAAGGTAGACATAATTTGCCATACCGCGGGCATATTAAGAGACAGGATGATCTTTAATATGTCGGAGGACGAATGGGATAAAGTTATGGAAGTGCACTTACACGGTGCATTCAACATCATTAAAAATGCGTTGCCGCACATGATTAGCCAAAAATACGGCCGCATCGTCCTGCTCGCTTCCATATCTGGTTTAAGATCAACCGGCCAAGCCAATTATGCAGCTGCAAAAGAAGCAATGGTTGGTATTACAAGATCCAGTTCCTTAGAACTAAAGAAACATGGGATAACAGTTAACGCTGTGTATCCTGGAGGTTACACTAGGATGGTAGCTAGTATACCTGATTCATCAAAAGACCTCAGAGAAGATATGACTGGAGCAGCAAAACTTCTTGGCAATACAATGCCAGAAGAATCTTTAGACCCCTACAATAATGCGGCCAAAATTGTTTACTTATGCACAGAAAATGCCAGCAACATATCTGGTCATGTAATTGAAACGCAAGGTTGGGATATGTCACTATACTCCAGCAGAATTCCAACAAGGCACATATATTCTGATAAACCATGGACCTTAGAGGAACTTGAGAGGTTGGTACCGCGGGCTCTTGGGAAGCCTGAACCCGACCTAACTGTCAATGTTAAGTAAAACAAGGATTACGCTCGAATTTATTGAAAATATAATATTTAGCCATTGTCCTTGTAATTAACGATGTGTATCGTAACCATGTGGATCATTATTTAACAAACAAAAGGCAAGATAAATTAATATGAATTGGCTTGATATTGTTTTTGTTTTAATATCAATAATCGCGATTTTTTACGGCTTGAAGACGGGACTCTTCAGCGCGGTGTTCATTCTCGTTGGAATAGTAATTGGCTGGCAAATAGCCGGTCATTACTCGGATAATATAGGTTCATCTTTGTCTAACACAATATCGAGTGATAGAACGGTATCTGTCATTTCTTATGTAGTGATCATGATATTAGCGATAGTGATAGCAAAACTAGCTTCAAACTTGATTAAGCCACTGATATCAGTAGCAAGTTTTGGAATCTCATCTCTCATAGATAAACTAGGTGGCTTAGTGGTAGGAATTATTTTGGCTGGTTTTATCTGTGGAGCAATTATTATGGGTATGACAAGAGTTGCGTACACTTTCGAAATCCCAGATTTTGCCGGGGATTCAGCTCTAGAAATTTTAAATCTTGACTCTTTCGATGCTAACCAGTCATTAAATAACCTTTTGGGTGGTTCGAGTTTTGTAAGAACTTTTGTAAAAGTAGTGGAAAATATTCCGGCTGACGCTATAGGATTTGTACCAGATGATTATGACATCTCAGTACAAATGTTAAGTGAGCAAATAGAGTAAAATAAAATAAAATCGCCACCATAAAATGTGAATGATGCTGAACAATCCAGTCTTAATATTGAATCAAAACTATCAGCCTCTCAACGTTTGTAATACAAAAAGAGCAATAGTATTGTTGGACTTAGGCAAAGCAGAGTTGATGCAAGATTCCGTTGGTCAAATCAATACAGTATCGAAAGCATTTAATATACCCTCAATAATAAGACTACATCGCATGGTGAAGATTCCCATACACGGGAGAAGGCTTTCTCGCATTGGAGTATTTGTAAGAGACAATCACACCTGTCAATATTGTGGAACTTACTCAAAAACATTAACTTTGGATCATGTTACACCTAGATCTAAGGGAGGGCAGCATGATTGGAATAATGTGGTTTCAGCATGCAGTAGCTGTAACCATAGAAAAGCCGGGAGAAATCCTTCCGAGGCAAGAATGAAGCTGATTAAAGAACCTTCTCCGCCTAGGCCTAATCCATTTTATCTAGTTGAACGAGGTACGATTCTATCTGAGTGGCAACCATTCATACCTTGGCTAGTTCCTCAAACAACTGAATAATAGGAGTCCAAAAAGTTAAGTCGTGGGAATTGGACCAATTTTAGCCGCTGTTAGCTGTACTCGTAGAAAAATTTATACTTTAATAAAAGACTTACAGGTTATTAACTGTTATCTAAGTTAAAGTCGGCATACTCAACATCAATTGTTCGAAAGTCAACGATGGATTAAAGTTTTTCTTGAGCTTCTCAATTGTGTCAGTCAATATACGCACATTTCGGGCACAATTAGGCGATCCATAACGATTTGCGTAATATGAAATCTTTTTAATACGAGACTGATTTATTATCGAGTCGTCTATACCATAACTTGATATTAAAACGTCTCTCCACCACTCTTGCCACAATGTTAGAATCGCAATTGAAGCATCACGATCTTTTAAATATCTTTTAGACAAAGATCCACCATAAATAAAACGGGAATAAGAACTAGCTTCTGCTAAAAATTCAACCTCATCCAGAGCGTCCGATCTCCACTTTTTATACTCTTCGTCGTTTAAAATTTTCACGGCAATTCCAGGTTTGCCGTCACACGTTTTTGAAAGCTCTTCTGCTACATTATTGTCCAACTGAAATTTTTGAATTAATCCTTTTTGTAATTCATGCCAATTGACTTTTTTTAAAGATATTAGCTGAGCTCTAGAAACAAGGGTCGGTAAAATTTGTTCAGGCACAGACGATATCAAAATTATTACAACTTGTTCGGGGGGCTCTTCTAAAGTTTTCAGTAATGCGTTTGATGCTTCTTCACTCATTCGCTCACTCTGTTGAATAATGTAAACCCTATATTTACCTTCATATGGTTTCAAATAAGATTCTCGAATGATTTTTCTCACTTGATCTATGGTAATTACGGTTCTCTTATTTCCATCGCCATGCAAGTTTCCCTCTACGTCAACCGAAATTGTTTCACAATCAGAGTGAACACCTCTAGAAATGCGATTACACTGAGAGCACTGACCACATGGTATTTGAGATGTGTTTTCACAATTTAAAGCTGAAGCAATATAGTTAGCCACACAATTCTTGCCTACACTATCTGGTCCAGTAATCAAATATGCATGCGAGTTTTGATCTTTAGAAATGGCAGCAGACAATCTATGTAGGGCCATTTGATGACCAATTACAGTACTTGATTCAACCATCTAATTCTCAGCCCGTTGCAATCTTATTCAAATTCATCACATCTCATTAGATCAGCATATGTTTCTCTTCTGCGAATAATTCTAGAATTTCCATTTGACACCATTACCACTGCTGGCCGAGGATTTAAGTTGTAATTACTAGACATAGACATTCCATATGCACCCGAAGTAGGTAAAACTATCAGGTCGCCAGTATTGCATATCGGTAAATCTGCACTAGGAGCTAAAATGTCACCCGTCTCGCAATACTTTCCCACTACTCTCACTACCTCTGTATCTGTAGCGTTCAGCTTATTGGCAACTATTACCTCATATTTAGAATCATAAAGAGCCGGTCGAATGTTATCTCCCATCCCACCGTCTACTGAAACATATTTTCTTAATCCAGGTATTTCTTTTATTGCGCCTACTTTATAAAGAGCTATACCCGCTCTTGCTACTATGGAACGTCCTGGTTCAACCAAAAGGCGAGGATACGGAATATCAAATTGTTCACAGCTCTCTGTCAGAGCCTTAACGATAGTTTTAGCATATTCGCTTATATTTGGCGGAGACTTTTCAGAGGTATATCCGACGGCAAACCCTCCACCTGGACTAAAGTCGCGCATATTGAATCCGTTTTTTATTAAAGGAGATAAAAATTCAATCACACTTCTAATAGCTAAATCATATGGCTCCATTTCGAAAATAGGAGAGCCTAAATGAAAATGTATCCCAGTCAAATCAAGGTTCTTACAAGTCAGAACATATTTAATTGCTTTTTCTGCGTCGCCCGTTTCTATCGAAAATCCAAACTTTGTATCAAGAATACCCGTGGTAGTTTTTTTATGAGTATGTCCGTCTATGCCTGGAGATAAGCGAAGCATTACGTTTTGAACCTTATTATGATTAGATGCGAGTTCATTGATTAAATCTATTTCATAGAAACTATCTGCCACAAACTGCCCGATACCATAATCAATAGCTTCAGAAACTTCCGTACGGCTTTTATTATTACCATGAAAGAAAATGTCTTCAGCTGGAAAATCTACTGATGCGGCGACCGCCAATTCACCTCCTGAAACAATATCAATGCCTAATCCATGCTCTATAGATAGCTTTGCAATACTGGGGTTTATATATGCTTTTGAAGCATACAAAATTCTGCTATTTGAATACCTGTCTGAAAATTCTTTGGTAAATAATTCCGCCATTGTACGAATTGTCGATTCGTCATATACATACAACGGAGTCCCATATTTTGCTGACAGCTCTACAACATCGCATCCACCTACAATTAAGTGGCCATCAGAGCTAACCGTGGTCTCCATAGGCAATATATTTAGTAACTTTGGTTCCATAAATACTCCAATTTAGATAGGAAGCTTAAGTTAATTTATTGATTGACAGATCTATTTGAGCCAACTCTATCCAATTTCCATCAACATCTTGCGCATAACTTAAAATTTTACCTGGCTCAGTTTCTGCCGGATCATTCCATTTTGTTCCGCCAAACTCTACAAGCCTATCTAACGTAGCATATATATCTTCAACTATTAAAGCTATATGTGAAGCTCCAGTAACATTTCTTTCCTGAGATTGTGCACCATTACTGCTTGGCACGATATATTGCAGCAACTCAAGAATAGTACCGTCGGCAATTTCTAACAAAGCGCCTGACATTTCCACAGGTTCATATGCTACTACCTTTGCTGCAGCTGCTCCTTTACTGTGAAATTTTCTGATTAATTTCATTCCAAGTCCATCTACATAAAATTTAACAGATTGATCTATATCTTTTACAACGAATCCAGTATGCCAATGTCTTAATATCAATTTCCTCTCCTAAATTTACGGTTTTTTTGTACGCTACGAAGATATATTACTAACATTGCGACTGCAACGGTATAAGCATAAACATTCGTTTTGAAAATCGGATATACTCGCTGAATCTAAACAGTCATTTAAAAACTTCCTAAAAAGATATTCTAATGAAAAAGATGAGAGCCGCTCGCGCAATCAAACTCAAAACCATAATCTGTGAAGAGGTTGAAGTACCCGAACTAACCGACAATATGGTTCTTGTTAAAACCAAGTTAGCTTCAATATGTGGAAGTGATTTACATGTAGTAAATATGGGTTATACCGCTTACGCATCGGATTTTCCTTTACCGTATGGAGCGCCTGGTCATGAAGGTGTGGGAGAGGTAATAGAGAGCAGATCACCAGATTTTAGTATAGGAGAAACTGTATTAACTGTTCCAAATATATATTCGTCCAAAACTTTCGCTGACTATCAAGCTATTGATCCTAAATATCTGGTGAAATTGCCTAAAAACAGTAATGAAAACAAGCTTATGATGGCTCAACAACTGGCTACTGTTGAATACTCTAGTAAGTCTATTGGCGATATCGAAGGTAAGACGATCGCAGTAATTGGGCAAGGCTCCGCGGGACTATTTCATAATTTTATTTTGAAAAGATATGGAGCAGAAAAAATAATAGCAATTGAACCTATTGATCATAGACGTAACATCGCTAAAAGTTTTGGCGCAGATGTAACGATAGAATTCACGGGTGAAAAGGCAACTAATGCCATTATGGACATTACAAATGGCACTGGAGTTGACATAGTTATTGAAGCAGTCGGAAGCGCGGAAACATTAAATCAGGCCATGGCAATCTGCAAGCCTACCGGTAGAGTTCAAAGCTTTGGCTTACCTACCACCCTTAAGGCAATCCCTTTTGACTGGAATACCTTTTTCTCAAAAAAATTAACTATAAATTCAAATTTTGGAAGTCAGGATGAAAATGGTTTGACTTCAGTTAAACAATCCATAGACCTTATTCACAAAAATGAAATCGACATGGATAAAATACTGTCTCATAAATACTCTATTGAAGAAATACAAGATGCTTTTGATTTTGCAGAAAAAAGAACAGATGGCATGGTTAAGATAACTATAGCCTTTTAGGAATTGCCACACCGGTAAAATAAATTTTGCTCGTTATTACCCTATGTTTTGAAGCAATTCTGCAACCTTACTACTGATTTCCTTGCCATCAGCTCTACCTCGGGTTTGCGAAATTATTTTACCCATTACTTTCCCCATATCCTGCGGACCTGATGCGCCTAGTCCTGTAATTGTTTCTTCGATTATTTGCATTACTTCGACCTCTGACAGCGGTTCTGGTAAATATAAAGCTATAATATCAAGTTCAGCTTGCTCTTTATCAACTAAATCATCTCTTTTTGCGGATTTATATGCCTCAATTGATTCTCGCCTCTGCTGAGCTTGCTTGTTAATTACTTGTAATATGTCATCATCTGCCAATTCTTTTTGCTGTGCTATTTCTTCATTTCGTAATGCCGAGAGCATCAAGCGTATAGTGGCCCTTTTAGTCACCTCGCCTTTTCTCATAGCATCTTTAAGGTCATCATTTAACCGATTTTTTAATGTCATTTATAGCATTCCCATCTTTCATTTTTTAAAATTGTTGATTCCGTTTAAAGATTCGTCTATCTATCAAAACCTCAATTAGCTTTTGGGGGTCTTCCAAAATCTTTATAATATTTTGGATGCCAGTCTGAGCCATACCAAGAAATTGTTTTTAACGGTTTTATTTTGATGAATACTCTACCAATATTTTTAGTAGCATTATAATATTCGCTACCTTTTTCTTCTCCCATATATCTAGTAGCCATAGATACCCAATCTCCAAACCAATTATCGTCTACTATTTCTGCCGTGGCCTTAATAATAACCCTGGCATAAGGGGCGTTAGAGGTGTCCACACATGCGCCCACTTTAGCTTCTCCACGTATATTCTCAACCCATTTGTTTTGCTTCCTGCCTAGAATATTAAACGTATCTTCAGTATATTCAAACCAGACAGGCGTAACATACGGGTGACCATCCGGCTCCATTGTTGAAAGCCTCATTATATTCGCATTTTCTGTTAGAAAAGTGTTTAGTTCGGTATTAGTAAAAGATGGCATATCTATATCCTCAGTTCAAATTATTGTATAGTTTCCTAAAATACCAATATTGTACAGAGTTTTATGACAATCACACGGATTCCACATGTCACCACATGAACTTTCAGCTGCTGAAGCAGCATGCCACATTAGAAACGGCTCACTAAGTTGTGAGGATTTGGCCAGAGATCTACTTTACCGCTCGAAACAGCTTAACCCAAAATTGAACTTGTGGGCAGAATTAGATACACAAAGAGTGATTAGAGATGCCCAACAAAAAGATCAGATACTTCAAACCCAAAACCCTGATGGTCCTTTACATGGTATTCCTGTAGGGATAAAGGACATATTCAATACCAAGGGAATTAAGACTTCACACGGATCTCCGATATATGAGAATTCTATTCCAACGTTCGATGCCACGTCTGTGGCTCTTCTTAAATCAGCAGGTGCGATAATCATGGGAAAGACTGTCACCACTGAATTCGCATGCGGTGATCCACCACCCACCGTAAACCCCTGGAACAAACATAGAACTCCGGGAGGTTCAAGTACAGGATCGGCAGTTGGTGTAGCTTCTAACATATTCCCTCTGGCTATGGGATCTCAAACTGCGGGATCAGTCCTTAGGCCAGCTGCATACAACGGAGTTGTTGGAACAAAACCAACAATGGGGAGAATAAGTAGATACGGAGTCCATCCTGTTTCCTGGTCTGTAGATACTATGGGTTTTTTCTCTCGAACAGTGGAAGATGCTGCGTTATTATTATCTGTATTGGCAAAACCAGATTCTAAAGATCAATATTCTTCATATGTTTCTTCAGAAGATCTCAGTTTTGACCAACATTTTGAACTTAAACCAAAGTCTATTGGCATACTACAATCTTTTTTCTTAGAAGAATGTGATCCTGAAATCAAATCACATGTATCCGCTTTGACAAACCTTATATCAAATGAGGGTGTCAAAGTTGAGGAATTGAATTTGCCTTTCGATATGGACCTTATACATGCTGCACATCGAATGGTAATGAATGTAAACGGTGCTTCTGTTCATGCAAAAGGCTTTGATAAAAATCCGGAGCAATATGCTCCAGATGTACGCAGAATGATTGAGATTGGTACGTTGACACCAGCCACAACATATATAAAAGCTGAAAAGGTTCGACAATTATATAGACAAGAACTATTAAAAATCATTGAACCTTATGAAGTAGTGATTACAACTACTACTAAAGAGGCAGGCCCGCCAGATGCTTCAACTACTGGCGATCCAAGATGGCAAGCAGCGATTACGACTGCTGGTTTGCCAGCTATAAGCTTGCCCTACGATGTCATGCCAGATGGTTTGCCTTTAGGAATTCAAATTATTAGTAAACCATTCGAGGAAAAAAAACTTTTATCAATAGCGGCTTGGATTGAAAAACTTGTTGGATTTAAGTTAAAACCTACTGTTTCGCAACTAACTCAACAATAGATTAAAAATAACATCTGTAGTAGTACCAATTTCTATATCTGGGCATGATATAATTAGAGGTACAGATCATAAATACAATAAGATCTAATTCATGGACAAATCGTCCCGAGAAACCCGTTATTGAATATCACACAACAAGAGGAAGCCGCACGTCAAACTAAACTCGAAATCGAGTTAGATGATACTGACATTGAACCCTATTTGAATCGTTCATATCAAAGGGTAGTTCAGCGCGTCAATATACCTGGATTTAGAAAGGGTAAAGCACCTCGTTCTATAGTTGAAAAACAATTTGGAAAACTTTATTTAATAAACGAAATAGCCGAGTACATGGTTTCGGACGTAACATCAAAAGTAATTGAAGAAAAAAAACTGGAACTCGGAGGGCTACCTCGCATAAGCCTTGTAAGCCTAGATCCCATTAAATTTGAGGCTACAGTTCCTTTAAAACCTGAGGTAGAGCTTGGTGACTATACTAAAGTAAATGTAAAAATCTCTGCCATTAAAGTGAAGGCTAGTGACGTTAACGAGCAAATTGAACGGTTAAGAGAAAATCAATCAACTTGGGAACCTGTTACACGTAAAGCCAAGCTTGAAGACATTGTAACGATCGATTTCACAGCCGATGTAGAAGGCAATATATTCATCGATAAAAAAGATTCCATAATAATATTAGATAATCAACGCGACACGATAGTACCTGGGTTTTGTAACGAGATAGTCGGATTAGGCAAAGGAAAAAGTAAAAAGTTTCAAATTATTCTTCCGGATGACTATCAATCTGGATCCGATGACATCAAATTAGGCGGTAAAGAAGCTTCATTTGATGTCATAGTCACTGAAATAAAGGAGCGAATATTACCGGAAGCTAATGACGAATTCGCCAAGTCAGTTGGCAATGGTTACCCAGATCTGAAGGATTTAAAAAAATCAATAAAAGAAGAATTGCAGCAAGAATTGAATCGAAAATATGAGGCGGATTTCGAAAATGCAGCTGTAAGTGAATTAGTTTCAAAATCGAAAATCACGCTGCCTCCATTATTGATTGAACACGAACTAGACCATATGATGGAAGAGCGGCAACAGTCTTTGAGCAGAATGAACGTAGAATTAAAAGACTTTTTAAGCTATTCAGGCAAAACAGAAGAGGACTTTAAAGAAGAATTGCGTCAGTCATCTATCGAACGATTAGAACGTACATATATTTTGCAAAGCTTTATGGATAAAGAGAAAATAGAGATTGATGATAAGCAGGTAAAAGAAAGATTGGATCAGTTGAAAGCCTCAATAAACCCTGCCGAGGTCAGAAAATCAGGTATAAAGCCTAAAGAACTACAACAGCGAATTCAAGAGGCGGAAGACAGAATAAGAGGTGATGTTCAGTTTGAAGAAGCTGTTAAAAAACTATCAGCTATAGCGAAGACCAATATTAAATCAGAGAAAAAAGTCATTAAAAAGTCGCCTAGCAAAACGACTAAAACTGCTAAAACTGTCAGGAAAGGTAAAAAAAATGAGTGAAGACATAGCTTACCCAGAATCGATGATACCTATGGTAATCGAAACCGGAGCAAGGGGTGAAAGAGCATTTGATATATATTCATTACTCCTTAAAGAAAGAATTATTTTCTTAGGAACTCCAATAAACGATCAGGTTGCAAATACTATAACTGCACAATTATTGTACTTAGATAGAGAAGATCCTGAGAGAGATATTAGTTTATATATTAATTCTCCTGGTGGAGTTATCCATGCTGGACTAGCCATTTACGACACAATGCATTTAATCAGACCAGACGTGTCAACTATATGCGTAGGATTAGCTGCAAGTATGGCAACTGTTTTGCTTACAGCGGGCACTCCCGGTAAAAGATATGCTCTGCCTAATTCAACAATACATATGCATCAGCCATTATCAGGTGCTCAGGGGCAAGCTTCAGACATCGATATAGCTGCACGAGAGATCCTAAGGCTGCAAGATAAAATGCGACAAATAATATCTCATCATTCTGGCCAGCCATATGACAAAGTAGCAAGGGACACCGATAGAGATTATTATTTAACCTCTGACAAAGCCCAAGAGTATGGCTTAATTGATAAGGTATTATCGTCTTCAGAGGAAAAAGATAAGAATAAGACAGAAAAGAAATAATAAAGTACCCAGCTACTAGATTGGTGCGTAAATAAAACTCAAAGAGACTTATATATGACAACTCCAAATTATCAATGCTCATTTTGCGGGAAGGCTCAAGCTCAAGTCAAAAGACTTATAGCAGGCCCTGATAGGGTATTCATATGTGATGAATGCGTAACTTTATGTGAACAGATCATCACAGAAGAAGGTCCCGACAAACCAAAAGAATCATCTCCTGTTATTCCAAAAAGCCTAAATCCAAAACAAATATTTGAGCGCCTCGAAGAGTACGTGATTGGACAAAGTACGGCAAAAAAAGTTTTGAGTGTTGCTGTATACAATCACTATAAACGTATAACTTCTAATCATGAAAATGAGGGAGTGGAGGTACAGAAGTCTAATGTTTTGTTACTTGGCCCTGCAGGATCTGGTAAAACCTTGCTTGCGCAAACACTAGCAAAAATACTTGACGTGCCATTTGCGATAGCTGATGCAACTTCATTAACCGAAGCAGGATATGTCGGAGAGGATGTTGAGAATATATTATTGAGACTAATTCAGTCAGCTGATTACGATATAAACAAAGCAGAGCATGGAATCATATATATCGATGAAATAGATAAAATTGCAAGGAAAAGCCCAAATCCTTCCATAACAAGAGATGTGTCGGGAGAGGGCGTACAACAGGCGCTTTTAAAAATCATTGAAGGCACAATAGCCAATGTGCCTCCGCAGGGTGGTAGAAAACATCCCCATCAAGACTTTCTGCAAATAAAGACTGATGATATTTTATTTATCTGCGGTGGAGCATTTGAGGGCTTAAATGAAATTATTAATCGAAGAGTGGCAAAAGGAAATGTCACAATCGGATTCCGAGACGCTGAAAAAATCGATGCTGCTTCCGACGAATCGTTAATTGTAGACAATGTGAACTCAGAAGATCTTTTAGAATACGGCTTTATACCTGAATTTGTTGGAAGGTTACCAGTAGTAGTGGGGTTAGAGGCACTGGATATAGATTCTTTAGTAAAAGTCTTAACCGAGCCAAAAAATGCTTTTGTTAAACAATATCAATGCCTATTTGCTATGGATAACGTGGATCTGGAATTTACTGAAGAAGCACTTACTACCGCAGCAGAAATTGCTATTGAAAACAAAACTGGTGCCCGTGGATTAAGAACAATACTAGAAAAAACCCTACTTGACACGATGTATCATATTCCTGGTATATCTGGGATAACCAAGTGTGTAGTTGAGGCTGATGCAATCAAAGGAATCTCATCCGTATCAATGACTAATGCAGATGGTAAATTGTTCCAGCACAGCCTGAATAATGAAATCGAACTTATAGACGAAAAGAAATCAGCTTAAATCATTATTTAACGCACAAAAACTTGTCATCTCAAGTCATTGATTTCTGTCAGCAATTCCACCGATTTTTCTCGAGTCTCGGAATCACCATTAACCAAAGCATAACCTATGTCATTTAAAGCAGCCTCAAAGTTGCCATACTTAACCATAATTAACGCCCTTAAAAAATATGCCCTGCCTAAAAAGGCGTCTCCTAATGTTCCGATTTCTATAGCTTTTTCGATATTAATTATTGCTCCACGATAATCACCATCTTTCAAAAGCTTTTCTGCTGTTAAAACCTCTGTAGTAGTGTTGGTTGGCAAAGTTGAATTTCCTAACCAAAACCCTCCTAAAATAGCTGCAATAATAATCGATATAGCAGCATACATAGTAAAGCTATTTTTAAGTTTGTTTATCACATAAAAGCCCTCGAAACCTAGATGTAAAAAGCCACTTACAGGCGTTAAAAAATAACCCAAGAAAAATCCTGCCACAAAGCCGCCCATATGTGCCCAATTATCAATTCCTTGACTTAAAAAACCAAAAATAAGATTCAAGGCAGCTAAACCTAAAAGTCCATAAAGGTTTTTTCGTGCGTTAGGGTCTTTATACATTGTCAAGAAAAAGGCCGCTAGGGCTCCTAGTACTCCAAATATCGCTCCACTAGCACCAGCAGCAATAGCAATCGGGTTAAAAATATAAGAGACTACAGCGCCACACAAACCAGCCAAAACATAGATTAATACAAACTTAGGTGACCCAAATAAAGTCTCAGCCATTCTTCCAAATATCCAAAGCCCGATGCTATTGAACCCCAAATGAAAAATACCGACATGAATAAACATTGCCGTAACCAATCGCCAGTATTGTCCAGCAGCCAAATAAGGACCATACATAGCTCCAAAATCTATTAGTACATCAGAGTTGGTGGAGCCCCCAGCGAAACTCATTGCAATAAAAAATAAAATGTTTACAGATAAAAGTAAGTATGAAGCCCATACTGTATTACGCGCCCTACCAGGACCTCCAGCATAAATTTCTTTGTTATTAAGTATGTATAATATTCTTCTTATCATTAATGTACCGAACCAAAGACTTTGTATATTAATTATCTGACAAGTCTAACAATGAACTAACAAGGTAAATAAACTACAAACAACCTAAATAGAATAATATTTCTAAAAATTCTGTTTCTACTTAATAAGTTTAGTCAATGTCGTTGCTATGTGGATCATCGGAGTAACTTTATTCTCATATAAATGTGCATTACCCAAGGATTCCATTAGAGCGTAAGGCGTAACCTCTTCAGACAAGTTGATTGATAGTTCGGTATAACACCTACCCAATTCGTAAGATGTATGTGAATCTGTAACTGATGTGATCGGTTTCCCATTTTCTAATGCTAAAGCTTTTGCTTTATCATTAGCAGAATTTAGGGTATTCCTAGCATTGAATCCCTCAATAATATCAACGTCCATTATTATCTCTGACAGAGCCGATTGAGAAATTACATTGCGTCGAAACGTATCAAATGGATGAGGGACTGACACTAAGCCATCCTGTGATTTAATAATTTTTACGGTTTCTTGAGCTGTCAGGCCTTTCGGCACCAATTCCTTTAAAAACAGTCCCGTTAATTCACCATCAGCAGTTGTAACTTCTTCGCCCACAATTACTGGAAATGGAGCAATTTCTTTAGCCTCCAAAGCCCCTTGTATTGCATTATGGTCAGTGATCGCAATAAGGCCTAATCTCTTTGCAATACAACGTCTGATTAAATCATCTATTGAAAGTAGTGAATCCGGGGAATATTTAGAATGTATATGAAAGTCTGACTTGATCACATTAATTAAAACTTATTTATTCAGCCTCACTGGTTGAATCATATTCTAACTCAAGAGACTGTTGGTTTACCGAGCTAACATTTTGCCCGTATTCATTTCGTATTTTCGTTATTTTCAATTCTGCAGTCGAGATTTTTTCAGTGCATTCACGAGCCAGTTTCAGGCCTTGCTCATACAAATCAGTAGACTGTTCTAAAGACAATCCACCAGCCTCAAGCTTCCTAACAGTCTCATCTAATTTGGTAAGTAATTGTTCAAAAGACTCATCTGATTTTTCGTTTTCAAGTTCATTATTCATTTTTGACCTCCAAAACAGAATTCACCGAAGCGATAAACGCACCTTGAGCTAGATTAATCCTCGTTTTATCATCTATGGATAATACTGATGAGTCCGTAATTAATTCATTTGTCTCATGATTTTGTACAACGGCATACCCTCGTTGCATTGTTCCAGCAGGACTCAACGAACTCAATCTTTTTACAAGGCCTTCAACATTGATGTCAATATTTTTCCGTAAGGAATCTATTTCATTTGCAGATACTCTAAGCCAATCATCTATCCTCATTCTTAAAGACACAAAGTCTGGCATCAAATCACTGATTCGAGAATCTTGTAATGAAACTAATTCTTTACCTGATTTAATTGTTCTTTCTATTTCTATATTTAGACGTTGTAAATTTATATCTATAGACTCAAGAATTTCTACTAGATTTGGTGCAGCGATTTCTGCTGCTGCAGAAGGAGTTGGTGCCCTGACATCTGCAACCAAGTCGACTATAGTTGTATCAGTTTCATGTCCAATAGCACTGATAACAGGATAATTTGAACTAAAAACAGCTCTAGCTAGATCTTCTTCATTAAAAACGGATAGATCTTCCTTCGAGCCTCCTCCCCTAGCTAAAATCACTACATCAATGCCCTCATGTAAGTTCAATTCATTAAACGAACCAATAATCTCGGGTAAAGCAGCTTCCCCCTGTACAGACGTAGAGAAAAGCACTAATTCTGCTAACGGATACCTTCGTTGAAAAACATCTACAATGTCATGCCACACGGCTCCACTAAATGATGTAACGACAGCCACTTTATTAGGAAACTTAGGTAATTCCCGTTTCCTTGAAGGATCAAATAGGCCCTCTTGTTCTAATTTTGCACGCAGTTGTTCAAACTTTAGCTGAAGTTCGCCTGTGCCTTCGGGCTGTACTAAGTCTACGACCAATTGAAGGTCGCCTCTTTGAGGGTAAATAGACACTTTACCATGAACTATTATGCTATCTCCTTCATTCAACAACTCTGCTCCCATGCCCGCATATTTAAACATCGCGCACCTTAAAGTAGAGTCTCCTTCTCTTAAACTGAAGTAGCTATGACCGGAGCCTGGTCGTGCCAAATTTGATACTTCACCTGTAACCCAAATGTCCACTAGATTGGCATCTTTTTCCAATAAATCACGAATGTATGAGGTGAGATGTGATACCGGAAAAACTTGAGTGTCCATGAAATCCTATACTCTAGAGATATAGTCCGCAGACCTAGTATCTACTTTTACAATATCTTCCACATCTATAAATAAAGGAACATTAATAACTAGACCAGTCTCTAATGTGGCTGGCTTAGTTCCACCTTGCGCCGTATCTCCTTTGAAAGATGGTCCTGTCTCAGTAATCTTCATATCAACGGTTATAGGTAATTCAATAGCAATTGGAACATCATCATGCAAAATGATTTCTAATTCAATTTGCTCTACCAAATATTTTATGTCGTCCCCTAATTGAATAACACTAAGTGGGAATTGTTCAAAAGTTTTCTGGTCCATAAAATAATATAACTCGTCTTCTCGATATATATATTGAGACGTTCTTCTTTCTACTGCTGCAGGAGTAAATTTAACATTGAAACCAATAAAAGATCGGTCGACTACTCTACCCGTTTTTATCGACCTAAATCTAACGCGACTTGTAGGAGCACGTGCTTGCATTTTAGAACGCTCATATTCAACCACTACATGAGGTTCGCCTTCAAGATCTATTGCCATTCCTTTTTTTAGATCCCCATAACTAATCGTCATAAATTTGCTCCAATCAAATTGTCATCTTTTTAGCTTTATTTAATAACTCTACCCCAGTTTCTTTCATAACGACCACATCTTCAATCCTCACTCCCCCCCATCCCGGTATATAAATTCCCGGTTCAATAGTAAAAACCATTCCAGGCTCAATAATATTTTTTGAATTAGCAGAAATCCACGGTTGTTCATGAACTTCTAAACCAACACCGTGACCAAGACTATGCCCAAATTGGTCTCCAAAACCAGCATCACTAATAATAGATCTAGCGAGATAATCTATATCCGCACCGGACATGCCCGGCCTCGCTTCTGCCTCAGCATGTATTTGAGCATCGAGAACCGTTTTGTATATCTGCAAAAACCGATCATCAGGTTGATCAATAACAATTGTTCTAGTCAAATCACTACAATAGTTTTGGTATACACACCCCATATCAATAACTACGGAATCACCCGATTTCATAGTTGAAGAATCGGGCCTGTGATGTGGCAATGCTGCATTTGCTCCGGCTGCAACAATAACATCAAACGACATCTTTTCTCCCCCAAAATTTCTCATTGCCTGCTCTAACATCCATGACACTTCCTGTTCAGTCATACCTGCTACGATACTAGGAGTTACAGTGTCCATCGCTTGATCAGTTATCGAACACACCTGTTTCAGTATTTGGATCTCATCACTAGTCTTGACCTGGCGTAAATCACCTACAATATTTGATGTTCCAACCATTTCAATTTTTTTGGTTTGGCCAGAATTTAATTTATTAGTTTCTGATACAAGCGTGTGATGCATATTAACGGTAATATCGTCTGCTTCAAAGCCAACCCTTTTTACACCTGTAATCTTGATCAAATCTATTAACCAATCCAACTTTGATGACACTCGCTTTATTGTGAACCCTTTTGATTCGATTGAGGCTTGCTCTGTATATCGAGAATCAGTAGCTAAAATTAGCTCTGAATCAGTAATAAACAGAAATCCAGCTGAGCCACTAAATCCAGAAATATACAGTCTGTTTTCAAACGTCGAAATTAAAAGGGCATCGAGTCCCTCTCTCGCCATATTCTGACGCAGTTTTGTAAGTCTTTGAGTCAACTCCCTAGCTGTTTTCGCAGGTGGACAACTAGTCTTTCAAGAGCCATAATGTAACCATCTCCGCGATGTCCTTTTATTTGTTCAAATGATAGATCTGATATCAGAGAGTGCCGCCGAAACTCCTCTCGTTCATGGATATCAGATAAATGTATCTCAATAAATGGTAGTTTCACATCTGATAGACAGTCTCGTAGTGATATTCCATAATGAGTTAATGCTCCGGGGTTTATCAATATCCCAGACGCATTCTCATAATTGGACTGTAAAAAATCTATTATGTCTCCTTCATGATTTGACTGAAAGAATTTGAGATTGACATCTAATTCAGCGGCTTTTGCCGACATGCGATGAGAGATTTGATCCAATGTCTCAGTCCCATACTGGTCAGCATCGCGCTTCCCAAGCATATTCAGGTTTGGTCCATTAATTACTAATAGTTTCATCATTTGGTATGGTCCTTAATCGCTCTAGGATGCGCTGACAAATAAATCTGCCTTGCTTCAGAGCTGCTAACATGTGTATATAACTGAGTTGTCGAAGGGCTCGAATGGCCTAATAATTCTTGTACTACTCTTAGGTCAGCTCCTCCATCTAAAAGATGGGTTGCAAAAGAATGTCTAAGGGTATGAGTATGAACATCTTGTAAACCAGCTAATTCACTATAGTAATTAACTCGTTTTTGAATAGTACGCTGATTGAGCCGACCTCCGGTTCGATTCAGAAACAAAGCTTTACTTTTTCCTGATTGATCTAATTTTGCCCTCGCATATGTCATGTAACGCTCAATTGCATTGGCAGCAGGCTTACCAATCAAGGCAATTCTTTGCTTAGATCCCTTACCAGTAACCACAAGCTCCTGATTAACAACATTAATATCACTAAGGTTAAGTTTCTGAACCTCACTAACGCGTAATCCTGCCGCATAAATTAATTCAAGCAAGGCTAGATCCCGCAGCCCTATAATTGATGTATTATCAACGACTTCGAAAACTTTATTCACCTCTTCCTTAGATAAAAACTTAGGTAGTCGTCGTGTAGTGTTTAGCACTCCTCTACGAGGTAATGGATCAGTTTTAATAATTCCATCTCGAACCAGCCATTTTAGAAAACTTCTTAAAGTGCTTAGTTTTCTAACCACACTAGACCTCACATAACCAATATCTACAAGCCAAGCAAGGTATTCCCTGAGGTTAGTCCGGTTAAGATCAGTTATCGAACTCAATCCTTGAATCTGCATAAAATCAAACAACGGCGCTAGGTCATTTCTGTAATTACGAATTGTGAAATTAGATAACCCGCGTTCAGTTTTCACATGATGTTCAAATGAATCTAACAATTGTGTCCATTTAGATTCATCATTTTTAAAGGAGATTGTCTGTTTACTTACAGAAGTCATGATTTTACTTTTCACAAGTATGTTGAACTAAATAAATTTAAACTACAACTTCGAGCTGTTCAGTCGTTTTTTCATCTTGTTTTACAGCACCCTTATATGGACATTTAACGCATCTTGCCCTGTTCTGTCCCCACATAACTAACAATCCGCTGCATTCGGGACATGGTTCCGATATAGGTTTACGATTAGTCGCAAAAGTACATTCAGGGTAACCAGAACATCCATAAAAAGTTTTATTAGCTCTACCCTTCCTCTGCTTCTCTACCAATTTACTCTCACATTGCGGGCAGTTAACATCCAAAATTGTTACCAGAGGTCGTGCATTTTTACACTCAGGAAATCCACTGCAAGACAAGAATCTTCCATATCTGCCAAGTTTAATTACCATGGGTCTTTCACATGTTTCACAAACTTCATTAGATTCTTCGTCAATTTCACTTCTCGGTACTCTTTCCACATCGATTTCTGACTTTTTTATCAAATTATGAAACGGTACATAGAATTCTTTTATAACTGGAATCCATTCTCGTTCACCGCTTGCAATCTCATCCAAATATGTTTCTAATTTTGCAGTGAATCCTACATTCATAGTATCGGTAAAGTGCTGAGTCAAAAGTGAATTCACAACTTTACCAAGCTTGGTGGATACAAAACGACTGTTAATTTTCTGCACATAATATCGATCTTGTATGGTTCCCATTACGGATGCGTAAGTGCTTGGGCGTCCAATGCCTTTTTCTTCCAAAAGCTTGATAAGGGTGGCTTCTGTGTAAAGAGGTGGTGCTTCGGTGAAGTGCTGCTTCTTGGAAATGCTTAAACAGTTTAAATGGTCTCCTTTTATTAAATCAGGAAGTCTAGTTTTATCAGGCAAAACATCCTTTGTATCATCTTCGGATTCCATGTATACAGTTCTATACCCATCGAATTTAAGAATTGTTCCCACCGATGTAAATGAATACTGTTTATCACTATTTTTGTTTGCAGAGATTTCAACTTTTGTTTGGTCAAATAATGCATCCGGCATTTGACTACAAACCATTCTATTCCATATCAATTTATATAATCTAAATTGATCATTATTAAGATATTTTCTGATTTTTTCAGGAGTATGAAATATCGAAGTTGGCCTAATCGCTTCGTGTGCTTCTTGAGCTCCTTTGACTTTAGTTTTATAAAATCTGGGTTTTGCCAAATGGTATTTATCCCCATATTCATTTTTTATAAATTCAGTCGTTTCCATAATCGCAGATTTAGATACATTGGTTGAGTCAGTTCTCATATATGTGATTAAACCGACTGATCCTTCAGATCCCAAGTCAAGGCCTTCATAAAGTTGCTGAGCAACTCTCATAGTATTGGAAGCACTAAATCTGAATCTACGTGAGGCATCTTGTTGTAATGTGCTGGTTATGAACGGCGGAGGTGGTCTACGAATAGTTTGTTTCTTAGTAACATTTTTTACTTTAAATTCAGCATTGCCCAAATCACTTAAAACAGACTGGGCGTTTTTCTCATTATCCAACCCTAGATCTTTTTTAGAATCGTCTATAGAAGTTAATTTTGCTTCGAACGAGGTCTTGGCCGATTTATCTTTTGATACAGTTGCTGAAATAGTCCAATACTCTTTTGGAACAAAGTTATTGTGTTCAGTTTCTCTTTCGATAACCAACCTAACAGCCGATGATTGAACTCTGCCTGCTGACAATCCTGGACGAACTTTTTTCCATAAAACCGGACTTAATTCGTAGCCAACTAATCTGTCTAAGATACGCCTTGCCTGTTGAGCTGCGACTAAGTTGTAATCTACTTCTCTGGGATTATCAAAAGCATGCTGTACCGCATCTTTGGTTATTTCGTGAAAAACTACCCTTTTGATTTTTGTTGGTTCGATTTTTGCAGCCGCGATCAAATGCCAAGATATTGCTTCTCCCTCTCTATCTGGATCGGTTGCCAAATAGACATTGTCAGCTTTCTTAACAGCCGTCCTTAAATCATCAATAATCTTACGCCGATCAGGTATTAAAGCATATTTTGGGGTAAATGATAAATCATCGACTTTTACTCCCAAGGTTTTTCTAGGCAAATCTCTAATATGGCCCATTGAGGCTTTAGCCACATAACTATTTCCTAAAAACCGTCCCACAGTACGAGCTTTGGCCGGTGATTCAACTATTACTAAATTCTTAGACATATTTTTATATTCAGCTTAAATTCCGAAAAATATCCTCTCAGTTCTGTCACCTATAGTTCATAAATTTAGTGGCAATATTTGAAGAAGGACACATTGTTTCAGTCTAGCACAAGTTTAGTTTATAACTGATCAAAATAAATTAAACCGAAAGATCGACCTTTTTTGCGGAGTTTTTGAAATATAGGAAATCAAATAGATTTAATTATGGCGGAGAGGGCGGGATTCGAACCCGCGGTACCTTTTACAAGGTACACACGCTTTCCAGGCGTGCCTATTAAACCACTCTAGCACCTCTCCGTATAATAATTATAATTCTCCCTATTATTCGTGGGTCAGATCGCATGGCGGAGAGGGCGGGATTCGAACCCGCGATACGATTACCTCGCATACTAGTTTTCGAGACTAGCGCCTTAAGCCGCTCGGCCACCTCTCCGAGCAACAAAGTAAACTCGAATAAAGTGTAAAAGGGAAATTATAGCATCAGGCCATCAAGCCCGTAGATTGAACAATCCTTTTTATCAACTATTACAGGATTTTTCTATTCACTATCAAGAACCCTAATTTTTAGTTCATCCAAATGGATGTCTTCTACTGGTCCAGGTGAACCAAATAAGGGATCAACCGCGCTCTGCGTTTTAGGGAAGGCGATAGTATCTCTGATACTATCCAGTCCTGCTAGCACCATGACTAATCTATCAATTCCCGGTGCTATGCCTCCATGAGGCGGTGCTCCATAATCGAATGATTCCAATAATTGGCCAAACCGCTCATTTATTTGTTCCAAGTTATACCCTAGCACTTTTAGTATTCTTTCTTGTAATTCCCGATCATGTACTCTAATACTGCCACTGGCAATCTCTAAGCCATTGCATACTAAATCGTATGAATCTGCTATAACGGAACCTGGATCTGTTTCCAATTTAGCTGCTTGGCCTTCTTTTGGCATAGTAAAAGCATGGTGAGCAGCTGTCCACTGTCCTTCGTTATCACCAGGTTCAAATAAAGGAAAATCAATTATAAAGGCAAATTCCAACTGATTTTGATCCACTAATTCTAGACTCAGGGCAAGCGAGTTTCGAAGTTGTCCTAATACAGTTTGAGTCAGTTTTTTTTCACCCGAAACTATTAACAACAGGTCATTCGCTGAAGATTTGGTAGCTAATACAACCTTTTTCAATTCTTCTTGAGTTATATATTTGGATATCGAAGATCTAATATTTTCTAAATCATAGTCTTCAGATGCAAGCTCTTCTGGTAAGCCAATCCAAACCAATCCTTGAGCACCTAATTGTCGAGCCTTTTCAACCAGCTTGTCCAGCTTTTTCCTAGACATGTTTCCTTGACCAGGAACTACGATTCCTTGGACAACACCTCCGTCTTCAATGACCTTCTGGAAGACTTGAAACTCACTAGTAATGAAACATTTTGTAATATCAATAATTTCCAAACCAAACCGTAGGTCTGGTTTGTCTGTTCCATATCGATCCATAGATTCATGATACGTAATTTTTGGAAAAGGCTTGTTGATCTTTTTATCTGGAATTATAGACTCCACTAAATTAATCATTAATTCCTCTATCAAGCTCAGCACATCATCTCTATGAACAAAGCTCATCTCTAAATCAAGTTGGGTGTGCTCTGGTTGTCTATCAGCTCTCAAGTCTTCATCTCGGAAGCATCTTGCTATTTGAAAATACTTTTCGAATCCTGATGCCATTAATAATTGCTTTAATTGTTGAGGAGACTGAGGCAAGGCATAGAACATTCCAGGATGAACACGACTTGGAACAATATAGTCTCGGGCGCCTTCTGGAGTACTTTTAATTAAAATTGGAGTTTCTATTTCGATAAAGTCATAATTATCAAGAAAATCCCGTATAAATTTAACCACCTTATGCCGCAAAACCAAAATCTCTTGCATAAATGGGCGTCTTAAGTCCATGTACCTATATCTAAGCCGTATTGACTCATCAACATCTGATTCTTCATTAATATAAAAAGGCGGGGTTTTCGACCTAGACATAATTTCTATATCATTTGCCAATATTTCTACGTCGCCGGTCGGCATATCAGGATTTACAGTGCCCTCAGGTCTGTTTGATACAACACCTTTAATTTTTAAAACCCATTCATTTCGAACGGATTCAGCAATATTGTGAGCCTGAGGAGCAGATTTAGGATCGAAAACCACCTGAATTAGACCAGATCGATCACGCAAATCTAAGAAGATAATATTACCGTGGTCCCTGCGCCGATGAACCCAGCCAGCCAAGATCACATCTTGACTCAAATGTGTTTTGCGAAGCGAGCCACAATCAATACTTTTATGCAATGTCTTTACTCATAGATATAGGTTAGGAAAATGTATATTTATTTTCGGTCAAGTTCAAGTAAAAACGTGTATTAATACTGAAGCTATGTAATTTATTTTACGCCATTACCATTTTGGACTATACCGCCCAAACTTACAAAAGTCTCTGAACTTTGCAATCCGGCAATGCACCCTAACTTATCTCTCAAAAACTTACCGAGATCCTTGGGAGTGCCCAAAGCTACCCAGCAAAATACATCGTATTGTCCGGTAACCTCCGATAGCCATTTAACTTCTTGAAATTTACTCAATTGATCGACAATATCTTCAATTTTATCAGCATCTGCCTTTATTCCTACTATTGCTTGAGAATCTAAACCTATTTTAGACAGGTTAGCTATTCCATTAACTTTAAGGCAATCACTACTTATGAGCTTTTTAAGCCTCCTACGAATAGTTCCTTCACTAACTCCTATTTTCTTAGCCATGTAGGCGTTAGGAGTGCGGCCATCAGCTTCAAGAATTTCGATTATTTTAGAGTCTATCTTGTCTATTAACATTCAACTTCCATTTATAAACTTTCAAACTATTATATTGTGAAACAAATAACAATTGCACCCCATTAACAGAAATCAGTTGAGTTTATTGAATTGACTCAACCACCCAATTTCCTTCTCATCCAGACTTCTCTATCTCGAACATCCCTATCCCATATTATTCGACAACATAGAACCAAAACAAAAGAGTGTTTTTTTGTATCTATCTTTTCAAAATTTCCAGTCAACCTTTTCAACAACATAACACAGCTCATTGCTACCGAAAGGTAGACATATTCAATTGGTTGGTTGAATATTAAAGCTAATACAGGCAGTAAAACCATTGCGCACAAAGTCCATGCACTCATGTCTTTTGACAAAACTTTTCCCATTCCTCCCATCACGACTGTAAGTAATAGGATTTCTTTCCACATAAACAATCCAAAAACCACACCAATAGTAGTAGCAACGCCTCTACCTCCTGTAAATTTCAGGAAAATACTCCAATTGTGCCCAGCAACCAGTGCAATACCTACTGCAAACATCATCCATGGTTCAGGGTACAAATACCGAACTAATATAATCGGCAAAGTCCCTTTAGCAAATGCATCGAAAATACCCACTGCTAAACCCAGTTTCTTTCCAGAAATTTGCATTATGTTGGATGATCCAACATTACCAGACCCGTAGCTTCTCACATCAATGCCGTGTAAAAGTCGACCAGCAATATACGATGTGGGGATAGAACCTACTATAAAAGCACATACTACCAAAGCTATTTCAATAATCAATTTTGACCTTAAGCATTGTTAATTTATTTCAACCTATTTTTCAAATTGCTAAGAGTCGACATGGGCGGACCAACTGTGCCAGGTTGTGGTTCTCCTGGGTTACCTGAGTTATGAAAGTCGCTACCTCCGCATTCAATTAAATCGCTTTCCTTAGCAATCAAACTAAGTCTACTAATCTGACTATCTGTGTAATCACCATAATAAACCTCAATCCCTTCTAGACCTCTAGGCTTTAATTCTGATATTAATTCGGATAAGTTGCTTATTGGATTCCGTCCAGATTTTACTTTTGATCTCATCGGATGTGCCAAAACTGGTAGCGCTTTTGATTCCACAAGTAAGTCAATAGCTTCAATCGGAGATATCGTGCTACTTGGGAAATAAGATGAGTGCGATGAACCCAAAAATAAATCAAATGCTTCCTTTGGATATTTCACATAACCAGCATCTACTAATGCTTTTGCGATATGAGGCCTGCCAATGACTGCATTTCCTGCTAACTCAATTACTTTTTCAAATTTAATTTCGATTCCAATCTGCTGAAGCCGTTCAACTATTTTCTTACTGCGAGATAGTCTGTTTTTTCTGGCTCTACTACAATATTCAGACAATCTTGCATCGTCTGGACGGGTAAATAAACCGAGAATATGCACTTCTGTTCCATTCCAATTACAACTAACTTCAATACCCGGAACAACCTCAATAGTGCCAAGCGCCTCAGCTTGCTTAGTGGCTTCACCAATACCATTGAGAGTGTCATGATCAGTCAGCGCAACAACTTTAAGTCCATTTTGAGCACATTTATTTATAAGCTCAGAAGGACTTAAAGTACCGTCTGATGCGGTACTGTGGAGATGTAGATCTAAATCAAACATTAACGTTGACACATAACTAAATTAATATATCACTATCATATAATTTGACATTCAATATATTAAACCTTGTTTTAATGTATCAAAATCTTATTATCTTCGCAGCGTTACTGAGCCAACTCAATCGATCTGCTTTCCCGAATTACAGTCACCTTAATTTGACCTGGATACACTAATGTTTCTTCAATCTTTGTGGCTATTTTTCTAGCTAAATCAGATGCCATTAAATCATCCACGTTATCTGGCTTTACCAGTACCCTGATTTCTCTTCCAGCCTGAATTGCGTAACATTTTTCCACTCCTTCAAAGCCATTAGCGACTTCTTCTAGAGCTTCTATACGCTCTATGTAATGTTCAAGAGTATCGCTTCTCGCACCAGGTCGAGCAGCGCTAATTGCATCAGCTGCCGCAACGACAAACCCTTCTACCGATCGCGGTTCATCATCATGATGATCAGCAATACAGTCACAAATTGCCTTAGAAACTTTGTATTTAGCTGCAACTTCAGCACCAATTTTGGCATGGCCACCTTCAACTTCATGGCTTAGCGCTTTCCCTAAATCATGTAATAGACCACCGGTCTTTGCTGTTTTAACGTTAGCACCCAATTCGGATGCAATCATGGCAGCCAAATTACCAACTTCAATACTATGCAGCAAGACATTTTCACCATAGCTATATCTGTATTTTAATTTACCAAGTAACTTAACTATCTCCGGGTGTAATCCACGGACGCCAGTTTCAAATACAGCATCCTCTCCACTTTTCCAAATATTAGCCCAAATCTCTTTCTCAGACTTAGACACAATATCTTCGATCCGAGCAGGGTGTATCCTGCCATCAGCAATTAATTTACTAACTGCCATTCTTGCAATTTCTCTCCGAACTGGATCGAAGCAAGATAGCGTCACCTGCTCTGGAGTATCATCTATGATTAAATCTACTCCCGTAGCCTTCTCGATAGCTCTTATATTCCGTCCTTCTCGGCCAATCAAACGACCTTTCATGTCGTCAGATGGTAATGAAACAGAAGCAATAGTCATCTCAGAAACAACTTCGGAAGCAAGCCTATGGATAGCCTGACCTATTATGCTTCGGGCCTTATCCTCTGCCTCTTCTCTGATCCGTTCTTCATAATCTCTATATCTACGTGTGACTTCATGCTGAATCTCTTCTGAAGCTTTATCCAGCAGAAGGTTTTCAGCCTCCTGTTTGGATATGCCAGATAGGTTTTCAAGTAATTCAAGTTGCTTTCTTAGAACTTCATCTACTTCATTTCTGGCTAACCCTAGCTCCTTTTCTTTTGAATCCCATGTCTTTTCACGTATTTCTAAATTATGATTTCGGCGTTCAAGTTGTTCTTCTCTTTTACTTAATCTACGCTCTGAGTCCTTTATCTCAGATCGCTGTTCACGCAGTTCGAATTCAGTAGCTGTTCGAATCCTAAGGCTTTCTTCCTTAGCCTCAATAATAATGGCTCTTTTGCTCTCATAAGCTTCAGATTTTAAAAGCTCAGCGTCCTCGTGCGCTTCTTGTAATCGTCTCCGATTAACAATTTTTTTCCAGTAAAATCCAACTAATGCTCCTACTCCCAATCCAATCAAGACGGCGATGATAGTAATAACCGTGTTTAACACGTCCATCACCTCCTTATTAACTTTTTAAATCAACCTAAATTATTTTTAGATTGATGGAAGCTCAGAAACTTGAGTCGGATTCTATATTTAGCCATAATTGCTGTCAATTTTGAGTCAATTGTTCCTTAATCGCCTATTAGACGGTTAAAACGAACTATAAATGGTTCCATGTTACTAAAAACGGATCAATATATATTGATCACTTACAAATAAAATAAGTACTATAAAAATTCTTTGTTTTGTTAATTGACCCTCTACAATAAGAGCCCGTAGAATAGGAGAACGTGAGGCCTGGTAATCAATTATAGTTTTCCACTAATGAGGTATTGGCTCTAACATTGGTACACATGAGACATATTACTTTCTTCCCGAGCCAATCTAATGAATCCTAGTATAAATAAAAACGATATGACTTTTGATTCTGGTATTCATGAGGAATGCGGGATAGTAGGTGTTTATTCCCCTAATGAAGCTGCAACCCGTATTGCATTTTTTGGACTGTTTGCTCTGCAGCACAGAGGACAGGAAAGTGCTGGGTTTGCTTCCTGGGATGGCAAAACGATTAGACTTAAAACAGCAATGGGGCTTATTTCTCAAGGCATAACGGAAGACCAAATATCTCTGCTCCCGGGTTTCTCAGCGATTGGTCACACCAGATACTCGACCACCGGAAGTAGTCACTCTAAAAATGCTCAACCAATTATGTCCAAAGGTCCTAACGGAGAGCTTGCTCTTGCTCATAATGGCAATGTAGTTAATTCATTAGAACTTCGTAGAGAGCTTACGGAATGGGGCTGTGATTTTGAAACGTCAAATGACTCAGAAATCATTGCACATATGCTTACTTATTTGCCTGGCTCGGACTGGGGACAAAGATGTTCTTCTTTGATGAGACGTCTAAGTGGAGCGTATTCATTAACGGTATTAACAAATGAAGGCATCATGGCTATAAGAGACCCATTGGGTGTAAGGCCATTATGTATTGGGGCTCTTGGTAAAGGTTGGGTGATTGCTTCAGAAACTTGCGCCCTAGACCATGTTGGCGCTGAATTTATTCGTGAAATTATGCCTGGAGAAGCCATAATGGTAAATTCAAAAGGTATCAATACAATATATCAAAAACCCAATAATGGGCGTACTGCTTCCTGCATTTTTGAAAATATCTATTTTGCTAGACCTGATAGTAGTTTAGACGGAAAACTTGTCTACACTCAAAGAATGGAGATGGGAGCCGAGTTGTCCCGTAAATATCCTGTCGAAGCAGACCTAGTCATCGGCATTCCCGATAGCGCAACTGCTGCTGCTGTCGGTTATTCTAAGGCTTCTGGAATACCATATGCAGAAGGAGTAATCAAAAACCGTTACGCTGGGCGCACTTTTATACTGCCTGACCAAAGACTTAGAGAATTAGGAGTGAGAAGAAAACTTAATCCACTCCCGGATATTATTAACAACAAAAGACTCATAGTTGTAGATGATTCAATTGTTCGGGGGACTACAACACCACATGTTGTTAATTTGTTAAAAAAAAGTGGTGCCAAGGAAATCCATTTAAGGATATGTGCTCCACCTATACAATGGCCTTGCCATCTGGGTGTTGACTTGGCTTCAAAACGAGAACTTATTGCTGCAAATAAATCGGTCGAAGAAATCAGGGAGTACATTGGTGCAGATTCCCTAGGTTATCTGGACATTGAGAGCTTATTAAAGTCGGTTAATATTTCAAAAGACAATGTATGTCTTGGTTGTTTTAATGGTAATCACCCAATACCAGTTCAGCTTGAAATGGACAAACTAGCTCTCGAATTTTAAACAAGAATATAGGTTAATTTTGAGTAATTACTCTGTAGATAAATACAAACTTGCTGGAGTAGATCGTAACTCAGCTGAACAATTGAAAAACTCTCTTGCTAGCATAGCTAAATCATCACAGGGAACTGAAGTTTTATCTGGGATAGGCGGGTTTGGTGGCTTATATAAACTAGCCAATTATACAAATCCTGTTTTGGTATCAAGCACTGACGGTGTTGGCACAAAATTGCTCCTTGGAAAATTGACTGGCGATTATGAAAACTTAGGTATCGATCTTGTAAATGCATGCCTCAACGATGTAATCGTTAGTGGTGCTGAACCTTTATTCTTTTTAGATTATATTGCAATTGGAAAAATCGACCAGATTATTATTAATCAGTTAGTATCAGGAATGAACCTTGCTTGTAAAAGTGCTGACTGTGCGCTAATAGGCGGCGAAACAGCTGAAATGCCTGGCATATACGCAGCCAATGATTTTGATATGGCAGGATTCGTTGTGGGGGCGGTAGAACAGGATGAAATACTAAATCCAGACAAAATCAATCCAGGCGATACTCTTGTTGGAATGCCATCAAGTGGAATACACACTAACGGTTTTTCATTAATTCGAAAAGTATTCGATATTGAAAATGATCATACAATATTAAATAACTATTCTGATACTTTGGGCCGCACACTAGCCGAGGAAATATCGGAACCCCATCGTTCATACGTCAAAGAAACTAACCTTATAAAAAGTAAGGTGAAGGCCCTAGCTCATATAACAGGGGGAGGTTTGAAGGAAAATATGCCTAGAGCGTTACCTAGTGGAATCGGGGCCAAATTCTATCGAGAATCGTGGGAAGTACCCCCTATTTTTAATCTAATTCAATCAGAAGGCAACATATCTTTTGATGAAATGAATCGTGTTTTTAATATGGGTATAGGAATGGTTGCAGTATGTGATCCAAGTAACTTGGATCACATACTTAAATCAATCCCAAATGCAACTTTAGTTGGAGAAACAATATCCAGTCCAGAATCAGAAATAATAATTTAACTATATGGAAAATTACATGAAAGCTATATTAAGTGTATATGATAAAACCGGAGTAGTTGCTTTAGGCAAAAAACTCTCCAACTCGGGAATGGAAATTATAAGCACAGGAGGAACTTTCAAACAACTATCAGAGGCAAAAATTGAAGTGACTGCCGTACAAGAGTTGACTGAATTTCCAGAAATACTCGATGGACGTGTAAAAACTCTCCATCCAAAAATTTATGGCGGACTTTTAGCAAGACGCAATAATAAAAATGATATTGCCCAAATATCCGATCATGGAATATCGACTATTGATCTAGTAGCTGTAAATTTATATCCTTTTTCAGATGCAATATCTAACCCAGACTGCACTCTGGACAACGCATTAGAAAATATTGATATTGGTGGCCCTTCCATGCTAAGAGCTGCTGCTAAAAATTTTAGGGATGTAATTGTTATTGTAGATCCAGAAGACTATGACCAAATCGCGGATGATATTTCCAAATCCGGATTGGCTGGAATTGATTTAGAGTATCGACAACATCTAGCACATAAAGCTTTTAAGCACGTTTCGGAATATGATTCTATTATCAGTAATTATCTTATCGAAGGCGCCAATTATGAACCAGAAAGATTTTCCATTAACCTTGATAAGGTTTCCACACTTAGATATGGTGAAAATCCTCATCAGTCAGCCTCACTGTATAAAGATCCTAATTTTTCCAAAGGGATAGCAAACGCAAACAAGATACATGGCAAAGATCTTTCTTTTAATAATATATTAGATGCCGATGCTGCCTGGAACATAGTATCCGACTTCGATGATACCGCTGCAGTGGTAGTTAAACATAACAACCCATGTGGCCTAGCTGTAAATAAAAATCAAGCTTCAGCATATAACCTTGCATTTGAAGGAGATCCTGTTTCAGCATATGGAGGAATCTTAGGGTTTAACCGGAAAGTTAACCTTGAAACCGTAAAGTCGTTTAAATCAGTGTTCTACGAAGTAATAGTTGCTCCAAGCTATGATGAAGCAGCTTTAGATCTGTTAAAGAAAAGAAAGAATCTAAGAATCTTAGAAGTTCAGCACGATGAAAATCGAACTGGGCAAACAGAAATAAGAAATATATCAGGCGGAGCTTTAATACAACAAACTGACATAAAACCAATGGATGCTGACTCATGGACCGTGGTGACTGATAAAACCCCAACTAAAAACCAACTGGATGATCTTGCTTTTGCTTGGACTGCAGTAAAACACGTGAAGTCAAATGCGATTGTTTTGGCTAAAGATAGACAACTAGTAGGAATGGGATCCGGTCAGCCAAATCGATTAAACTCTATCCACCTAGCTGTGCGCGCTGCGGGTAATTCTTCATCAGGCAGTGTGTTAGCTTCAGACGCATTTTTTCCATTTGCGGATAATATTGAGATGGCATCACAAGCTGGCATAGTGGCATTGATACAACCTGGGGGATCTATAAGAGACGAAGAGACAATTAAATCAGCAAATGAATTAGGATTATCAATGGTATTTACTCATGTGCGACATTTTAATCATTAAATTTTCGCCACTTGCAGGTACATCAAGATGAACCAGTCAGTCGAATTTATATTACCCGTATTAAATGAGGAGAAAATTCTTGCTGCTTCCGTATCAACGATTTATCATTTTCTAGACGCACACTTTAAAGACTACAGTTGGCAAATAACAATAGCTGATAATGGTTCCACTGACAAAACAGCCGATATATCGGAAATATTGTCAACTAAATATGATCGAGTTGAGTATGTGAAAATCCCTGAAAAAGGTAGAGGTAGAGCATTGAAGCAATGCTGGACATCTTCTAATTCAGACGTGGTGGCGTATATGGATATCGATTTATCAACACAATTGGATGATATAAGACCTTTGCTGGATTCCATAACAAAAAACAATTATGAACTTGCTATAGGTTCAAGATTAATTAAAGGATCGGTGGTTGAGGGTAGATCAAGGACTAGAGAATTTACGTCTCGAGCATACAATAAAATCATACAATTAGTATTTGCCGTCAGTTTTAATGACGCACAATGTGGTTTTAAAGCAATAAATAGATCTACAGCTAATCGAATAGTGCCTTTAATAAAAGATAACGGTTGGTTCTTTGACACTGAATTACTTATTATTGCTGATAAATGTGAATTTCCTATTAAAGAAGTTCCGGTTCGATGGACCGACGATCCAGATACCCGTGTTAAGATCATCAGCACTGCTATATATGACTTATGTGGTTTAGCACGATTAAAATTCGGTGGCCTCCGATTAGCTAAATCAAAATTAAAGTAATATATTTGATCTAATTAACACTCATTCTGGTAAATGTAAGTGTTTTCATGTTAATACAGCATAAGTTAATGATTCGAAATACATTAAGCTTAAGTTTATATCGTAAATAGAATAGAATAGCCTATGGTAAAACAAAAGGTTATTTTATTAGCAAAGACCCATACAGGTCTTAGGTCGGAGTAGAATATGGCTAATTCAGAATTTGACATAAAACGTCCTACTATGATCGGCGATACAGCCGATAACTCATTACAAAAAACCGTGCAAATTTTGCGTGGTGAAGGCATTAATCCTGTCGTAGTAATGGAATTCTCACCCTCATCTTCAGGGATTTTATGTGGCTTGAATGAGGTTAAAGTACTACTTGAAAAAATCCTGCCAGAAAGCGGCAGTGAAGTTTGGGCTATTGAAGAAGGCTCTTCAGTTGATGCTGGCGAAGTATGCTTAAGAGTTAAATCACCTTATGGTTCTATCGGCCTTTATGAGACAGCAATAACTGGTATTTTATCTTCGTGCACCGGCTGGGCAACAGCTGCTAAAGAATGTGTTGATGAGGCGAATGGCACTCCAATTTACTCAATCGGAGCGAAAAACGTACATCCTAATGTCTCTGCCAATATGGACTATGCATCAATCACGGCAGGATGTATTTCATGTGCAACAATTCTGGGGGCTAGAATTTCCGGGGTAACTCCTATTGCGATTATGTCTCATCCATTATCCTTAATAATGGGAGATACAGTAAGAGCATTACAAGCTTTTGACAAACACACCCCGCAAGATGTTCCTCGGATAGCATTAATAGATACACATAGAGATGAGGCTGAGGAAGCTGTTGCGACTGCTAGGGCACTAAAAGATAGATTGAGAGGGATAAGAGTAGACACAGCCCAGGAAAGAGGTGGCGTAACTACCAATCTAGTCAAAGAGATTAGGGCCCGTCTAGATCTATCCGGATTTCAACACGTTGATATTTCTATTTCAGGTGATATGACGCCTGCAAAAATCAAGGATTTTATTGAAGCAAACGCACCTGTTCAAAGTTTCGGAGTTGGATCTTATATCGCGAGCGCTAAGTCAAATCCATTCAATGCTGACATACATGAGATTGATGGTAGACCTATGGCAAGACGTGGAAAAATTCCAGGGGTTACACAAAACCCTCGACTTGACAGAATTATTTGATTTGAATTTCCGTTGCAGCGATTTTTAAAGCATCGGCACCTTTATCGGTCACCTTAGCCCAATCTGATATTCCGCATCCTGCTACCCATATTATGCCTTGGTCTGAGCAAATCACTGGCATCGACTGTCGCCGATTCTTAGGAATTTTATGATCAACAAATATGTCCTGAACTTTCTTTGTGCCCAACATTCCTAGTGGCTGCATTCTGTCCCCATACTGCCAACCTCTAACCCATACCTTATTGCCTGCCAATCGCTTGTCGACTTTAACCGTTTTACAGTCGTTATTCACAAAATCTGAGTCTACAGCTTTTTCGAACGATGAATTGATAGACCATCCAGGAATATTGGTAATTCCAGGAATTTTTATAATATATTCCCCATCTATATCGACTGAATGTAAATCTTTTTTGAATGACAAAATAGTCGTATCAATAAAGCTATAAGCTTCGATACCGTTCGGTAGATTTACTTCCTTTCCTGTGCCACCGTGCATTAACTTTATAATCTCTCTAACATGAGTCTGCCTTATATTTTTTAACCCGTCACCCAACTCATTTAACGCTTGCATTATTAAGTTACTGATTAGCGCAGGATGCAAGCTAGTGACATTGTTTTTTATGACTATTTTGTCTGCTTCAAACATTACATACTGATCAATAAGTTTGTTAGCAGACAAATTAATAAAATCATGAGCCTCTGCCGCATTTGAAGCTAGGCGAACTAGAGATTCTTCAACATTGAAATTGAAATCTTTTAGTGACGGAATAAGTTGGTTCCTGATCTTATTTCGCGTAATACTTTCTAGATCATTAGATGAATCATGCCTAGGTTGTAAATCATTATTTAAGCAATATTGAAGCGTTTGATCTCTAGTTATTTTTAAAAGTGGTCGCAATATTGGAAATCTTACCCCATCAATTGATAAAATTGACATCTCTCTCATTCCAGATATTCCTTTTAACCCAGATCCTCTGAGTGCATTGAAAAGAATTGTTTCGGATTGATCTGTGAAAGTATGGCCAATAACAACAGCATCCACTGAATTCTCGGCAACAGCATTTGCTAGAAAAATGTACCTGGCTTGCCTTGCAGCCTCTTCCAAAGATAATTTTCTATTTTCTTTTAAGGATTGAACATCAGCATTTCCAATCACACATGAAATTTGCAACTTATTACTTAATTCCAATACAAATTCTGAGTCCATATCCGATTCAGTACCCCTTAGATTATGATTCAGATGGGCAATAACCAAATCAATAGATAAATCTTTTTTAAGCGAATTAAGCACATGAACTAATGCTAAAGAATCCTGACCTCCTGAAACTGCTACCAGCAAACGTGATTTTGTTAAATTTGATTCTAAAATCGACCTGTTAACAACTGATTTAATATCCAAAACGGTATCGCGTGACATCTAATTTGTTTCCGTAAGCTTGCCTTTTGAACTAAAGGGTTTGATCAATCTTATAGACTCGACTTTAAATTTTCTCATTTCCAATACTTCTACTTTTACTTGATTAAACTCAAACTGTTCGCCGACAACTGGTATATGGCCCAGATGATCAAGAACGAACCCTGCTACAGTTTCAAAGTCACCATGTGGTAAATCAATTGCAAATGCTTCTTGTGCTTCATCTATATCCATGCTTCCATCAACTTGGAATGTGAATTCATCAATGGCCTCATACTCCTCCTCTGGTGCTTCACCCTCCTCTCCCACCGGTCCAGCTAATTCCGTTAGTAGTTTTTTTAGAGTAACAAGTCCTGCAACCCCACCAAATTCGTCTACAATTATTGCTATCTGACTACCGGACATACGCATATCTTGAAATAATTCACTGATTCGCTTTGTCTCTGGGAAAAAATATGCAGGCCTTAGTTCTTTTGTAATCACCTTTTCCATATTTACGCCATTGCCGGAGATCGACTGAAGAATATCTTTAGAAGAAATTATGCCAGTTACATTTTCCGTCTCATCTTGAAACACCGGAAATCTAGTATGAGAATTTTCAGCATAAACTTTTAAAAAATCTTGCAATGTTGATTCTTGCTCAACAAATACAATTTCAGTTCTAGGCGTCATTACTTCACGAGCTTGACGATCGCCAAACCTAAATACATTTTCTAACAGCTCCGCTTCTTCTGGCTCAAAAGCTCCTTCAGCCTCTCCTATATCAATTAGAGTGCGTAACTCACCTTCGGTTATTGACGGAGGATCACCTGTATCCTCTATCTGTCTAACTAATATTGTTCTACTTACAAATTGGATGGATACAATTATTGGGTAGAAAGCTATTTCTACGATCTTCAAAGGCCTGGCATAAACAAAGGCAACCTTTTCGGAGTTTCTGACCGCGAAGGCTTTAGGTATTACTTCACCAAAAATCAATAATACGGCAGTGCCCAAAACAGTCGCAACAATTACTCCAACTAATTCGTCTTTGATAAAGTCCATTACCAACATAGTTACCAATGAGGCAAAAAGAATATTGACCAAATTGTTGCCCAAAAGTATTGTTGCTAACAGGCGCTCAGGACTACTTAACATTTGCTGGATCCGAAGAGCCTTGGAATCACCACTACTAACCAAATGCTGAAGCCTCGGTGTGTTTTGCAATGCTAAAAAAGCCGATTCAGCGCTAGAGAAGAAAGCGGAAAAACCTAAAGATATTAATATAAGAATGATGTACCAATATGGCACGTCCAACAGAGGACCCCTAAACCTTTTAACTAATCACCCATTTCACTTAACATTTCTTGGTGATCAAACTATTTTACAACCTAATTACTGTTCAAGGCTAATTTCTTTACTTTCAATAAGAGAATCACCAGCTCTCTCGATAGAAGCCAAAGCAACTCCAGAGGAGAAACCTTTGCGCATAAGTTTGCTATACAATTTTCGTTTAAAGTGCGTGAAATCTTGCGTTGAAGCATTTCTGGCCATTTTTTCTGCTAGCTGCCTTGCGTTTAAATTATCATCCACAGAGATGAGTGCTTTGTTTATGGTGTTGGATGAAACGCCCTTTTCTAATAATTCTCTCCGAATCATAGATGAACTCAAGAATTTCTGTCTGACCCTCGATTCAGTCCACCAGGTGGCAAACTTTTCATCATTCAATAACCCGTTTTCAAGCAACCAAGACAAAGTGATTTGTACGGACTCCTGATCATATTTCTCCAACAATCTCCGTTTGATTTCACTGACAGATCTGGGTCTATAATTTAATAATCTAAATGCCGATGACTTGGCAGCGTCATTTGATGTTTCAGACATTGTGATTTGGCCTTATAAATATCGATTTGGCTAAATTAACGTTTTTAATTTGTTATTGCGCCGTTTTCTCTAATCATATTTTCGATACTAGCGGCTATTTCTTTGTTATCTCGTAAGAAAGTTTTTGAGTTTTCCCTACCTTGTCCTAACCGCGTGTCACCAAAAGAATAAAAGGACCCGTTCTTTTTAACTATTCCCATTTCATCGCCGATTTCGAGAAGATCACCTTCAAGGCTAACTCCCTGATTAAACATGATATCGAATTCAGCCACTTTAAACGGAGGTGCAACTTTATTTTTTACTACTCTGGCGCGTACTCTATTTCCTACAACATCTGTACCTGACTTTATAGACTCCGCTCGCCTTAAATCTATCCTGACTGAAGAATAAAACTTTAGCGCACGTCCACCAGGCGTTACTTCTGGGCTTCCCCAAATTACACCTACTTTCTCTCTAATTTGATTAATAAATAACACGGCTGTATTTGATCTACTAATTGATCCTGTAAGTTTTCTTAAAGCCTGTGACATTATTCGAGCCTGTAAGCCAACGTGACTATCTCCCATATCACCTTCTATCTCTGCTTTAGGAACTAGAGCCGCGACACTATCAATTACCACAATCTCAACAGCACCACTTCTGACTAAATACTCGCATATCTCTAAAGCCTGCTCTGCAGAGTCAGGCTGGGAAACAAGTAAATCTTCTGTATTTACTCCACATTTTCCTGCATATATGGGATCTAGAGCATGTTCAGCATCTATATAAGCTGCGGTACCTCCATTCTTTTGGGCATTAGCCATAATGTGATATGCAACTGTTGATTTTCCTGATGATTCTGCACCGAATATTTCTGTGACTCGTCCATTAGGTATTCCGCCAATACCTAATGCCATATCTAAAGCTATAGATCCCGTAGCAATACTTTCAATCTTCCCTTGTCCTTCAGCATCTCCCAGCCTAATTACAGCGCCTTTGCCAAATTGTCTGTCAATCTGGCCAATAGCTAAGTCCAGTGATTTGGTTTTGTCTTCACTCATTACAGTATCCTTACATGAACCTCGACTCGAATGTCGGTATAAATGATCGTAACACGTAAGCCTTTAACTGTAAACACATTTGTTCTAATTTTGTATTAAACCGTAATTAACCTGTAAAGGTATTAAGGTAAATTAAGGTCAATATGTTGTGATTAACTTGCACTATTACACACTCCGTGGTATTAATTCATCCGAATATGAAGTATTTACTTAATTTTAAGTACTTTACATGTATAGAAACTTATAAGGAGTATTCATGAGTAACAGAGGAAAAGGCATATGCTTAATTTTAGGCCCAATAGTTGCTTTTATCGGATGGATTCTTTACCAGGCTACGTTTATTGGCAGTACTGAGAACGATGACATTGCCGGCTTGTTAAGCAATGCTGAGGGCGGAACAGTGATGGCAACAGTTGTGATTATATTAATCATAGTTGGTTTACCAATGTTCGTTGCAGGCCTAAGAGGCATCAAGGGACAAGCTGGCGGAACGTTCGAAACATTGGGTATCGGATTTGTTACAGTAGCAGTGATAGTTTTCGTTGCTACTATAGGACTATTAGGCACCCATGTTGAAATGGGAGATAAATTAGCTGAGTATACCGCTGGAATTGGAGCAGCTACAGCAGGTGGTGACGCAGCTGCCGCAGCCAAATACATGGATGCTGCATACGCAGCTCAAATATCCACTGGTGCTGTACAAGCATTTAATGTTGCAGCAAGCAACATAGGATCTCTACTTTGGGGTGCCGGTTTCTTTCTTATCGGAGTTGCTTATACTTTAAATTCGAGCTTTAAAAGCATAATTCCAATGATTCCACTAGGGCCACTAGCAGCCATTGTTGGAATATTGATAATAGTCTCTGTGCTTATTATCGACCCAACAGCAGGCAGTAATACTGCGGGTATAGTTGGAGGCATAAGTTTCGCAATTTCAGTATTGTGGAGCGTTTTAGTTGGAGCAAAACTAGCTACTAGCTCTGATTAAAAAATAAGATTAAGAGAAACGCAGAGAAAATAGCTTTCTATCTGCAATGTGCTTGGCTGG